>Ga0209676_1000530_pt1 | contig 59517 bp, 54 predicted proteins | sample AraplaCvi_mLB_r2_FD_184282 | JGI IMG/M metagenome (GOLD analysis project Ga0209676, IMG submission 184282) | Arabidopsis root microbial communities from North Carolina, USA - plate scrape MF_Cvi_mLB_r2 (SPAdes) (version 2) | ecosystem: Host-associated > Plants > Roots > Endosphere | place: USA... | reverse complement strand
TATTTGCGTCCTCTCGCTCGTTAACCACTTTAGCTACTTCCAAAATGACAGGCTCAGTAACCGTATCGGCAGCTTCCAAAATGACAGGCTCAGTAACCGTATCGGCAGCTTCCAAAATGACAGGCTTAGTAACCGTATCGGCAGCTTCCAAAATGACAGGTTCAGTAACCGTTTCAGCAGCTTCCAAAATGACAGGTTCAGTAACCGTTTCAGCAGCTTCCAAAATGACAGGTTCATTATTCGTTTCAGCAGCTTCCAAAATGACAGGTTCAGTAACCGTATCGGCAGCTTCCAAAATGACAGGTTCAGTAACCGTTTCAGCAGTTTCCAGAATGACAGGTTCAGTAACCGTTTCAGCAGCTTCCAAAATAACAGGCTCATTAACAGTTTCATGTACGCTTGGTTCATTCGTTAGTGCAGAGTGCATTTCATCTACAGTGACAGCAGTATTTTTTCTTCTGTAATTCTCAGGAGTTGAGGTATCCTCAGGTTGTAAGGCTGGCCCATTCATACCAATTGGAATTTCGTGTGTGCTCGTAGCGTGTTTAAAATGGAAGGTGGATTCGGCGGTGGTATTTCTATATAAGCCATTATATATTTGGCTTGGATGAGTATTGATTGATTGAAAGTATTGTTGATTAAAATGGCGTTCCTCGGGTACCTCTCTTTGATTTTCGGTGCGAGGAGAAGGTATACCATTGTTACCATCTAATTGCGTATTTGTTGCTTTACCTGCAAGACTTTGTAACATTTTATAAGATGGCTGTTTAGATGTAATCGCCGATTGATTTGTTGTTTGTGTAACGTTCAGATCCCTTCGTACACTGTTAGTAAAAAAATTAGATGTGTTTTCAGTTTTAGGTATAGTGGTTAAAGATTCAGTATTTTCAATCGTGAGTAATTTGTTTAAAACCATTAGTATTTCTCGGTTCATGCCATCAATCGTGTGATTCAGAGACTCAATTTGTGCCGATAGAAACTGTACCTGCTCATCGTATCCCTTAATTTTTGAATTTTTTTGCTTATCATCTATAGTTTCAGTTAGCTCTTCTAAAAGTGCCATTTGTGTTTTAATCTCATCAAAATCCATTTTCATAAATAGGTAATCTTCAACTGAATTTCCCGTTTTTAATGAAGTTAACGTGTCCTTGTAGGTTTCTATCTTTTGCTTCATTTTTTCAATGTCTTGAGTGGAGTACAATTTTGAATTTTCCATTGCATTTCACCCCTTTCTGTCCATTCATATTTTATTAAAAATAGTTACTTTCTGTTACAAATATACCGTCCTTTCGAACATTTTAGTTCCTCCATTAGAAGAGGAGAAAAGCATAATGATACTGAAGAATTTTAACTTCTTCTTTTAATGGTGTATAACACCTGTACCTGTCGCTACGCTTTCGGTACAAAAGACATTCGCTGAAATAGAGGGACTCAGAATAAGAACACCACGTCCTGTGGCAATTTTGTTGAAGCGTAATTGATTAAAAATCAAAACAAATTATTCATTAGCCCATACACTTATAGCTAGAAAACATATGATACAAACGAAAGATAAAAAACTTATGGAGGTGTCAAAAGGATGCTAGACAATATGCCATCCCAGGCGCAAGAATTAATTTGTATAAACGTCGACAAGGTGTTTGACTGGATTGTAAAGGAAATGTCGTTTGATTTTTCCCCTACTGGACCAATTACTTTTGCAGGAGTAACGCCAACGACTGATTTATCAGGTGCGGTAGTTACATGTAAGGTAGTTCCATCACCAACTAATCCTATCGTTATTTTGAACCGTGAGAATCGTCAATTCTCCATTGATGGTTCAACTGTATGTCTTCAAAATTTAACTATTCAAAAGAATTTTATTCTTACGATAGTTGTTTGTTTACCGAACGGCACTATGTTCACAAGCAATACTGTTTCACTTTCTCGTTGCGAACAAGTTACATTATGTGCGCCAAAAGGGACAGATGTAGAAATTTTATTCACAGATTTAGATTGTTTCGTATGTACAACTGGAACATTAGTAGCTGGGGCAGGTACAATTACGTTTTCTGCATTAACTATTACTGTATCTGTTTGCCAAAGTATTCAATCTACATTCCCAGTTACTGTGGAATTTTTAGCGACTTTCTGCGAGCCAAGAGCAGAATTACCGTTCGCATGTCCGGGTGTAGTTCGCCCAGCGCAATGCCCTGCTATATTCCCACCTGTCGGTTAATGGTACTAACACATAGAAGAACATCATATTGTAAAGAGAGGGTAATCCTCTCTTTTTTTTATGGAAGGACGGCCACTTAAAGAAGTTTGAAATTGCTTTGATTAATTCAATACTATTAGCAAGGGGGTACTGATTATGCTTACTCGCATCGATCGTGTAGAAGAAAAAATAAATGAGTTGAAAAAACAAACGGATTTTTATGTTCATGAAATGAAAAAAACGATTGGGGAGCTGATTGTTCCGGAGAGTGTCAACGTTATAAGTTATTTCACATCCTCAATCAATATTTCTTATAATCCCGATGAGGAAAGCTTATGCCTGGGCTCTTATCATATTCGTAATATAGGTAATCAGCCTATAACGAATCCTTCTCTATGCATAAAGCTACCTGAAGATTCCCCATTCTCTTTCTCAGGAAGGTATGTCTATGAACATTTCGCTCCAAATTTAAAAGGAAACAGTAGCTGGGAGCGAATTAATGATCAATCGAGCAAGGAAGAGTTTTGGCTTAGACCTATAGGAAAAACAACGTTAGAGCCAAACGAGACACTATCATTTCCTAACTTTCAAATCAAATGGGGTAATAATTCATCTTATTCAGGAAGTATTATGGGTTTTACATATTGTGATCAGTTCGAAGAGGGTATCGTCGTCTTAAATCCGATTAATCTCAATGGAATGAGTTATACACAGGAGGATGAAAATGAGTGAAAAAATAGATAGTGTTGCCCATCAAATTATGAAGGAACAACTTGCAAATCTACCTAACTATATTAATGAAGAAAACAATAGCTTTGCTTATCTCGAAAAAGGCACGTTAAACCTACTTATTACCCATTTAATAGCAGGAGAAAAGAGAATAACTGATAAAATTGGCGATGAGGAAATAGAAACTAGGATGATTAAACAGCTTGATGAGATGTTAGAGGAGAGTAAGGAGCAATTTGAAGAAGTGATTAGTTTACTTAAAAAATTGTCGGAATAGGAGGTGGGAGTGTGGATAATGATATTGTCAAAAACAATGATCCTATTCAACTTCAGCAAATGATCATTTTTTTAAGAGCCGAATTAGCGAAATATAAAAATGAAGTTAAAAGGCTTAGAGATGGTGATTATTATTCACTAATACTGAGATTAGAGCGAGAAAATGTTGAATTAACAAAACAGAAAAAGGAGCTTTCGATGGAGCTTTTAAAGCTGAAGAGAGACCATGATAGAACAATAAAAACTTACTATGATGATATACAAGCAAGAGAAATACAGAAGAAAAAACAACTTTCTTCTATAGAGGGTTTATTAAAAGAACTGGAAGAACTGCGTGCAGAAAACAAGCTAATAAAGGAATCTCTAAAATTCACTAAAGATGAATTACTTTCTATGAATTCAGATAAGATTACAGTGGATAGTCTTGAAAATAAGTTGAATGTTTTTACAAAAGATATAGGCCAACAAATGAAGTCGATCATTGAAGCCATCGAAAGATCCCGTCTAGAACAAACCAATTCAGACAATCTTAATAAGCATTTAGCCAAAGAAATAGAGGAGAAAAGCAGTGAGATAGCAAAATTATCGGAAGAATTAGCAGATGTAAAAAAACAAAGCCCTTCCCTAAGAGGAAAAACGAAGATGGATTCAGAGTTCCTGACACGCGTAGATGCCCAAGTGAATAAGGTATTGGCTCAATCAATGGATTTTGAAAAGCAGTTGAATCATAAATTACGCTTGCTTGAGGACCTGGATCACAAATTGAACGAGCTAACAATAGAAATCAATACTGATAAAACTATATAAAGTATGTTGTAGAAGGCTGTTTCAAAAGTAAGATGAAACAGCCTTTTCATGTTGTAAATTGGAAAAACAAAAAAGATTTCGGCTAGGATTCCGAAATCTTCTTGTGAAATACATGATTATAATTTGTTGCATCTCGTAAAGCTTTTTCCTCAATTGGAATGCGTACAGATAGCATTGTTACATTTAAAAGTGTGAAGCAGAAGGCTGTGAAATACGCTTGAAACATTAAAGGTAGAAGAATAATTTCTAAGCAAACCACTGCGTAATTTGGGTGACGCATAAATGTATAAGGCCCTTTTCGTACCACTTCTGCATTAGGCAATATGAGTATTTTGGTGTTCCAAAAAGACCCTAAAGAACGGATACACCAAATGCGTAATGCTTGAACGGCAATAAATAATAAAAATAATAACGGAAATAAAGGCGATACACTTTTATGATTAGTAGCTACTTCAATCATTAAAAACAGGAAAAAGGCGGCGTGCAAAGTAACCATATACGGATAATGAGAGGAACCGACTTCATAGGCCCCTTGTGAGAGCATCCATTTTTCATTGCGTTTTGCAATGAAAACTTCTGTCAATCTTTGTAGAATGACGAGGATCAAAATAATGTAAATAATCATGCTACTCCCTCCATTTAAGTAATACAGCTTCAGCACAAAAGCCAGGGCCAAGAGCGACGAGTAAACCAGTATCCTCTACTTGTCCTTCACTTAACATAAATTGCTCCAACACGTATAGCACCGTAGGAGATGACATATTTCCATGATATTTTAATATTTCCCGAGAAATGTCGGTTTTTTGGGGAGTTAAATAAAGCGTATCTTCATAGGCTGTTAATACTTTTTTACCGCCAGGATGTGCAATAAAATGGTTAAGCTGTTCACTGTACAGTTCATGTTCCAATAAAAATTGTTCAATGAATGGACCGAGCCAATTGGTGATGATGGCAGGAATGCTTTTCTGAAAAATGACATGTAGGCCATTATTTTTAATATTCCAGCCCATAACATTTTCTGAATCTGGCATCCACTTAGAGCCGGTTCCGATAATAGTAGGTGTTGATTTTTTTACTGCGATATTCACTTCGTCTCCACAGACGAGTATACATGCTGCGCCATCCGCAAAAAGAGAGGCACCAATTAAATTACTTTTTGAAAAATCATTTGGCTGAAAGGTTAGACTACAAAGCTCAACGCAAACGACAAGAACTTTTGCTTCTGGATGAGCACGACAAAAATCATAGGCTCTACTAACACCAGATGCACCACCAGCACAGCCAAGTCCCCAAAGTGGAATTCGCTTAAGTCGGTCTGAAAAAGGAAGTTGATTCATAACCCGTGCATCAATACTCGGTGTGGAAATGCCAGTAGAACTCACAAAAATAATAGCATCGATATCTTTAGGAGAAACCGGTGATTGTAAAAACGTTTCATTTTGTAAACAGGCTTGAATGACGTTAACGCTATATTGTGTAGCAAGGTCAATATATAAATCGTTACGTTCCTCAAAGGAATGATCCGTACGATGCCACTCCGGTGGCACGCAAAAATGGCGTGTTGCAATACCACCATTCTCAAACACTTTTAAGTAGCGTTCTAATTTAGGGATTTTTGCATGAAAAAGTTCCTTCGTTAGCTCCTCTGCATTTGTCTGTTGTAATGTGTACGGTGGTTTGTATGTACTGATCGAAATGATTTTTGACAATTCAACATCTCCTTCGCCAATAGTGATCTTGTTTATTGTATGCAGGTAGGGAGGGGATACATGCTTATAAGTTATAATTGACAATTTCGGAAGATTCCGTTATATTGAAAATAACAAAAATCGAAAGTAGGTGATGTGACATGATGAATAAAGCCGCTATTAACGAACAGCAATTCGGTTTGTTCAATTTCACACGCCTAAAATATACAATTTAACCACACATAGTAGCGAGATTTAATTCATGATTGTGGTGTTTTGTATATTCTCTTAAATGTGCCTGTGAACCTTGTAACTGCCGAATTGCGCAGAGACATGGTTTTTTTGTGTTTATTTTAAAGTGACGATAAACGATATGCATATTTAGGAGGAAAACAATTGAATTTAACAACTTTAGGATTTTTAACGTATTTTGAAGAGCAAATGACTGGATTTAAACAGGAGGCTAAGTTAGCGAATTGTGTGCCGGCTAGGGTTACATTGGAGCATAAGCATTCCTATCGTGTGCTGGCTGAAGAAGGAGAGTGGCTAGCGACGATTGCTGGACATTACGCGTATACATCATTAGCACGTGAGGATTTCCCGGCAGTTGGGGATTGGGTTTTAGTTGAGAAAATGCCTGGTGAGGAAAAGGCAATTATTCATAAATTGTTTACGCGAAAATCAGTCTTTTCGCGTAAGGCTGCGGGGTTGGAAATACAAGAGCAGATCGTAGCATCGAATGTTGATATCGTGCTTCTAGTGATGAGCTTAAATGCAGACTTTAATATTCGTCGTTTAGAACGTTATTTAGTAGCTGCGTGGGATTCGGGTGCGAAGCCGGTCGTTGTATTGACGAAGGCTGATCTGTGTGAAGATATTGCTAGTAAGATATGTGAGGTTGAGTCTGTTGCGTTCGGTGTGGATATTTTTGTGACTAGTGCTCTGTCAGGGGAGGGCTTAGAGGATATTCGTGCGCTATTTACGGAAGGCGTAACAGGAGCACTGCTTGGTTCTTCTGGCGCAGGGAAATCCACATTGACGAATGCCCTTAGTGGTGAGGACTATATGAAGGTTTCGGATATTCGTGAAGATGATGCGAAGGGGCGCCATACAACTACACATCGTGAATTAGTTTTATTGCCAGGTGGTGGCTGTTTAATTGATACACCTGGAATGCGAGAATTACAATTATGGGATCAGAGTGACAGCTTATCCTCTAGTTTTAAGGACATTGAGGAATTTTCTGCAGCCTGTCGTTACAGAGATTGCAAACATCAGAAGGAGCCGCATTGTGCTGTACAGCAAGCTATTACAGATGGTGTGCTTGAACAATCCCGTCTTCAAAGCTACTTTAAATTGCAAAGAGAGCTTGCTTTTATCGAACGAAAAGCAAATGCACAGGCAAAACTTAATGAGCAACGCAAATCAAAGCAAATTGCGAAGGGGAAGAAAGGTAAAAAATTAAATTAAACGAAACTTGATATGAGGTTGAACGGTTATCTCATAGTTGGGGGACACACATATGACAATCCAAAGCATAAATCATTTATTATTTTCAGTTTCAAATTTAGAGGAATCCATTGCATTCTATGAAAAGGTTTTTGACGCTAAATTATTAGTGAAGGGGAAAAGTACAGCCTATTTTGATGTAAATGGGCTGTGGCTTGCCCTGAATGTAGAAAAAGATATTCCTCGTAATGAAATACATCAATCCTATACACATATAGCTTTTTCTATCCATGAGGATGATTTTGACAAAATGTATGAAAAGTTAATTCAACTTAATGTCAATATCCTAGAAGGTAGACAAAGAGATGTGAGAGATAAAAAATCGATTTATTTCACAGATCCAGACGGTCATAAGTTCGAATTTCATACAGGGACTTTACAGGGGCGATTGGATTATTATAAAAAGGAAAAAATGCATATGGAGTTTTTTGATGTCTAAAGGTTGCAACACTCCTTCTAATGAATACGTTGATAATAGTAGAAGGGGTGATTTTATGAAAAAAGCTATTATTTTTGATATGGACGGTACTTTATTTCAAACAAATCTTATATTAGAGCCAGCACTATCGGCAACGTTCGATGTGCTACGTGCAAAGGGCTTGTGGCAGGGGGAAACACCAATAGAGAAATACCGCGAAATTATGGGTGTTTCATTACCTGTTGTGTGGGAAACGTTATGTCCTATGCACACGCTAGAGACACGGGAAGAAAGCAATGCATTATTTCATGTTAAGCTCATTGAACAAATACGGAATCGTCAGGGTGCATTGTATCCACATGCAGAGCAAACACTTGCTAATTTGGCGGATAACTATGATTTATTCATTGCTAGTAATGGACAAATTGAGTATTTACAGGCGATAGTAGAAACTTATCAATTACAACGTTTTATTAAAAGTACATATAGTATTCAGTCCATTTCGAGTGGTCATAAATCGGATTTAGTGAAAAAGGTAATTGAGGAAAATACCATTGAACGTGGGGCAGTTGTTGGTGATCGTTCTTCTGATATTCAAGCAGCTCATGACAATCAGTTATTCTCTGTTGGTGTTCGCTTCGACTTTGCACAGGAAACAGAATTACAGAAAGCGGACACAGTTATTGATGATTTAAAAGAGTTACTTGATTTAAAGTTAGGATAAAATTTTTTTCGACTATTTTCAGTTTATAGAGAAATAGGAACGATTTATCGACATACATTGCAATTCATAATTAAAAAGAGTAAGATAGTGGAAATCTATAATGAAAGCATTGATAAGGAAAAGTAAATTGGATAAGCATTATATAGAGAGCCTCTGTTGGTGGAAATGAGGTAAATGTCCCATTTTGAAAATGACCTTTGAGCTTCGTACCGAAAGCAGGTTTGCGAGTAGATTACGACGAGATGGGCACTCGTTATAACAGCGGCAGTATCTCTCATTGAAATTTTAAATGAGACGCACTGATGGAGGCAAATAGTGAGAGCTATTTGTAAATATAGGTGGTAACACGGGTAAACTCGTCCTAATCAATTTTGATTAGGGCGTTTTTTTTTATCTTCATTAAGGACTTGCCTGAATGAAGATAAAGCCTCCGGCGGATGTCACGGATTGTTTATCTGCGCGAAAGCGAAGCGTCAGCGGCAATTAAGCCGAGGCGTAATTGATCTACACTTTTTACATTTTTTTGAGGGGAGCAACTTAGGATGACAATTGTTATTGGAGGCGCGTGGCCATATGCAAATGGTTCTTTGCATTTAGGGCATGTTGCCGCATTATTACCGGGCGATATTTTGGCTAGATATTATCGACAAAAGGGCGAGAAGGTATTATATGTTTCAGGAAGTGACTGTAATGGCACTCCGATTTCTATTCGGGCTGCACAGGAAAATACGACAACGGAAGCAATTGCTAATCATTATCATGAAGAGTTTTCAAAATGCTTCAATGAATTAGGATTTACCTATGATTTGTATACGCGGACAGATGCGCAGCACCACCATGAATCTGTTCAAACAATTTTTTTACAGCTATTAGCGAACAATTTTTTATACAAAAAGAAAATTGAACAGGCTTATTGTGAAACAGACAAGCGGTTTTTGCCTGACCGATTTGTCGAGGGGACTTGTCCAAGCTGTGGTGCGAAGGCACGTGGTGACCAATGTGATAATTGCTCAACCATTTTAGACCCGCTCGATTTAATCGATAAACGCTGCAAGATTTGTAGGAATGCACCAATTATCAAGGAGACAGAGCATTTTTATTTTGCCTTTAGTCAGTTTCAGGGGAGGCTAGAGATTTATTTAGCGGAGGCAAAGGCAGAAAAACGCTGGCGAGACAATGCCTTAAGTCTAACAGAGCGTTACTTGGCAGAAGGGGTCCCAGACCGTGCTGTAACAAGGGATTTACCAAATGGAATAGATGTGCCAGTACTAGGCTTTGAAGGCAAAAAAATATATGTGTGGATTGAAGCAGTAGCGGGCTACTTAACAGCGAGTTTGGAATGGGCAAAGCAGCACCAAATTGCGATTGAAGATTTGTGGAATGAAGAAACGATTTCATATTATGTGCATGGTAAAGATAATATCCCGTTCCATACAGTTATATGGCCAGCCATTCTTATGGGGATAGGAGCGAAGGCAATACCTACACATATTGTATCAAATGAATATTTAACATTAGAAAAACGAAAATTATCGACGAGCCAAAACTGGGCGGTATGGGTGCCTTATATTTTAAGTCGATACGATGCAGATTCCATTCGTTATTTTTTAACAATGAATGCGCCAGAAAATCGCGATACGGATTTCTCTTGGCGAGAATTTATTTATAGTCATAATGGCGAATTACTGGGCGCTTACGGTAATTTTGTTAATCGTACATTGAAGTTTTTAGAGAAATCGTTTGATTGTCAAGTGCCTCATGCAGAGGTAGATGACACTATTCGAATACAAACAACTCAGCTGTTTAAGGATGTTGGGAATCATATAGAAGCGGGTCATTTTAAGCAAGCGTTAGAGGCTGTTTTTGAATATATTCGTGCAGCTAATCGCTATTTTGACGAGCAGCAGCCATGGCTACAGGTGAAAGAGAATGTGGAAGCTGGAAATCAAACATTAGCGACATGTGTTTATATTATTGCCAACCTTGGACAGCTATTACAGCCATTTTTACCGTTTTCAGCTGAGAAGGTGAGAAAAATGTTAGGTATCAAAGAAGTGATGTGGCAGGAACAAGTAGACTTACCAGCAAGCATTAACGAAGTGACACCGCTGTTTGAACGTCTTGATGTTGCACTAATTGAAGAGGAATATCAAAAGTTAGTGGAGGGCAGTCGATAGGAAAAGTAAAAGCAGTATGACTCCAAATAATGTCATACTGCTTTTAACTTCTTTCAGATGAAAGAAGTTAAAGCCTCCGGCGGATGTCACGGCATCGGAAAGGAGTGCTTAGGGGATGTTAGCCTAAAATCATCGCATCCATGCAATAACGGCTAACTGACCTGCATCGGTAAAAACGCCACGTCCTGTGGCATTACCGAAATGACCGACATCGTGTCGGCCCTCGTGCAGGCCTAAGCACAAAGCCGATTCCGGACGCAATTATGCCGGGGCATAATTGATCTATTATTTAATTCATAACAGGCGTTAATTTACCAACTACGATACTATTGATCGCATTAATATAAGCTAGCGCACTCGCTTTTAAAATATCTGTATCTGCGGCTTTTGCGATATACTTTTCGCCTTCATGTTCAATTGTAATTTTTACTTTACCAAGCGCTTCTTTACCGCGCGAAACGCTATTAATATTATATTCCACAAGTTTTACATCAATGTTCGTAATTTCTGCGATTGCTGAATAAAGGGCATCAATTGGACCTGAGCCAACTGCACTTGCTTTAAATACCTCGCCACCTTTACGAACTTTTACACTTGCGGAAGGGAAGCTTGCGTTGCTGACGACTTGTAAATCATCGAAGTCAAAGAACTGATCACTATAGTGAGTGGCATTTGCATTGTTTGCGTCGTGCTTTTCATAATAGCTTTCCACAATAACATATAAATCGTGATCGTAAACTTCTTTCTTTGCATCAGCCAGCTTTAAGAAGCCTTCGAAGATTCCTTCGAATTCATCCGCCGTAAGATTTGAAAAGCCAAGTTTTTCAAGAGCATTTTTCACCGCGTGACGTCCAGAGCGAGCTGTCAGAACTAGCTCCATATCGTCAAGACCTACATCTTCTGGATGGACAATCTCATAGGCATCACGAGATTTAAGAAGACCGTCTTGATGAATACCAGATGAATGGGCAAAAGCATTATCTCCAGTAATCGCTTTGTTTACTTGTACGTCTAAGCCCATAAAGCTTGAAACAAGACGAGACGTATTCATAATTTCTCTTGTGTTAATACGCGTCTCAGCATTGTATACAGAGCTACGTGTCTTCAATGCCATGACGACCTCTTCTAATGCAGCATTTCCTGCGCGTTCACCGATACCGTTAATTGTACATTCTACTTTATCTGCGCCGTTTTTAATCGCAGCAAGCGTATTAGCTGTTGCCATGCCAAGATCATTATGGCAATGAACACTTAACAGCACGCTATCGTTTAAGTTTTTCATACGCTCATTTAGTTTATAAATCATCGCTCCAAATTCTTCTGGTTCTGCAAAGCCGACTGTGTCAGGTACATTTATCATCGTTGCACCAGCCTTCATTACGGCTTCGATCGTCTTCCAAAGATACTCGAAATCTGAACGGGAAGCGTCTTCTGTTGAATACTGGACTTGTGGTAGAAGAGTTTTCGCATATTTTACTGCATCTACCCCGATCTGTAGAATTTGATCCTTGGATTTACTAAATTTTTTCTCAACATGAATATCAGAAGTACCGAGTACCATATGAATCATTGGATTTTCTGCGTATTTTACAGCATTATAAACAGCATCAATATCTGCCTGTACAGCACGTGCTAAAGCGGTAATCATAATGTCGTTTGTATTCCCAACTTTTTGTGCAACAGCTTTAACGGCATCAAAATCTCCTTGTGATGAAGCAGGGAACCCAGCTTCGATAATATCGACGCCTAATTTTTTGAGTTGCTGAGCAATCTCTACTTTTTCATATAAATTCAGTTTTGCACCTGGCACTTGCTCGCCATCACGTAAAGTCGTATCAAACACCCAAATTTTTCTTCCCATTTTCAAACACTCCTTTTGTAGTAGTAATATTGATATTGTCTCTGCTTTGAACTATTAGTTCTGCTAGAGACGAAATCCACACCTAGGCCAATAAAAATAAAAAAACTCGCCTCTATATAAAAATATAGAGACGAGTTTATGCTCGCGGTACCACTCTAATTGACTTTCTCTTTACGGAAAAAAGCCCCCTTATCGACAGCTATCACTGTCTATCCCGTTAACGGAGGAAACCGACGTCCCTTACTTAAAGTTCAGGGAGTGGCTCATGGACGAGTTCAAAATGTGTGCCTATCGGTTTGCACCAACCACCGACTCTCTACAAGTACACTTACATTTCTACTATTTCCAATCTTGGCCTACAATAATGTGTTGTTGAAAGCAATCATACTGCGATATTTTTGATTTGTCAATAATATTCTAAAAATTATTTCTTTTCTGTTTTGTTTTGGTGGGCAACAAATTATTATAAAGTCAATCATTTGATAATAATAAAAAATTCCTTCATTTTTAACTTTTCTCTGAAATTTGGGGGAGGTTTTGTAAAGCCTACACCACGTATAAAGGTTGATTGAAGTGGAGGCTGGGTGACTCCTTGGGGATCAGCGTCACAGATGAGACCCTGGAGCGAGCAGATAGGGGAACAAAGGCTAAGAGCATCACATCCTGTGATAACGCCTTCGTGACCAACATCATGTTGGCCCAAGCGACTCATCGGACGCCCCCAGGAAAGCGCCCAGCCGGAATGGAAATCAACCCCACGTTATTATAATAAGCATTATTATTTCTATAATAAATGTAAATTTATGAGATAATGAATGGGTAATTAATAGTTTAGAAAGAGGGCGTGACAATGAAATTTGTATTTGATTTAGACGGTACGATTTGCTTTAAGGGTCAACCATTAAGTGAGGGAGTAACTATTGCTTTAGAAGCTTGCATCGAAAACGGGCATGAAATCATTTTTGCATCAGCTCGTCCGATTCGTGATTTATTACCAGTATTACCTGAAACAATGCGAAAATTTTCAATGGTAGGGGGAAATGGAGCATTTGTTGCACAGAACGGAGAGATTATTGAGGTAACAGCATTTGAAGCAAAAATTGTAGAAGAGATTCAAAACATTATTTCAGCATTTCGATTGCCTTATTTAATAGACGGAGATTGGGATTATGCATATACAGGTAGTGAGACACATCCAATTTATCAAAATTTAGATCCATTAAAACTTGCGAAAAATGTTTCGTTGCAAGAGTTGAAGGATATAGTGAAAGTTGTATTATTCCCTGGAGAGCAACGTAATGAAATAATAGGTGAACTAAAAAAACTACCAATCTCGTTATATGAACATACATCTGAAAATATTGTAGATATGAGCCCGAGTGGCATAGATAAATGGAATGGTTTAACGAAGTTAGGTGTCGCTGAAGGTGAATTTATCGCATTTGGTAATGATACGAATGATGCGTCCATGTTTGCAAAGGCAAAAGAAAGCGTTTGTGTAGGTGAACATGAAGTACGTGAGCTTGCGTCCTTACAAGTACCGAGTGAGGAAACGGCAATAATTAAGATGTTAAGTGTGTTAAATGAAAAGTACAAGGAAGAGGCTTTAATTGATTAGATTCCCGTGCTCTCGTACTGGGAATCTTTCGTAAATCGAAGAATCCTGTACATATAAATGAATGTCCGATAGATACCATCTAGGAATAATCAGAGTCCTTTTTCATATAGGAAAATGTTAAAAAAATAAATAATTTAACTCACTTAATACTATCAATTCATGACTTAGACAACCTCTTGTAATACAAGAGTGGCTTTATTTGAGTAAGCAGAGCATTAGTTAGATTTAAAGACTTGTAAAAGTTAACTCCTCCCGAATTGTATTTAATTAATAAATGCAATTCAGGAGTCTTATTATGGAACTTATTGCTAAATGTTAATTTTCAATTATCTATTGTTATTCCACCTTAAAACGCGAAACCTGTGTTTGTAACTCCTCAGCCATGTTTGATAGTGTGGCAGCGGAAGCGGCCACTTCTTCAATAGTTGCTAGCTGCTCCTCGGAAGCAGAAGCTACATTTTGTAGATTGGAAGAAGACATCTGTGCGATTGTTGCAATTTCATCAAAGGATGCGTAAATTTGCTCAGCGCTTGATGACATTTCCTCTGAAACTGTCGTTGCTTCTTGAATTTGTTTGGATACATGTTCTGTCAGTTCAACGATTTTTGAGAAGCCTTCCTCCGCTACTTTTACAACTTGCATACCTACTTGAACCTCTTGTGTACCAGTATCCATAACAGCTACGGCCTGATGTGTATTCTGTTGGATTTCTGAAATCAAAGTTGCAATTTGTTCAGCAGATAGTTTGGATTGCTCCGCTAATTTTTTTACTTCATTCGCAACTACTGCAAAGCCTCGACCATGATCTCCTGCACGTGCTGCCTCAATTGCAGCATTCAATGCTAGTAAATTTGTTTGCTCTGCAATATCTGTAATGAGGCTAATAATATTTCCGATTTCAACAGAATGGTTTTCTAAATCTTTCACAACGCTAGCAGATTCTAAAACCGCTGAATTGATGGTGTCCATCTGTGTAATAACACGGTGAAGTGATTTATTTCCTTTATTCGCTTCCGTATTTGTCTCTATAGCAAGCTCTGAAACAGCAGCTGTAGTCACAGCTAATTGTTGAATGCCTTTAGTCATAGATTTCATAGCTACCGAGCTTTCAATAGCATTTTTACCTTGAGCTTCGGAGCCGCTTGCTACTTCTTGTATAGAGGAAGTGATTTGTTCAGTCGCTTGAATAGTTTGTTCAGCACTTGCGGTTAACTCAGCAGCAGAACCACTTACTTGTACAGTGTTATGACGTACATTTGTAATAAGATCCTTTAAGTTTGCCGCCATTTGATTAAAGGCAAGTGCTAAATCGCCAACTTCATCACGATTCTTAATTTGAATTTGCTCAGCTGTTAAATCGCCCCCAGCAATCTCTTTTGCAGTCTTTGCCATTCTCTTGATAGGGCGGGAAATAAGGCTTCCCATGATCATAGCGATTATCAGACTAATGACAACGGCAAACACACCGAGAATAATCATTTGGAATTTAATAGATTGTATTTCTTTTGATGTAGCAGCGATTTTTTCTTTTATATATTCATCTTGGTAGTTTGCAAGGTTAGCTACACGGTTATCGAATTGTTTAATAAGTATGCGGCCTTGTGTACTATCGAGCTTTTCGTATTGCTCTGTTTCTCCAGCATCCTTTAATGAAAACATTCGATCTGCGAACTTTTGGACATCTTGCTCGCTTTTATGGATTGCCTCTAAGAATTCAATAGATTTTTGAGAATTGAACGAAGCCTTTAATTCATCATATTTCTTTTTAAAATCTTCACGTGAAGCCGTATTACTATGAAGATTTTGCTTGTTACCAAGTAATAGATAGCCTCTGATATTTACAATTTCTTGTTTAGCAATCGCGCGTAGCTCTTGAATACCAATTGATTTAGTTGTTTGTTCTTCGAGTAACACACGATATGTTTTGTTTACTGAATTAAGCTGTTTGAAATTTAATCCTATTGTGCCGATTAATACTAAAATGACAATAAAAAAACCGAGTACTAACTTCTTATAGATAGTAAATCGCATAGTTGTCGTTTCCTTTCTCAGTAATTTAGTAGAAATGTTACAAAAAAATGAAATATGTATATACCATTTATATCAGATTACATTGATTTTACAAAGTATTATGAGAATTGCTACTATATTGAATAGGAAGAGTAAGGACGTAAGTTGTAGAAAAAATGATAAAAAAGGTAGAATAAAGTGCTGTTTTACTGTTAATGGAAGCGGATAGTTATGTATATATAGCAAACAATTAAGACAATTTGCGCAAATTTGAAACTAAATGAACTGTAGTAACGTAGGAATAGTAAAGGAATAAGCAAGGGTGTGGGAAGATGTATAGACCTGTTTTGAAATTGCCGAAAACAACATATGAAAAAATTTTGGACTATATCGGTGGTGGATTATTTGTACTGTCCATCCTTTATATTTTGGCTATGTGGGGCAACCTACCTGAGGAGATTCCAGGACATTTTAATGGAGCAGGAGAAGTTGATCGCTGGGGTTCCAAAATAGAATTATTTATCCTCCCGTTTATCGGACTATTTCTATGGATTTTTTTAGGGTTCCTTGAAAGGGTTCCGCATACGCATAATTACCCGGCACGCTTAAATGAAAGTAATGTTGAGGCTTTTTATTTAAATAGCCGAAAAATACTAAATGAAGTAAAAAACCTTTGTCTCATTTTATTTGCAGCTATATCATTTCAAATGGTACGCATTGCACTTGGTGAGGGAGAGAATATTGGCTGGTGGTTCCTGCCGATAGTGCTTATTGGAGCAGCCATTCCGATTATTAAAGGAATAGTAGCGACTACCAAAATAAAATAGCTTTTTTCAATGTAAACGAAACGCTCGAGAAAATTTGAGCGTTTTTTTGTACGAATTTTTCATTAAATCAGCTATACTATCAAAACTAAGAGAAAATTGTATTGATCATTAAAAGAGGTGTCAAAACTATGCAAAAGAAATTTAAACTTCAAGATGGATTGTCCATTGCTATTCATAATCAGCCGCAGGATATGTTACTAGAAGGAATACCCCAATCAGGGAATACACCTCATGATCGAATCATTACCTTTGTATTTACTATTGATGAAATGGTAACGTACTTACAAAATGAAATAAAGTTAAACACTCTCGTTGAACAAGGCTATTTATTTTTTGTGTATCCGAAAAAGGGGAATAAGAAATATGAACAGTTTATTCATCGCGATGAAATCTTCCCGGCTATTCAAGTAGACGATGAAAAATACATGGTTGGCAGTGATTATAAGTTTGCGAGTCTTATGTCTTTAGATGAGACATTTTCAATATTAAGCATAAGAAGAGATGGCAAAAGCCGTGGCAAGAAGAAGACAGCGAGTAGTCAGTGCGTAAGCGACTATGAAGGTATGATTCCTCAATTGCGTGATTCACTTGCGGAAAATACGGATGATTTAATATTTTATGATGGATTAACGCCGGGCTATCAAAAAGACTGGGCCCGTTATATTTATAGTGCAAAAAAGGAAGAGACGCAGGTAGCTCGCTTGGAGGAGATGCGTGAAATTATTAGACTAGGCTACAAAACAAAGGAATTATACCGAAAAGCAAAAGCAGAAGGTAAAGCATAAATAACAAGAGGCTTTCTTGTTTGTTTTAAATGATGTTATATTCGTGCTAATTGGCAATCCTATGATTAGCCTAGCAACCATTACGCAACAGCGAGATTAAAAACGGCAGCTTATTATCAAAAATTAGGGATGATATTTAGTATGAAATTTAAGTCGATTGGAGTGTAGACTAGGTGACTCTTTGGGGCACATCGGACGTCCCCAGGAAAGCGCCTAGTCGGAACGGAAATCAATTCTACGTTATGGAATGGGTCTTCTATAAAGAAATACACCTTGTAATAATCCTATGTTGAAAAGGGGGCAGTGTATGAAAAACACATATATTGAGCAAGTAGATGAAAAATGGCAGGAAGGTTTTGCTAAACTTGTAGATGTGGTAGAAAGCAATTTACCAGAGGGTTTTGAAGAAAATATGAATTATGACATGATAAGTTATGTTGTCCCGTTATCTACTTATCCGAAGGGCTACCATTGTACACCGAATACTCCCTTACCCTTTATAAGTCTTGCTGCACAAAAACGTCATATTGCGGTTTATCATATGGGCATTTATGCAGATCAGGCGTTACTCTCGTGGTTCGAAGAGGAATATGCGAAACGAGTACCGACAAAGCTTAATATGGGGAAAAGTTGTATTCGTTTTACAAACACTAATAATATTCCGTATGAATTAATTGGAGAGCTTGTTTCGAAAATGACACCAGCACAATGGATTACAAAATATGAAGGGGAGTTAAATAAATGAAAAGTGCCACTACGTTTTTAATGTTTCAAGGACAAGCCAATGAAGCTATCCAGCAATATCAACAATGGTTTTCAGAGTTACAGGTAGAAAGCTTAACTTATATGGAAGACTCACAACAGGTTGCAATGGCTGTTCTTCATTTAAAGGGTTTGAAAATAATGGTGAATGATAGTGTGATACAACATAACTTTACATTTACACCGTCAACTTCTATCTTTGTGGAATGTGAGTCTATAGATGAAATCGACAGTCTGGCTGCTCGAATTTTAGAGGGTGGACAGGCGTTAATGCAGCTAGATAATTATGGGTTCTCAAAGAAATTTGCCTGGATTCAGGATCGTTTCGGTGTATCTTGGCAACTGACATATAATTAAATTTATGAATAAGCTTTATGCCATTAGAGGATGATACGAAAATCTAATGCATAGGCCGCAATCATATTAAAAGGAGAATAGAATATGGCCGTAACTTTAGTGAGACACGCTATAAAATATGCTGAAGCAATGCATGCACTGTCTTCCATGCCACAGGTCCGAGATGCACTAGGGTTACCTGCTGGAAAAGTGGAAGATACGATTAATTTTATTAAACGTGAGTGTGTGGACGAAGAAGCAGGAAAGACAGTTCCTCGTGTTATTTTAGATGAGGAAGGGCAACTGATTGGTGTAACGGCATTGATGTTTATTGATCAAAATAAAAAGAGCTGTCATATTGGCTCATGGCTAGGCTATGAATTTTGGGGTAAAGGCTATAATCTTCAATCTAAAATTGCCATTTTAGATATTGCGTTTTTTGAATTAGGGTTAAAGTATGTTTTTGCAGGAGCTAGAAAGGTCAATATTCGCTCACAAAAGGCACAGGAAAAATTGCCTTTTATTCGTCTCGGAGTTGAAAATGATTTTCCGAAGGAGCACTCATGGCTAGAGGTCAAAGAAAAGCAGCCTTGTGTTTTAAATGTTTTTGAGCGCGAAGATTTTGTTCAATATCGTACATCTTTAAAGAAAGTGGAAGGCGTGAGGGAAGACTATTTACCACAATTGTTATTGGCCGATGAAAGTGAAGAAGCTGTTCAGAAATATTTAAATGATGGTGAATTATATGAGATTAAATGTGGCGAGCAGTTAGCGGGTGTAGCGTTACTTCTAGAACAGTCTGATAAGACAGTAGAATTAAAAAATATTGCAATCGTACCGAAGTATCAAGGTATAGGGCTTGGGAAAGAAGCGCTTCGTCAAATAACTACAATTTGTCAAACACAAGGATATCAAACGATAATCGTTGGGACTGCAAATTCTAGTATTGATAATATTGCATTCTATCAAAAAGCAGGTTTTCGTATGGAAGCAATTGAAAAAGATTTTTTCAGTCATTATCCAGAGCCAATCTATGAAAATGGAATACGTGCACGAGATATGATTTTCTTTTCAAAGGCATTGTAAAACAATATAGACATAAGAAATACCCGTCCAACTTGAGTTGTGCGGGTATTTTTATTCGCCAAGCAACAGTGCCATCAACTTTTCTTTCGAATGTAAAAAATCATCAAGCGTATAGCGATCTAAGACTAATAAATAAGCTTGTAATGCTTCATACAATACGCCTTTTAGCTGACATTCTGGTGCAATTTTGCATAGATTATTTTCCTTGTCAAAGCATTCGACAAGATGAAAATCCTCTTCTGTATGACGTACGATTTCACCAATTGTAATGGTTTTTGGATCAATCGCTAGGCGAATTCCTCCACCCCGTCCTCGAATCGTTTCAATATAGCCCAATAATCCAAGTTGATGTGTCACCTTCATTAAATGGTTTTTCGATATATTGTAAGCATCAGAAATTTCTTGGATAGTTGATAATTGGCCTTCATCCTTTGCACCCAAATAAATGAGTGTTCGAAGAGAATAATCGGTGTATAAAGTTAAGCGCATAAGAACACCCTACTTTCTATAGTTCAAAATAATTATAGCATTTTTACATTGAAGTATAATAAATTCAATACTTTTTTAAAGATGTATTTAAAATACATTAATTATGTCCATTTTGTTAAAGATGTATTTTATATATTGCTTTAAGGGATTGATAGCGTTATATTGTAATCACGAAAGGATGGTATGCGATATGTTAAAACAAGAAACAGTACAAATTATTAAAGCGACAGTTCCTGTATTAGAAGTTCATGGAGTGGAGATTACTAAAACGTTTTACAAAAATATGTTTCAAGCTCATCCAGAATTATTAAATATTTTCAACCATACAAACCAAGAAAAAGGTCGCCAGCAAACAGCATTAGCAAACACAGTTTATGCTGCTGCGGTTCATATTGAAAATTTAGAAGCTATTTTACCAGCGGTGATGTTAATTGCTCATAAACACCGTAGTCTAGGTATTTTACCTGAGCACTATCCAATTGTTGGAGAAAACTTATTAAAAGCAATTAAAGAAGTGCTTGGTGATGCAGCGACAGATGATATTATTAATGCTTGGGCTGAAGCATATGGCGTTATTGCAGATATCTTCATTCAAGTAGAAGAAGAGCTATATCAAAAAGCTGAGCTTAATGGCGGTTGGCGTTTATTTAAACAACTGAAAGTGGCGAAAAAAGTAGTAGAAAGTGAACTTGTTACATCTATCTACTTTGAAAATGCAGACGGTTCGCCTCTACCAGCTTATGAGCCAGGTCAATATATCAGTATCCGTGTGAAAGTACCAGGTGAACAATATTTAATGAACCGTCAGTATACGCTTTCGCAAGCAAGTGCAGAAGACGGCTACCGCATTTCAGTGAAACGTGAAAGTGATCATACGCCAAACGGTAAAGTATCTAACTTTATTCATGACGTATTAGAAGTGGGAGATTTAGTTGATGTAAGTGTTCCAGCAGGGCTATTTGTTTTAGAGGAAACTACTACTCCTATTACATTTATAAGCGGTGGTATCGGTGTAACACCTTTAAATAGTATGCTGCAATCACTAACAGACGATGCAACTAATGAAGTGAGCTTTATCCAGTGTGCGCGCAATGAAAAAGTTGTAGCATTTAGCGATGACATTAAAAAGAAAGTAAATGTGCTACCAAATGCATCATATACAGCGTTATATTCGGATGAAAATAAGAAAATCTCAAAAGAATTGTTAGCCGAAAGAGTAGCCGATAATGCAGATGTTTACATATGTGGGCCTGTTGGCTTTATGGAAGCAATCATTGAAAATTTACATGAGATTGGCGTGAAAGACGAAAAAATTCATTATGAATTCTTTGGTCCAGCAATGCAGTTAGCTAAATAAATAATGACTTGACCCCTTGTTATAAGAAACAGTTTTCTGCACTTGTAGCAAGGGGTTTTTATGTGCGCAAATATGAAAAAAGTCATTGTATTTAAAATAGTAAAAAAAGTAATTGAATTCATAGTAAAACAAGTGGTATTATACCCTATAAGAATACTAAGGTATTGGGAGGGGAATGACGGATGGTTCAAATGGTTATTACAGGACTTATTTGCGGAGCTTTACTTGGATTTGTTATGCAACGTGGTCGCTTTTGCTTAACTGGCGGATTCCGCGATATGTATTTAACAAAAGATAACCGTATGTTTTACGCATTACTTATTGCAATAGCAATCCAAAGTGTGGGTGTATATACCTTAATTAGTTTAAAGGTATTTGAATTCAGTGCTGGTTCGCTACCAATCGTAGCTGTTATTGTTGGTTCGTTTATTTTTGGAATTGGCATTATTTTCGCAGGTGGTTGCGCGACAGGTACTTGGTATCGGGCAGGAGAAGGTTTACTTGGCAGCTGGATTGCATTAGCTGGTTATATGCTTGTAGCAGCAATGATGAAATCAGGCGTATTGTTGCCGTTGGATACAGCTATTAAAGAAACGAAAATTGAAAGTAATTCTATTGCCGAGACAATTGGCGTAAATAACTGGTTGATTATTACGATTTTTGTAGTAGTCGTTACATTTATCATTTACCGTGAGCTAAAGAAGCCACGAGTGAGAATCCCGGGGCTAAAGCCGAAAAAAACGGGATTAGCACATATCCTATTTGAAAAACGTTGGCATCCATTTATAACTGCAACAATTATTGGAGTGATTGCAACTTTAGCGTGGCCATTAAGTGTTGCTACTGGACGCATAGGTGGGTTAGGCGTTACAACACCTTCTGCTAATATTTTGCAGTTTTTGGTGACTGGACAAATTAGCTTCATCAACTGGGGTGTTTTTCTAGTGCTAGGTATTTTCTTAGGATCATTATTCGCAGCAAAAATGAGTGGCGAATTTAGATTCCGTATTCCAGATACAAAAACGGCGATTAACAGCTTATGTGGTGGACTTATGATGGGGTTTGGCGCAGGTTTGGCAGGAGGTTGCTCAATTGGTAATGGATTGGTGATGACGGCGATGATGACTTGGCAAGGATGGATTTCATTAGGGTTTATGATTTTAGGTACATGGACTGCATCTTACTTTGTGTTCGTTCGACCAAGTAAAAAAGCTAAGCAAGCTACAGAAATAATACCAGCATAAAAAAGGAGTGCTTTCATATGAAAAAAATATTAGAAGTTATGGGAATGGTTTGTCCATTTCCTTTAGTAGAGGCAAAAGAAGCAATCAACGGCTTAAATTCAGGCGATGAATTAGAAGTGCAATTTGATTGTACACAAGGTACAGAATCCATTCCTCGTTGGGCAGCTGAAGAAGGGCACGAGGTAACGGAGTATGAGCAAGTTGGTGATGCGGCTTGGACAATTACGATTAAAAAGAAATAGTTTAAAGTTCATATAGGCGAGAAATTCGATGATAGCATCGTCGGATTTCTCGCTTTTTTTTATGAAAAATTAAAGGGAGATGTAGATAACTACCTGAGATTAACGGGGTAAAACGTTGATACAGAAGGGGTATAACATGAAAATGACGTTTAAGAAAAAATTAGAGCTTTCATGTTGACAATATACCTAATGGGGTATATTATGAATCTCGTAAGCAAGTTCAATCAATCGTTTTGAAAGGAGGCGTGAACAGTATGGCCTACGATGCAAAAACAGCTAATCGAGTAAAGCGAATAGAAGGTCAATTACGTGGTGTTTTACGCATGATGGAAGAAGAAAAAAACTGTAAAGATGTGATTACACAGCTATCTGCCGTACGTTCTGCGGTTGATCGAACTATCGGAGTAATCGTTAGTGAAAATTTATTGGAGTGTGTAACGACTGCTGAAGGGGATGCGGGGAAAATGAATAACGTCATCCGAGAAGCAATGGATTTAGTCGTTAAAAGTAGATAGATTTTATATACCCTTAATAGTATCAAGTTGGAGGCGATATTACTTGGAAACATGGATTATACTTGCTGTTGTTATAGCATTTTTCGTTTGGCGAATGAAGCCAACGAAAGGTGTGCAGTCAATTTCAGCGGCGCAATTGAAAAGTATTCTAAATGATAAGGATAAAGTTTTTGTTGATGTGCGTACACCAGCTGAATATAAGGGGCGGAATATTCCGCAGTTCAAAAATATTCCGCTCGGTTCTAGTTTTGACAAGTTACCGAAGGACAAAGAGATCGTTGTCATTTGCCAAAGTGGCATGCGCAGTAGTCAGGCATGTAAACAACTGAAGAAACAAGGATTTGAGCGTGTGACAAATGTCCGCGGAGGCATGAGTGCGTATTAGGAGGAGAATAGTATGAAGGAAATTTCAGTAATGGAAGTACAACAAGCTTTAGAACAAGGGCAGGTAATAAATTTAATCGACGTACGTGAAGTAGATGAAGTGGAGTCAGGACACATTCCCGGCATTATTCATATCCCACTTGGCTTACTTGAATTCCGTATGCATGAGCTAAATAAAAATGAACCATATGTTATGGTCTGTCGATCAGGTGGTCGTAGTGGTAGTGCTACTCAGTTTTTAGAAAGCCGAGGCTTCGATGTATCTAATATGGTTGGTGGCATGCTTGCTTGGAATGGTGAAGTAAAATTATAGGATGCACCCGCTATATTTTTTTGATAAAAATAATACCTATATAGGTATGAGGGAGGAAGTTATGAGTATTAAGGCAGATTTCCAGCTGGATGCCAAGGGACTTTCTTGTCCTATGCCAATCGTTAAAACGAAGAAGGCGATGGCTGATTTAGTAGATGGTCAAATTTTAGAAGTATCGGCAACAGATAAGGGTTCGAAGGCGGATATTGCTGCGTGGGCTGAATCTGTGGGTCATCAATATGTTGGGACAGTGGAAGAAGAAAGTGTGCTTAAACATTATATTCGTAAATGCTCAAACGACACGATGGATGAGCAAACTTTTGAACATACAATTGAGTTAAAAGAGGCAATGGCAAGAGAAGGGCTTATTCTCGATGTTCGTGAGGAGGCAGAGTTTACTTTTGGTCATATCGAGGGAGCGAAGTCAATTCCGATAGGCGAGCTAGAGGCACGCCTTTCTGAACTTGATAAAGAGCAAGAAATTTATGTCGTTTGTCGAACTGGGAAGCGCAGTGATTTAGCTGCACAAAAGATGGCTGCACATGGTTTTACAAAAGTATTTAACGTTCTACCAGGGATGACTTCCTGGACGGGACATTTAACAAAACATATTTAGGAGGAATTTATTATGTCAAATAAAGTAGCGATAATTGCAAGTAACGGTGGTCTTTTCGATGCGTATAAGGTGTTCAATATTGCAACGGCAGCGGCAGCTACAGAGAAAGAAGTGGCGATCTTCTTTACATTCGAAGGATTAAATTTAATTCATAAACAAGGAATGCATGCATTACCTATGCCTGCAGGAGCGGAGCATTTTGCAGAAGGGTTTGCAAAAGCTAATGTACCAGCAATTCCACAATTAGTGGAGATGGCGCAGGAATTAGGCGTTAAGTTGATCGCGTGTCAAATGACTATGGATGTAATGGATTTAACGACAGATGATTTTATTGAAGGCATTGAAGTTGGGGGAGCTGTGACGTTCTTAGAATTTGCAAAAGATGCAGCACCGTCATTAACGTTCTAATTAATATAAATAATTCACTATATAGGCGGAGAGGACAATCCTTTCCGCTAAAAAAACCAATAAAATAATACCGTAGGGGGTAATAGGAGTGTCGGTTTTAAAATGGAGTGCAGCAGAAGTAGCGAAAAAAGTAATTAATAATGAAGAATTATTTATTTTAGATGTTCGAAATGCGGATGCATTCGAAGATTGGAAAATTGATGGCCGTAAATTTGAATACCTTAATATTCCGTATTTTGAGCTACTAGATGGCGTTGAGGATATTTTACCGAAGATTCCAGCTAATAAAGATGTGTTAGTCGTTTGTGCGAAAGAAGGCTCATCACTGATGGTAGCTGAGATGTTATCAGAAACAGGTCGTACGGTGGCTTATTTAGCTGGTGGAATGAAAACGTGGAGTGAATATTTAGAACCGATTAAAGTTGGAGAATTAACGGGTGGTGGTGAGCTTTATCAATTTGTACGTTTAGGGAAGGGCTGCCTTTCTTATATGGTCATCTCTGAAGGTGAGGCGGCGATTATTGACGCTGTTCGTTTTACTGAAGCATTCACAAGCTTTGCGGAAGAGAAAAACGTAAACATTAAATATGTGTTCGATACACATTTGCATGCTGATCATATTTCTGGTGGACGTCATATAGCTGCAACTACTGGTGCTACGTATTATTTACCACCGAAAGATGCTGAAGAAGTTGTATTTGACTATACACCGTTACTAGATGGCACGGCAGTCCAAGTGGGCGCCTCTCGAATTGACGTAGGTGCGATTTATTCACCTGGTCATACAATCGGTTCAACGTCATTTGTTGTGGACAACAAGTATTTATTAACTGGTGATATTTTATTCATTGATTCAATTGGACGCCCTGATTTAGCGGGTCTTGCAGAAGATTGGGTTGATGACTTGCGTGAAACACTTTACAAGCGATACAGAGAATTATCGGATGATCTAATTGTTTTACCAGCTCATTTTATGATGATTGATGAACTAAATGAAGACGGAACTGTAGCAAAACATCTTGGACAATTATTTGCTGAAAATCACGGCTTAAATATTAAAGATGAAGCGGAATTCCGAAGCGTTGTAACAGAGCATCTACCTCCGCAGCCAAATGCATATCAAGAAATTCGTCAAGTAAATATGGGTAAGATTACGCCAACGCAGGATGAGCAGGCAGAGATGGAAATCGGTCCAAATCGCTGCGCAGTTCGATAGTCTGTTTAACTTCTTTCAGCGGAAATTCCCACCTTTATAGGTGGTGAGATTATTATGGGTTTAAGCTACTTTTCAGTGGGTGTCCAAACATCTGTACCTGTCGCTATGCTTTCGGTACAAAAAACATCCGCTGAAATAGAGAAACTCAGGCTAAGAACTTCACATCTTGTGAAAACGCCTGAGTGACCGACATCGTGTCGGCCCTCACGCAGGCCTAAGCACAAAGCCGAAACCAGACGCAATTATGCCGGTGCATAATTGATAAGATGGTTAAATGTAATGAGTACGCATGCGTGGTTAGCATGTAAATACCGTGAAGCGAAGGCGCTCATCTTCGTAAAGTCGTGAAAAAACAAAAAGAACCGGCAAAATCGCTTACAAGCTTTGCTGATTCAAAGGAGAAAAATATGAAATCAAATTTACAACTAGATGCAAAGGGCTTATCTTGCCCAATGCCTATAGTGAAAACAAAGAAAGCTATGGATACATTGACTTCGGGTGAAATTTTAGAGGTTCAAGTAACAGATAAGGGGGCTCTTACGGATATCCCTGCTTGGGCCAAAGCTGGCGGTCATACAATTTTAGACAAATCTGAAGACGCTGGTGTCATTACATTCTATATTCAAAAAGCTTAAAACTGGTGAGGGTTGTCTCTTCTATTAGAAGTTTAGAACAACCCTCCTTTCAATTGATATGACAATGCCATTAAGGCGCCAGTGACCAGAAAGAAGGAAAAAAGATGGATTTAGCATGGATTATTACAATATTTTTGATTGGCTTTGTAGGTTCATATGTATCGGGGATGCTAGGAATTGGCGGATCGATTATAAAATATCCAATGTTATTATATATACCGCCTTTACTTGGTTTTGCAGCATTTTCAGCACATGAGGTATCAGGGATTAGTGCGGTGCAAGTGTTTTTTGCCTCTATTGCTGGGGTGTGGGCATATCGTAAAGGTGGTTATTTAAATAAATCACTAATTATTTATATGGGTGGTGCCATATTAGCAGGAAGCTTCGTTGGTAGTTATGGCTCTCAATTTTTATCTGAAGCAGGGGTTAACGTCGTTTATGGTGTATTGGCGTTGATTGCTGCAGTGATGATGTTTATTCCTAAGAAACAAATTGACGATAAGCCGTTGGATGAGGTAACGTTCAATAAACCGATAGCGGCCATATTAGCATTCGTTGTTGGTATTGGTTCGGGAATCGTTGGGGCAGCTGGTGGCTTCTTGTTAGTACCTATAATGCTAGTAGTGCTAGGTATACCAACGCGTATGACAATCGCTACAAGCCTTGCTATTACTTTTATATCCTCAATAGGCGGGACGATTGGGAAGTTGATGACGGGACAAGTTGATTATTATCCTGCATTCATTATGATTGTAGCTAGTTTAATAGCGGCTCCACTAGGTGCAAAAGCAGGGAAAAAATTAAACACAAAAGTTTTACAATCTATTTTAGCGGTTCTTATTTTAGCAACTGCCATTAAAATTTGGATAGATATATTGTAGGAGGCTGTAGTAAATGAAAATTGAGATTTTCTCGGATTTTACATGTCCGTTCTGCTACATTGGCAAAAGAGAATTGGAACGCGCCATTGACTCGGCAGGTTATTTGGGGCAGGTAGAAATTGAATATAAAGCATATCAAATTGGGCCAGATACACCTAAGAAAGATGCACCAACTGTATATGGAGGTATGGCTGAAAAATTTGACTCCACGATAGAAGAAGTGAAGGAAATGACTAAGGGTATAGCAATGCGAGCCGAAGAGGTTGGATTGCATTACAATTTTGAAGATATGAAAACAGCGCATACTGGAAAAGCTCATCGACTAGCAAAATGGACACGACAATTTGGTAAAGAGTCGGACTACACGGAAGAGCTTATGAATGGTCATTTTACGGAGGGAAAAGACTTAAACGATGATATGTTCTTGTTAAAAGTCATAGAAAATATAAACTTAGATGTTGAAATAGCAAAGGATATTCTGGCATCAACTGACTTCGGTGAAGCTTTAGACAGAGATCGATATGATGCTCAACAGCTAGGTGTACAGAGTGTTCCGTTCTTTGTTTTTGAAAATCGTTACGGTATTAAAGGTGCAGAGCCGAATGAAGTTTTCGTACGAACATTGCATCAGGCGGCGGAGATAACAGGTATTCAGCCGGTGCTAAAAATGGTAAGTGATGGTGAAGCTATTTGTGCTGATGGTGAATGTAAACTATAGTAGAACGTTAAAATGTCGGGTACAATGCTGTGCTCGGCATTTTTATATTCATTCGGAAATGTTGAACTGCACGAAAGTGAAGCGTCAGCTACAAATTCAGGAAATAGTACATGCTGCAAGAGGTATTAAGTCTTGTTTAATGTGTTATAGAACAACGGATTTTATAATTTTATCCTCTAAATGATTCTATTTGCGTGAGGTGTGAGAAAAGTCACATCGAAAAAGGTGCTATTTTGCTAAAATATAGGTGATTATACAAAGGGGGGTATTATAGATGAAACCTATAGTAGCAGGAGTAGCGGGGACAGTGCTGTTAGCAGGCACACTTTTTGTAGGAGCAGCCATTAGCGACAAAATTTTAGGGGATGCAGAAAGCAAAGAAGCCGCTGTACAAACAAAAGTACCAACAACAGCAGCTGCTCAGTCAGTTGTCTATGCGCCACCAAGTATTGAAGAAGTACCGGATGGACCTATGAAGGAAGCAATATTATATGGTTATGAACTTGTCAATAATACACATGTTGCTGCAGAAGAATATGTTGGGAATCAATTGTCTTGCACAAGCTGTCATGCGGGGGCGGGTTACGATGAGCAAGTTTCGTCACTAGTAGGTGTTATGGCGGATTATCCCCAATATATCGCGCGCTCTGGTGATATTGTAACGATTGAGGAGCGTATTAATGGTTGCATGGTTCGCAGTATGAACGGTAAGAAATTTGACATGAATAGCAAAGAGTTAGAAGCGATGGTCTCGTACTTCTCTTATATTTCAAAAGGTGTACCTATCGGGGCAGAGCGTGAATGGGTAGGTACAAGTAATATGAAGGACATTCCTATACCGGATGTTAAGAACGGTGAGGAAGTGTATGCTCAGTCTTGTATCGCGTGTCACGCGGCAGATGGCTCAGGTAATGGTGCTAATACAGGTCCGGCATTATGGGGTGAAAAATCATTCAATGACGGAGCGGGTATGGCAAGAATTTCAAAAATGGCTGGCTACATCCAACATAATATGCCAGTCGGAGCAGCTGGTACTTTGACAGATCAAGATGCCGCTGATTTAGCAGCCTTTATTTTATCGCAGGATCGACCTGAATGGGGAAATCATAATAAAGATTGGCCAAAAGGCGGACGTCCAAATGATATTATGAATAAAGAAAAACGGGAACAAGTTAAAAATGGCACAATAAATTGGGAGAAAGTACTTTCTACTAATTAAATTGAAAGGGATGCTGCTAACTAGCGGCATCCCTTTCGTGTTATTTAAAATTGTAGGCCGTGACAATTTTATCTCGGTTAGTTGTTACATCTGTGAAATATTCATGCAAGCAAATACCGAGGAAGGAGCCAGCGACATTAAAGACATTTGAGAAACCGTTGTTCAGGAGGGTCATTACAGCATTGTAGCTTCGCTGGCCAGATCGGCAATGTACGTAAACTGATCTATCTTGTGGAATCTCATCCAAACGTTCGCGGAGCTCACTTAACGGAATATTATGCGCATGAATGAGATGACCATTCTCAAATTCATTTCTTTCGCGGACATCTAAGAAATAGGCGTTATATTCAACGAGATCTCTAACTTCATCAACTTTTACTTGTTTATAATGACCGTATAACTGGTTTTGAGCAACGAGTGCAGCTAAATTAACAACGTCGCGTGCGGTGCTAAACATTGGAGAATATGATAGCTCTAGCTCTTTTAAGTCTTCTAATGTGCCATTCATAGTTATCATAGTTGCAATAACGTCAATGCGTTTGTCGGCATTGCCTTTTCCAATCGCTTGCGCACCGAGAATCTTCCCAGTCGGCACTTCGTAAACAAGTTTAAAATGAAGCGGGTTACTATTTGGCATCAAACCAACTTTGTCTGGTGCAATCAAATACACGCTTTTTGCTTGGAAGCCATGTGCGAGAGCTGTTTTTTCATTTAAGCCTGTTGTGGCACACGTGTAATCAAAAATTTGCACGCTTGAAGAGCCGATAACCCCTTTGTTTTGTTGAGGTATATTGTACATATGATTAGCTGCTGCTCGTGCTTGTCGTTGCGCTGGACCTGCTAGTGCCAGGCGAGTTTGTTTATGAGTTAGCTGATGGAATACTTCTATAGCATCGCCCACAGCGTATATAGAAGGATCAGATGTTGCGTAATTAGCATCAACTTGAATGCCGCCAAGTTCACCTATTGCCAGTCCGGCTTCTTTCGCTAAAGAGGTTTCAGGACGAACGCCGATAGCTAATACAACAGCCTGTGCTTTCAATTGTTTACCGGAATTCAATTCTACATAATCTGCAGTAACCTTAGCTAGGCCGTCATTGACGATGACATTAATTCCTTTATCCATCATTTCTTTGTGTAATATTTGTGCCATATCATAATCAAATGGCGTCATGATTTGTTGACTAAACTCAACGAGTGAGACATTAAAACCGGCAAGTCGTAAATTTTCTGCAACCTCCACGCCTATAAATCCGCCACCGATAACGGCGATATCTTGTATGTCATCGCTTTGAATATAACGGTTTAAACGGTCAATATCCACGACATTACGAACGGTAAAAACGTGTGAAGAATGAACGCCGTCCAAGTTTGGAACAATTGGACTCGCGCCAGGAGATAACACTAATGTATCGTAGCTTTCTTCGTACTCAGTGTCAGTAGTTAAATCCTTTACAGTAATGCTTTTATCTTTTCGATTAATATGTAAAACTTCTTGATTAACACGTGCTTCAATCTTGTATTTTGTTTGAAAGGCTTGTGGTGTCATTAAGATTAATTTGTCGCTGTTATCAACGATTCCGCTAAGATGGAATGGTAAAGAGCAATTTGAAAATGAAACATTCGGTCCTTTTTCAAACATTATAATCTCAGCCTGTTCATCGAGGCGACGAATACGCGCGGCAGTCGAGGCACCGCCTGCGACACCACCGACAACTAAAAATTTTTTACTCATGTGTAAGCACATCCTTTTCTTGTAATATACATAACGGGGTATGTTGTGGATAAATAAAGGCTTTTCTTGTGTTGATAATAAATAAATCTGTGGATAAATATTGCTTTAAGTGGATAATATACCCTGTTGGGTATATTATCAACAAAAATTAATGAGTAAAAATCATTGTACGTGGATAAATACTAAAGAAGTAAACAAATAGACAAAATCTTGGGGATAAACTTAGTAAAAGAAATTAAGAAACCGGATTTGCTTACCACTAAAAGTTGGGGATAACAATAAAATATGATGGTTTTAACTGATCTTCGCTACGTGCTACTCGACTCCCGCGGGAAGGTGAATAGCACGTAGCGAAAATCAGAGCCTTCTAAGGGCGGGAAGTGACACCTGCGTTATGATGATGAGCATTACATTTGTTATACTAGCAGTATTAGGAAGTAGTATCGGAGGTGACGCTGTTGATTTTTTTGAAATTTTTAATCCAAATCATTGTTGTATCAGGACTTATTTATTTTGTCAGTGGCCGATTAATTGGTTCAAACATTAATTTCATACGTAGGGTTCTTTCTGTAGTCATTAGTGTGACACTAACGTCCTTCGTTTATTGGTATACCTATTTACGTCATACAGATTTTTTATACGAACCAATGATGCAAACAGTGACAGAGGTCAGCACACTTATTTGGATTGGTAGCATGCTACTAATTTCGATGTTGCTCTATCTCGTTTTTGAGCTTTTCGATCCAAGTGGTATGAGGGCTACAGATCATCGTAATGGGCAAAAAAATTTATTCATGCGCCTTCGAAGCTACTGGCGACAACAAAAACGCTTGCGACATGTATTGAAAATAGCAGTGACAAATGGCGTTGTTCAAACGATTAAATACGCAAGACAACGTGAAAATGAAAAAGAGCTTGCCATTGCTTTAAGAGTAACTTTGGAGCAATGTGGTGGGATATTTATTAAATTTGGTCAAGTACTTTCTACTCGTAAGGAACTATTTTCGCCTATCTTTATTGCTGAGTTAGAGAGGCTACAAGATAGTGTGAAGCCTCTACCACCAGAACAGGTAACACAAATTTTAGAAGATTCACTTCCGAAGCCTATGAATGAAATATTTGCAAACTTTCAAATGGAGCCTATTGCGGCGGCATCCATTGGACAAGTCCATAAGGCGCGATTGAAAAATTTTGATGAAGTCGTGGTAAAGTTACTGCGTCCAGAAGTGAAGGGGATTATGCGAGACGACCTCGACATTTTGGAGGAATTCGCTAATTGGCTTTCGTACAAGTCTACATGGGCTGAGTCACTTGGTTTTCGAGATCTTGCAAAAGGATTTGCAGATGGATTACGCGAGGAAATCCATTTAGATATTGAGGCTCGCAATACATTACAGGTGACAAAGGCACTTGCCAAAAGCGATTATAAGGTGCGGATCCCTAAAATCTATACAGAATATTGTAATGAAAATATTATTGTCATGGAATATGTACGAGGAAAAAGTGTTGCAAATGCTACAGCTGAATTTAACCGATCTGAAAGTGATCGGAAGCAGTTTGCACGGACTGTTTTATATTCCTTCTTTGAGCAGATGCTTCTTTCTGGTATATTCCATGCAGATCCACATCCGGGGAATATTCATATTGATGAGACGGATGGCACACCGATACTGCTTGATTTTGGAGCGGTTGGCCGTTTGGGAGCTACACAACAAGAGGGCTTAAAGCTATTCTTAATGGGAATTCAGCTAAATGATGCAAGTGTTTTATACGATGGCTTAACACTATTGGTTGAAAATTCGGGCCATGCAGACCGTGGAAAGATGGAGCAAGCCATAGATCAAATTCTTTTGAAAATCTCTTACGTGGATCGAATTCCAACAGAGGAATTGATACATGCGTTATTTACAGTTGTTCGTGATTTTGGTCTTGCTTTCTATCCTGTAGTAGGCTTAGCACTGCGTTCCTTAGTAACACTGGATGGCACACTACGGGTAATTGACCCAAGCTTTGCTATTTTTACGGAAGCCAAAGATTTTTCATCCGCATATATGCGGGCATCCTTCCTGAAGCCATTTAAAGAACCGATGGCAACAAAGGAACATTTACAAGAAGAATTATCCATGCTTATTCCGACATTACGCAAAATGCCAAGACGAGTTGACCAGCTTATTCAACGGGTAGAAAGTGGGAAAATTATCTTACATCACGATGTTTTTTCAGATGCGGATAATGCTCGTTTTATTACCAATCTGTTTTCCCGTTTCGTCTTGCTTCTCGTTGGTATTACCTTTGGCATTATTTCTGTAGCACTTTTAGCCATTTCACAATTTATTCATGACACGTATGCGATCTATTTAAATACAGCAGCATACTTAGGATTATTTCTATGTGCCATTCTGTTAGTACGGCTTTCCATTCAAGCGCTTCGTTCCATGAAGCAATAGAAGCGCAACTCGGAGAGAAATCAGCCTTTGTTTATGGTTACACATTATTTGTAGGTAGGGGAAAATGTTCCCTTGCCTTTTTTTATGTTAAAAATGTTTTCTAGAAATATTACAAAAACATTACAAAACAGATAGCAGGACTAAGGGTAAAGTAGTTAAAAACGTTGATATGTAGAATAAAACGTGATTTTGTAGAATTTATCGGGATTTACGTAAATATTACAAGAATGTTGCGAGTTTTACTAAACCATTAAAAAGGCGAGAAATAGTATAAAAGTTATGCTAATAGTGCTAAACTTTAAAAGGCTAATAAAATATAAGAATAAATAAAAGAAATCGTTCCAATGATGACATTAAAATTCTACGAACGAAATTGACTAGTGAAGGGAAAGAATAACGTGGGAAAGCGCAATAAATGGCGTAAGTCGATGGTGCTAGCATTAGCACTAGCGGGCGGCTTATTATTTAATACAGTTCAACCAACTCAAGTGCACGCTGAAGAAACATCTCAACAAATGATTGATAAGAAAGCTAAAATAGATACAGAGGTTAAAAAGCTACAAGAAGAGCTAAAAAACCTACAAAAAGAGATCGATGAAAAAGTAAAAGTTTTTAACAAAGTACAGGCAGACATTAAAGAAGTTGATGGAAATATTGTAGATACTAAAAAACGTATTGAGCAACGTTCAGCGATTTTAAGTGACCGTATGGCTGCTTACCAAGCTCAAGATAATACTGTAGGTATTTATTTAAATGCTGTTCTTGAATCAAAAAGCTTTGCGGATTTAATGGACCGTGTCGTAGCGGTAAAAACATTAATGGATGCTGACCAAGAATTAGTAGATCAACAAGAAGCAGATAAGGCTAGCTTAGAGAAACAAAAAGCAACATTAGATGAAAAACAAAAAGAGCTTCAAAAGCAATTCCAAGAGCTTCAAGAGAAGGAAAGCGAAATGGAAGTAAAAAAAGCTGAAAATGAAGCGAAATCTCTTGCATTAAAAGCACAAATTGCAACGAAACAAGAAGAAGAGCGTTTAGAAGCAGAACGTAAAGCAGCAGAGGAAGAGGCAGCTCGTTTACGTGCACTTCAAGCAGCTACTCCAGTTGTACAAGCAACAAACAACAATGCTAACACTAATACTAATACTAACGATAATGGCAATAGCAATAGCAATGCTAATAATAGTGGCAAAGCTAACAATGAAAAATCATCACAAAAAGTGGTTGTTGGTTCAGGAGCAGGCACTGCATCTTCAGGTGATGCTATTTCAGTTGCGAAACAATTCCTAGGTCGTAGCTATGTTTGGGGCGGTAGTAACCCATCAACAGGATTTGACTGTTCAGGTCTTGTACAATGGTCTTACAAACAAGCGGGCGTAAATTTACCACGTACAGCATCACAACAATATTTAGCAACACAACGTATTTCAGCAAGTGAAGCACGTGTAGGTGATCTAGTATTCTTCAGCTATGGTTCAGGTATAGCGCATGTAGGTATTTACTTAGGAAACAACACAATGATTGATGCTCAAAATAAAGGTGTTGTCATTGAATCACTTGATTGGTGGAATCAATATTTAGTAGGCTTCGGTCGTATTTAATAAGCCGTACTATTATATAGACGATTTAAATAGCGAAAAGGTTATCTTTGTAAAAGAAATTACAAGGATAACCTTTTTTATTATTTGACGGTACTGGAAATTATCAACTGTTTAAACTATAGTTAAGATTCTACGATTAAACCTATTAGGCAAACGCATAATGTTATTCATTAATTTAGGCTCGACTACTTGGTTAATAATGAGTAAAATAACTTTTGTAATGAATAAATTTACATAAGTAGATATATTTACAACTATAGCCCCGGTTATAAAAATGATAATACAGCCGAAAAAAGAATTAGCACCAATTTTTCGTTATTGCGTATTTTGCATGGACTCAATCGAAGGCTAATAATTGAGATAACTCCAATAATAATCCTAACGAGTATTCCTCTATCTACATATAGCTAAAAGAAAAGATTCTTGCATATTGAACGTCATTTCTGATAATTTTGAAATATACGATTGGGGATCTTGCTCTGAAATTACAATTATATGAGACTTTTATTTTGTAGTAGCAAAGTAACGCATGATGGTAATGGTAAATGAGATAACACTTACAAGTACACTATTTTTTACGTTCTGAAACAATAAAGGTAGGGATGAATCATGGAAAAAGAGATTTTGCAACTTTTTAGTAATTTAACAGAGCGTGACCGTGATATTCAATACAAATCATACGAAGAATTATTGAAAATTATGCAGGAACCAGTTGATTGGACCTATTCAGTTTGGGAACAACTAGTTCAAACTCTTACATACAAAAATGGACATATACGTGCAAGTGCTGCACAATTTTTATGCGCACTGGCAGCAAAAAGCGATCCTGAAGAAAGAGTATTAGAGGACTTCTTAAAGATTTGGGCAGTTACGTATGATGAAGAAACAGTCACGGTGAGGCATACTTTACAGGCAATTTGGAAAATAGGCTTAGCGGGGCAGGTACAAAGAGATTTAGTCGTATCATATTTGGCTAAAAGATATCAAACATGCTTAGACGAAAAGCACCCGACATTAATACGATATGATATTATTGTATCCTTTAAAAAGCTATTCGATGCAACAAATGACCCAAAACTACTAGAAATTGCACAGCGTTTAATTGAGGAAGAGAAAGATGTTAAATCCAAAAAGAAATATAAAAATGCCATCCGATAAAAGTTATGAAATGGCTATTTTTTGCAAATCCTTTCATTATGAAAAAGTAAAATGCTTTAATTTATGAGGCATAACAAATATTTGCACGAGCGGGATGAATACCCAATGGGGCAGTGAATATATCCACGTGCATATGGTAATACCTGCATGATTTTTATCCATCGTTGTTTATTCTAAATTCCACAGCTATTTTTTCCTATCAATCTATGATAAACTGCATAACAAGTGAATAATTCTTGCAGAATAAAGGTGCTGAACTATAGCATAATCGGGAATTCGGTGAAAAACCGGAGCTGTTTCCGCAACTGTAAGTACAGAAGTCGTAAAGATATACCACTGTCGAATTATCCGATGGGAAGTTTTTTTATGGACGTAGTGAACTGTACAAGCCAGGAGACCGACCTTTGTTTGAACGTATAGATAACTCTTCGGAAGCTGAGAGAATATGCGGCAAATACATAGGCTATGTCGTATTTATGCGACACTATTTATGCTATTTTTCGTTGTTTCCTTAGGAGTGGGAACAACGTTTTTTTATGCGCTTATAATTCACCTGATGTAGCTGTGGTGTTAATAAGGTAAGAATTTTTCACGAAGGAAAGCGGGGACTTAGATTTGAAAAAAGATGCACGTTATTCTTGTTACCCATTTATGCGTGAAAAGGCATCAACAGTAGATTTTGAAATTCGAACGGATAGCCTAACAACACATATTGGTGTAGCATTGGCGGCAGTTAAAAGAGAAACGGTAGAGGTAGTAGCAGATGATTTACTTACCATTTTGCCAATGGCTTACCATGTAAATGGCTCAGTCCGAGGCAAATTAGCAGTAACTGAAGATGATTTGACTTGGTTAAGTGATCGCTATGATTTTTATGTTAGTCATGTTAAAGAGGAGATACAAAACTTTGTATTACCTCAAGGATCAGAGGCAGCTTCTGCATTACATTTATGCCGTAGTGAGGCGAAAAAATCATACCGTGTTTTGCACAAAGTATCTGAAGAACGCGAAGTACAAGCTATTCTCTTTGATTATTTAGGATTGCTAGCCAATGTATTTTTTGTAATGGCTGTCTATATGAATCAGCATGCTGGTATTGCTGAAATACCGTTTATTAGTAAATCATACCCGATGAAAAAGAAAAAGGAGAAATAATGAAATGAAGAAAATGTTTAAGCTACAATGGCTTTCTGTGTTGATGTTGGCACTTGTATTAGTTGGTTGTGGCACGAAAGAGAATACAAATAAAGATGCTGTTTCTAAAGAAGATCAACAAGTTGAGAAAACTACTAGCTATAAAGTTAAGGATGACCGTGGTGTAGAAGTTGAGTTTAATGCAGTACCTAAAACTATTGTTTCATTACAACCGAGTAATACAGAGATTTTATTTGCGCTAGGCGTTGGCGATAAAATCGTAGGTGCAACAGAGTTTGATACGTATCCAGAAGAAGCGCAAAAAATTGAGCGTGTTTCGACTTCTACAACATTCAACAGCGAGCGTATTTTAGCCCTAAAGCCAGATGTCGTTATTGCCTATACAACTGGAATCGATGAAGAAAATTTAAATGCTTTAAAAGGTCTCGAAGATGCGGGTATTAAAGTGTTTGCCATTCAATCAGCTAAATCATTTGATGATGTTTATGGGGATATTGAACAAGTTGCAACGGTTATGGGCATCAAAGATAAAGGCGAAAAGTTAAATGAAGATATTAAAACTAAAATTGCAGATGTCCAAGCGAAAGTTAAAGATTTGAAAGAACCAAAGAATATCTATTTAGAAATTAGTCCAAAGCCAGACATCTATACAGCTGGTTCTGATACATTCCAACAAGAAATTTTAAATGCTGCAAACGTTAACAACGTTTTCGCTGACCTTAAAAGCTGGGCAAAGGTATCAGAGGAAGATATCATTGCGAAAAACCCAGATGTTATTTTAACAACAGTAGACATGAAAAACACAACGAAAGAAATTCTTTCTCGTGATGGATGGAATTCAATCACGGCCATTCAAAATAAAGCGGTTTATTATATAGATACTGATATTTCAAATCGTCCAGGTCCGCGAATTGGGGAAGCTGTTGAGTTAATCGCAAAAGCAGTATACCCTGAGTTATTTAAATAATTGATATTAAAAAATAGTATTTTGGAGCTGTCCTTTATCAAGGGCAGCTTTTTGGATGGATAAAAAGGATAACTGCTTCGCTTGGGTGGGAAAGAAAACGAGTAAAGTGGATAACAGCTCTGCCCCAATAGAGAAACACCCCCAAATAAATCTCTCTTGGTCTAAGAAGTGTAAAACATTCCCTAGTGCGAAAATTGGTATTATATCGAGTTGTTCTATAAAATAGAGATAAGTTTGCTAGCTAACAGAGAGGGGTGCAGTCAGTGAAACAGTTCGATATGAATATTATTCCGTTTGAGGCAGTTTATAATTTTCGGGATATGGGTGGTTATAAGTCGAGAGACGGGCGTGCTGTTAAGAATGGTTTGATTTATCGCTCAGCAGCACTTGGTAAAATGACGAAATCAGATAAAGAGCGCTTTGAAACGCTAGGTGTGAAAACAATTTTTGATTATCGAGACAACCATGAGGTTCAAAATAATCCTAATCCGATATTCCCATATGCCAATTATATTCAAATACCAGCTAAAGGAAATCATGCTTTTGAGATGCCCACAAACGCTGGTGGGAAAGATTTTTATAAGGTTATAAGCACGGAGGTGTTTCGAGAATTTTATGCACAAATGCCTTTTAATAATGCTTCGTTCAAAGAGTTAATAGCAACGATTCAACAACCAGAAAATTTAGGGCTTGTTCATCATTGTGCAGTCGGGAAGGATCGAACAGGCATTGGTAGTGCGCTTATTTTACTTGCTTTAGATGTCCCTGAGGAAACGATCATGGAGGATTATTTAGATACAAATGTACATTTACGTCCCTTAGTCGAACGAATGGCTCTAACAATTCAGCAAGATTATAGCGATCAAGAATTACAGCAATTTTATGCCTTAATGTCTGCCCGTGAAGACTATTTACAAGCAGCATTTGATGCAATGGATAACCGATATGGCTCTAAGGCAGCTTTTTTAGAGCAAGAGTTTGGGTTAACAACTGAAAAACGTAAGCAATTGCAGGATTATTGTTTACTATGATAAGAAACCCTTTCACATAAAATTGTGAGAGGGATTTTTTGCGTTGTATTATCTTTTCATAATTTTTTAACTCATATTGACCAAAAAGCTTATGGAAGCATTATACCTAGGCATAATTAGGTGTTTCATTATAAAAATTCTTTACAGCCTAAAAATCTATGATAAGATACTATATATTTTTAACTTCTTTCAGCGGGTGTCCAAACATCCGCTGAAATAGAGGAACTCAGTCTAAGAGCGCCACGTCCTGTGGCAATTTAACTGTGCGAAAGCGAAGCGACAACAATACGGTTTTTAACTGCGCTTTCGCACAAAAAAACATCTGTAGGCCTAAGCACAAAGTTGATTCCGGGCGCAATTATGCCGAGGCATAATCGATTGGGCAGTAATTTATCTGTATAGATGGTAAAGAATGTAGTTGAAAGTGGGGCAGCCCGTAAAAATCTTTATGAAACGATTAGGAGAAGTGAAAAGTATTGGCAGATATATTAAAAGAAAGTGATATTAAAGAGACAGATAGGTTAAGTTTATTCCATTTAACATGGCCGATATTTTTAGAAGTATTTTTATTTATGTTAATGGGACTAGCCGATACTTTTATGCTCAGTGCTTTATCAGATAATGCTGTATCAGGAGTTGGTGCAGCCAATCAATATATTCATATTGCAATTTTAATACTTGAGGTAGTTGGTAATGGTGCTTCCATTGTTGTATCTCAATATTTAGGTTCAAGGCGATTTTTTGAGGCTGCAAAGATTTCCGCTTTAGCAGTTACGATGAATTTGGTTGTTGGACTAATGATGAGTATTTTATTTTTCTTCTTTTCAAGTCATTTAATGACTATGATGAACTTGCAAGGGGAAGTGCTTAAATACGCTCAAAGCTACTTGGTAATCATCGGAAGCTTTATTTTCTTACAGGCTATTATAAATGCTTTAGCAGCAATTATCCGTGTACATGGATGGACAAAGCAAACGATGTATGTATCACTAGGTATGAATGTGCTACACGTTATCTTAAACTACGGTTTAATCTTTGGTAACTTAGGATTACCGGAGTTAGGTGTAAAAGGTGCAGCTATTTCCTCAGTGGTAAGCCGTGGTTTGGCAGTTCTTGTGTTTTTCTGGCTGTTGTATCAAGTCATGGAAGTAAGAGTGAAGCTAGAATATTATTTCGAGTATTCAAAGGAATATATTCAAAAAATATTAAATATAGGCTTACCGTCAGCATTTGAGCAGGTGCTTTATCAGTTTTGTCAGATTGTCTTCCTTTATTATGCGACTTACTTAGGCGTAGAGACACTTGCGGCGAGACAATATGCCATGAATATTTCGATGTTTACGTATTTATTTGCGATTGCCATCGGGACAGGTACGGCTATAATTATTGGACGAAGTGTTGGTGCTGGTAAAAAGGATCAAGCTTATCATCAGCTTTGGACAAGTGTACGCGCAGCTTTTGCTTTTACAATCACAATGGTTGCAGTTGTAACGATATTCCGTAAGCAACTTATGCACGTTTTTACAGATAATCCAGAGGTAATTGCCATCGGAGCATCTGTCCTAGCATTAAGTATTCTCCTTGAAACAGGGCGAACAATGAATATTGTAGTTATTAACTCGCTGCGTGCCTCAGGGGATGCAAGGTTTCCAGTGAAAATTGGTTTCTTATCAATGGTATGTATGAGTCTCCCGCTCGGATACTTGTTTGTATTCGTTTTAAATTGGGGGCTAGTAGGTATTTGGCTAGCGATTGCGGCAGATGAATGGATGCGAGCTATTATCGTATACTTTAGATGGAAAAGTCGTAAGTGGGAGCGTTTTGCACTTGTTTCACCTACAGAACCGAAGGAGGAAAATTAATGGGGGCACTTTCTAAAAGAGCTGCAGGGGCAGCGTTAATGGATAAGAATATAAAGCTTTTTGCTTGTCCAATTTGTCAGGAGTCAATGGATGTTTTTGAACAAGGTAGATTAGTATGTTCCTCAACTCATTCTTTCGATATTGCCAAACAGGGCTACATTAATATGCTGACACACGGTGCCGTTTCTAAGTACAGTAAAGAGCTGTTTGAATCACGAAAAGCGGTTATTGATAGTGGGATATATGATGTAGTAGAAGATAAAATCGGAGAGCTAATTGCTAATGCAGAAACCGTACTTGATACGGGATGTGGTGAAGGTTCGCATTTAGCTCGTATTATGGCAAAGAAACATGGGATAGGAATTGGTATTGATATAGCGAAGGAAGGCATCCTTGCTGCATCTCGACATTATCCAGAGCAAATGTGGTGTGTTGGTGATTTAGCGAAAAGTCCATTTGCAAGGTCGAGCTTCGATGCCATATTAAATATTTTATCGCCTGCCAATTATGAAGAATTTAAACGTCTATTAACTCACAATGGTTGTGTTGTTAAGGTTGTACCTCAAAGTGGGTACTTACATGAGCTTCGAGCACAATTATATGCGGATTCTACTAAAGAGTCGTATTCGAATGAACAAATAGTTGCCCGTTTTAAAGAAAGCTTTACCGATGTTAGTGTAGAACGTATTACATATACGGTACCGCTAGCTACAGAGCTTGTACCAGCACTGCTGGAAATGACACCAATGGGCTGGCATAAAAAAGAAGGATCCAATATCCTATTACATGAAATTACGATTGATGTTGATGTATTAGTGGGAAGAGTCTAGATATTTTCACCTGCAATTGCAGTATACTGGTCTTTTCGATTACAATGGGGATAACTATTGAATAAGGTAGGAATGAAACAGTGTATAAATTTATAGCAAATGTTGTAAAAGTGATCTTAAAATTAACAGGCTCGAAAGCGCGTGTATATGAAGAGCAAAACTTACCGAAGGAAGGTGGGTTTATTATTGCATGTACACACACGGGATATGTTGATATTTTAAATCTTGGTGTTGCTGTATACCCTCGAGAAATTAACTTTATGGCTAAAAAGCAATTGTTTGATATAAAGGGTATTGGCTGGCTTATAGAGCGTTTAAATGCCTTTCCAGTCGACCGTGACAATCCAGGTCCAAGTGTTATTAAAATTCCATCGCAGCTATTGAAAGAGGGGAAAATTGTTGGGATATTCCCATCTGGTACGCGAAATGCGGAAGGATCGGATTTAAAGCAAGGTGCGATTACAATAGCACAATTGTCAAAAGCACAAATTGTACCAGCCGCTTACATTGGTGCGCGTAATGCGGGTGATGTCTTTAAGCGTGGAAAAGGTTATCTGATTTATGGTGAGCCGTTTTATGTAACGGGTAAAGGTAAAGAAGGGCGCGAGGAATTTACACATCGCCTTGAGCATGAATTAGTAGCATTAACCGAAGAATTAGAGAAGCGAGTTGCAGCAGAAAAGAAATAAAGTGAAATATCATTCAGAGGAGAACCTTCTGTGTGAAGAACTCAAACTATTATCTTCACATCCTTTTGAAGTAGTAGCTTACTGCTAGTAATATGGGAACTTAGAAGGCGCTCAGAATCGATTGATTTTGAGTGCTTTATCTACATTTAGCAAATGTTTACTGTAGCGAAAGCAAAGCGACAGCTACGATACGCCAAGGTGAGATTGATTCTAGGAGGACATAAAAATGATTCGAGTACTTTTTGTATGTTTGGGGAATATATGTCGATCACCAATGGCTGAAGCGGTCATGCGTGATTTGGTAGAGAAAGAGCATTTGAGTCATAAAGTCGAGGTAGATTCGGCTGCAACAAGCTCTTGGCATATTGGAGATCCTCCACACAGAGGAACACAAGGTAAGCTAAAAGAATATGGCATCTCAACGAAAGGGATGCAAGGACGACAATTACAAAAGGCTGACTTTGAAAATTTTGATTACATTATTGGCATGGATGAAAGCAATATACGTAATATCCAAACGATGCTAGGGAATCCGGATTCCACAAAGATCTTGCGCTTTTTAGATTTAACTGATCATCGAAAAGACGTGCCTGATCCGTACTATACAGGAGATTTCCAAGAAACCTATGATTTAGTTTTAGAAGGCTGTCATGCATTATTAGAAAAAATCAAAGTGGAAAAACAATTGTCAAGTGGCGGTTCATCATCAAAATAAGTGGATGACTTTTGTTAAAACGTCTACTATGTAAATAAGTTGACCTTCGTTACGACTAAGCGACTCCTTGGGGATCAGCGATATAGAGGAACGAAGGCTAAAAGAATCACGTCCTGTGATAACGCCTTCGTGATCAACATCCTGATGGCCCGAGACCCTGGAGCGAGCCAGTAGGGGAACGAAGGCTAAGAGCATCACATCCTGTGATAACGCCTTCGTGACCAACATCGTGTTGGCCTAAGCGGCTCATCGGACGCCCCTAGGAAAGCGCCCTGCCAGAACAGAAATCAACCACATGTTTTGGTGATGATCCCAAGTAGCTCTAAGTGAAACATTTTTTTGCAATTAATGACTTAATAAAGTTACCTTAAACATTGGCATATCTAGCTTTGTAAGCATCATTTGTGTTATTATTTTCAGAGTAAAGATACAAGAAGTATTTAATCGCCATTTACAGATGTACAACTGTGCATCTATGATTATCTTCATTCAACGGTAGATCTTCCTCTATATAAGATGAGCAAAAATGTCACTCCTATTCAAAGGTGTTTAAATGAAGATAAAGCCTCCGGCGGATGTCACGGATTTTGAAAGGAGTGAATTGTGCTAGCACAATTCAAAATCCGGACGCAATTACGCCAAGGCGTAATTGATAAACAACTTATAATTTGAAAGAGAGTGGAAACAATGGGTCGTAAGTGGAACAATATTAAAGAAAAGAAAGCGTCTAAAGACCAAAGCACAAGTCGTATCAATGCAAAATTTGGACGCGAAATTTATGTGGCAGCTAAATCAGGCGAGCCAGATCCTGAATCTAACCGTGCCCTTAAAGTTGTTCTTGAGCGTGCAAAAACATACAGTGTTCCTAAACATATTATTGAAAAAGCAATTGATAAAGCGAAGGGTGGCGGCGATGAAAACTTCGACGAATTACGTTATGAAGGTTTCGGACCTGCAGGCACTATGTTAATCGTTGATGCTTTAACGAATAATGTTAATCGTACAGCTTCTGATGTACGTGCAGCATTTGGTAAAAATAATGGGAATATGGGTGTCAGTGGTTCTGTTGCCTACATGTTTGATTCAACAGCGGTTATTGGTTTAGAAGGTAAATCAGCAGATGAAGTTCTTGAAATTTTAATGGAAGCAGATGTTGATGCTCGTGATATTCTTGAAGAAGACGAGGCTGTCATCATTTATGCAGAGCCGGATCAATTCTTTGCTGCACAAGAAGCACTAAAATCAGCAGGCATTCAGGAATTTACAGTAGCAGAGCTTTCAATGCTTCCGCAAACAGAAGTAGCATTAACTGGAGACGACATTGCGAAATTTGAAAAATTAATTGATGCATTAGAAGATTTAGAGGATGTCCAAAACGTTTACCATAATGCTGATTTAGGCGAATAATATAAACATCTGAAACCAGTAGCGAATAAAGCTACTGGTTTTTATCTTTAGCGGGTGTCCAAACATCCGCCAGAGGAAGGGGGGAAACTGTGCAAGCTCTTTTAGCGATTGCAATATTTTTAGTAACTTTATTTTTTGTAATAGTGCAGCCGCGTAAAATATCGATCGGCTGGTCTGCTTGTTTTGGTGCTGCAATTGCGTTAACGCTCGGAGTTGTTACCTGGCAAGATGTTGTTGAGGTGACGGGGATTGTTTGGAATGCCACGTTCTCGTTTATAGGAATTATTTTTATTTCACTTATTTTAGACGAAATAGGATTCTTTGAATGGTCTGCCCTACATATAGCACGAGTGGCAAAGGGAAGTGGTATACGCTTATTCATTTACCTTTCCTGTCTAGGTGCTATTGTTTCAGCATTATTTGCTAATGATGGTGCAGCTTTAATACTAACACCAATTGTTCTCGCAATGATCCGTAAATTGAATTTAACCGATAAAATGATCATTCCATTTATTATTGCAAGTGGCTTTATAGCGGACACAACATCCTTACCGTTAGTCATTAGTAATTTAACAAATATTGTGTCGGCAGACTATTTCGGTATTGGATTCATGGAATATGCCCTACATATGCTGGTACCGAACTTAGTTTCTTTACTAGCGAGTATAGTCGTACTTTATATTGTCTTTCGCCGTTCAATTCCAAAAAAATATTCACTCGAGGCAGTTGATAATCCAAAGCTTGCAATTCGTGATTCGAGATTATTTTTATTATCATGGTATATTATTGCCATTCTATTAGTTGGTTTCTTAACGAGTGAGTATTTCAAAATTCCAGTGTCATTTATTTTATGTGGTGTAGCAGCTATCTTTTTCCTACTAGCACGACGTAGCCATATTGTAGATACAAAGAGAGTTGTGAAAGGGGCACCGTGGAATATTGTGTTCTTTTCTATCGGTATGTATGTAGTTGTTTACGGCTTGAAAAATGTAGGAATGACCGGATTGCTAGCAAGCCTGTTAGAGCACTCTATACAGCAAGGATTGATGGTAGCGACAATTACAATGGGGTTTGTAACAGCGATTTTGTCAGCTATTATGAATAACCTACCAACTGTACTGATTGATGCATTAGCTATTACTGAAACTAGTGCAACTGGAATTATTAAAGAAGGGCTTATTTATGCAAATGTCATCGGCACAAATTTAGGTCCTAAAATGACGCCGATTGGCTCACTCGCAACATTGTTATGGCTTCATATACTGAAGCAAAAAGGAATAAAGATTGGCTGGGTTCAGTATTTAAAAATAGGTATTATTTTAACAATCCCAACCCTTTTCGCTACTTTAATAGCTTTAGTAATATGGATTAAAATCATATCATAGGCGAGAACTAAGGTTGTGTCTAAACATATTAATGATGATAAAAATCAAAAAACTATTTTTCTATAAGGATATCCTTGTAGAAAGATATTTTTTTTACCTATTATGCATATTTGAAGTTCGTCATTAAAAGTTTGGAATCATATTTGTTAGATTTGGAGTGAAGGCTGGACGCCCCCAGAAATAGGTCCAGTAGCAATGGGAATCCCCCCACATTAAGTAATCAAGCATATTTGCGTAAAAAGGCGAAGAATTCAAACATAAATTACGTTTTACCCATTGTGAAATATTCAGAATCATAACATAATGTAGATTAATAGTCATAGTGAAAGAGGAGAAAAGGGGGGCTAAAGCATGAAGTTTTCACGTTCGATACAGGGGAAATTAATTATCATTTCACTAGCATTATTAATTATCCCTAGCTTAGTAATAGGCTTAGTTAGCTATAGTAAAGCAAAAAAAGGTCTGGATGATATTGGTGAACAAGTTATTAAAAATAGCGTTGAATCTTCTTTGCAATTAATCGAGCTTGCAAATGAGAGTGTTAAAAGGGGCGACGTTCCTTTAGAAATTGCACAGGAGAAAGTGCGAGAGGCATTTCTAGGACCGAAGGATAGTGAAGGAAAGAGGCCAATTAATTATCCTGGAGACTTGGGGGAGTATGGTTATCTATATGTTTTAGATGATAAAGGGACATTAACAACCCATCCGACTCGAGAAGGGGATAACCTATGGAACGATCAAGATAGTAGCGGAAATTACTTTATTCGCGAAGTAACCGAAAAAGCACTTGCTGGTGGGGGATATACCAAATATGAGTTTGAGCTACCAGGGCAAGATGTAGTAGCTGATAAAATAATTTATTCAGCAAAGGATCCAAATTGGGGATGGATCATTGTATCGGGTACATATATGCAAGACTTTAATGAAGGGGCTAATTCATTATTATTCGTTATTGGTATTACATTATTAGGTGCCATCATTATAGGTACTGTAGTTGTCATAATGGTTTCAAGACATTTAGCTTTACCAGTGCGAAAATTATCGAAACTTGTACGTGAGGTAGCCAAAGGGAATTTAACTGTAGAAATTGAAAATCTACAACGCTCAGATGAGATTGGTCAGTTAAATGAAGGCTTTAATGAAATGGTTGATCAACTGAAAACATTAATTACAGATGTAGAGGAAGCTATTGTAGAAATTCAATCGACATCGTCAAATTTAACATCTGTGGCAGAGGAAACAAACGCTTATGGAGATGAAATAGTAAAAGCGATAAATGAGGTTTCGAACGGTGCATTAATGCAAGCTTCAGATGCAGAGGATACGAATAGAACAGCTATTGATTTTGCGCGACAGATTGAATTATTGCATGACAAAAATGAAGTAATGCTAGATGCATCTCAAAATATGAAGCAATCAAATCAAGACGGGCTCTTAAATTTAAAGAGCTTAAAAGAGACATCACACGAGTCCTCAGAAGTGATTAATAATGTTCATGCTGTATTTAATAGCCTAATTGTGAAAGTTAGGGAAGTTGAAGGTATTGTCGGTACGATTACGGAGATTTCTGATCAGACAAATCTACTTGCATTGAATGCATCGATAGAGGCGGCTAGAGCTGGGGAGCATGGCAAAGGCTTTGCGGTTGTTGCTGAGGAGGTACGTAAGTTAGCGGATCAAACATCTGTAGCAACAGAGCGAGTGCGTACAACCTTAAAGGGAATTGAAAGTGAAACTAATTTAGTGAACGATGAGATGAAGAAAACAAACGTCATTGTTCGTCAGCAAAATGATTCGGTTGCCATAACAGAGTCATCCTTTAAGGAAATAGAATTGGCCGTAGAAGAAATTATTTCTATTATTAAGGAAATGACTACTGGAGTAGAATATTTGAATGGCTCAAAAAATAACATTATGCAATCTATCGAAAGTATTGCGATGATTAGTGAGAAAAATGCTGCTGCATCAGAGGAGGTAACGGCATCCGTTGATGAACAACAGCGTGCCATTCAGGTTGTTAGTGAATCCTCTAATGATTTAACAGATGAAATAACAGCGTTACAGGATTCTATTAAGCGTTTTATATTAAGATAATCAATTAGGATGTTTGTACAGCAATTTCAGTACAAGCATCCTTTTTTTTGCCTAAACGTTAATAAAAGGTAAGGGGGGATCGATCGTGAAGAAATGGGTAATAAGATTAGGGATTATATTACTTGCTATGAGTAGCTTTGTTTATATTTGGCTCGGCGAGGAGATGAAACAGGGTGTCCAGCCAGCTGCGAACGGAACAGCTACATACATGATTGTCCTGGGAGCAAAGGTAAAACCGGGAGGAATTCCATCGCTTTCTTTGAAAAATAGATTAGAAGAGGCAGTAAAGTATTTGAAAAAGTATCCTCGTGTAAAAGTGATTGTGTCAGGTGGAAAAGGGGAAGATGAAGATCGGACAGAGGCTTCAGTCATGCTTAAATACTTACAGGACAATGGTATTGATACGAATAGAATAGTAGTGGAAGACCAATCTACTTCAACTTATGAGAACTTATCATTTAGTAAAGAGCTTTTGCCTAAAGAAACTAAGAAAATCACGATTGTCTCTAATGATTTTCATTTAAAGCGTGCAAAATATTTAGCGGAGTCTTTAGGCTTTGAAGTAGATGTCGTTGCGGCAAAAACACCAAAATCGGTGGAATTGAAGTTAACGCTACGTGAAAAGGCCGCACTATTAAAAACATATGTATTTGGCTATTAATTTATTTCTTAATACTATAGATTTGGCATATAATAGAAAAGTAACGGGGTATATGACAGAAAGAGGGGATTCTATGAAAACATTTAAAGACTATGAATACAGCCGTCCGAAAGTTGAGGCAATGAAAGAGCAACAATTATCTTTAATTGACCAATTTAAAAATGCGCAAACGATGGACGAGCAAAGTGAAATAATTGAGAGATTAAACGGATTGAGTAATGACTATGCCACGATGGCGAACCTAGTGTATATTCGTGCTTCGATTGATACAAATGATGAATTCTATCATGCAGAACGCGATTATTTTGATGAGGTTGGGCCTGAGCTGGAAGAGGTAACAACAGAATATTATAAAGCACTAATCGCTTCACCATTCCGTGAGCAGTTAGAAGAAAGATGGGGCCAGCAATTATTTGATTTAGCAACCTATCAAATTAAAGGTTTTTCACCAGCAGTCATTGATCTAATGCAAAAGGAGAACAAACTCGTTTCAGAATATAATAAGCTTGTTGCCTCTGCGCAAATTGACTTTAATGGTGAAACATTAACGCTTGCTCAGCTTGGTCCGTATGCAGAGTCTACTGATCGTGAAATGCGTAAGTCGGCAACGGATGCACGCTTTGGCTTCTTTGCTGAGCATGAAGAGGAATTTGATCGATTATATGATGAACTTGTCAAATTGCGCCATGAAATCGCTGTTAAATTAGGCTATAAAAACTATGTCGAGCTAGGCTATGTTCGAATGAATCGCATTGACTATAATGCAGATATGGTAAAGAAATTCCGTGACCAAGTTCGTGATTTAATCGTACCTATTGCAACTAAGTTATATGAACGCCAGGCAAAGCGCATTGGTATTTCTGAATTTAAGTTCTACGATGAAGCATTCAACTTTGTATCAGGAAATGCGACGCCAAAAGGCGATCCGCAATGGATTGTTGCGAATGGTAAAAAAATGTATGAGGAGCTATCACCTGAGACGGGTGAATTCTTCAACTTTATGATTGATCATGAATTAATGGACTTAGTGGCGAAGAAAGGAAAAGAGAGTGGCGGTTATTGTACGTTTATCGAAAACTATCACTCTCCATTTATCTTCTCGAACTTTAATGGTACTTCAGGTGATATCGATGTGTTAACACATGAAGCGGGACATGCTTTCCAAGTTTATTCAAGCCGTGACATCGGAATCCCAGAATATTTATGGCCAACTTATGAATCTTGTGAAATTCATTCGATGAGTATGGAGTTTTTTACATGGCCATGGATGGAGCTATTCTTTAAGGAAGACACAGAAAAATATAAGTTCACACACTTAAGCAGTGGCTTATTATTCCTTCCTTACGGTGTTGCAGTTGATGAGTTCCAGCATGTGATTTATGAAAATCCGAATATGACACCAGCTGAACGTAAAGCTGCGTGGAAAAAAATCGAGGAGACATATTTACCACACCGTGACTATGATCATAATAGTTATCTAGAAGCAGGTGGTATATGGCAACGTCAGGCACATATTTATGCAAGTCCGTTCTATTACATTGATTACACGTTAGCGCAAATTTGTGCATTCCAGTTCTGGAAACGTTCACGTGAAGAATTTGAAGCTGCTTGGAAGGACTATACGCATTTATGTGGTTTAGGTGGTTCTATGTCCTTTACGAAGCTTGTAAAAGAAGCAGGCTTAATATCACCATTTGAGGATGGCTGTGTTGAATCGGTTATTGATGATATTGAAGATTACTTAAATTCAGTAGACGATACAAAATTATAAACTACTACATTGTGAAAATTTGCGACACTCCTGTGGAAGGCAAACCGTATGGGCCCCCTCGGATGCTTTGGCATTTGAGGGGCTTACGAGATTGCCCATTGGAGGGTTGCAATTTTTTTGTGTAACTTTTGCCGACAGCTACAAATGCCGAGGCATAATTGATAAACTCTTATATTTAGACAATAATTAATAGGATACTTGCGAAATGGTTAATATATAAGTAGTATTTTCAGTAACTGAGATAAAAGGAAGTGAATTAAAGTGACGAGGAAAGTTTGGTTTCAAGTAGGTGTAGGGATTTTACTTGTCCTACTAGTCATTAAATATTTTATAGAAATTCATTGGATTTTTTCGCCGCTTGTTATTATCTTAAAGGCTATTTTTGTACCTTTATTGCTTGGCGGTGTTTTGTATTATGTTACAGAACCGATTCAGAGATTTTTAGAGAAGCGTAAATGGCCGAGATGGGCGAGCATATTAACGATAGTCGTTGGATTAATAGCGCTTGTTGGTAGCTTTGGGTGGATCGTTGGTAATCCGATTGCAGTACAGGTAAATAATTTAGTGAAAAATGTACCGCAGATTAGTGCTAGTATTCAAGATGCAGCTGATTATGTATTGAAAAACAGGGATAACTTCCCGCCACAGTTAAAAGATTTTATCGACAATATGGCGAATTCTGTGCAGGATATTGCTTTTGCGGCAAGTAAGGGACTAGTCTCGTTTTTACAATCAGTTGTTTCAGTTTCTTTATTAGCTATTTTAATTCCGTTTTTCTTTATATTTATGTTGAAGGATCATGAAAAATTTGCACCATCAATTTATAAATATTTTAGTGGTGAACGCCGTGAATGGGTGAAGAAAACGTTAAGTGAAATTGATGGTGTTTTACGTAGCTACATACAAGGACAGCTACAAATTAGTTTTTTACTTGCACTCATTATGTATGTCGGGTATTTAATTATAGGTTTAGAATATTCATTGCTTCTTGTTATATTTGCTTTCTTTATGAATATGATTCCGTTTATAGGACCATGGATTGCCTTTACACCAGCGCTAATCGTGGCTGTTGTTCAGGATCCAGTGTTAGTCATATGGGTGTCTGTTGTCACGCTCGTGGCGCAGCAAATTGATAGTAACTTTATAACACCTAATGTAATGGGGAAAACACTCGATATTCATCCGTTAACCGTTATTACAGTTATTTTAGCAGCAGGTAATATTGCAGGCTTTATCGGTATTATCATTGCTGTACCGTTTTATGCAGTATTAAAAGTAATCGCATCCAATATTTATGATGAACGGAACGTGATTAAGAAAAAGGCTACGAAGTCGGTATAGGAGTCGGAAAAAATGGAACAAGAAATTGTGAAAGTTTTTAATGAACAGCATGAACAGATAGGGACAGCAACGAGAGCAGAGGTACATGAAAAAGGACTATGGCATGAAACATTCCACTGTTGGCTTGTCAATGAGGACTATATCTATTTCCAAATCCGTAGTGCACAAAAAAAGGACTATCCTGGTTTGCTTGATATTACAGCAGCGGGGCATTTATTAGCCGTAGAGACAGTCGAGTCAGGAATTCGCGAAGTAAAGGAAGAGCTAGGACTCGATGTTGACGTACACGAAGTAGTTAAAATGGGCATGACATCATGTAGTATCGTTTCAGAAAACATGATTGACAATGAATTTTGTCATGTTTTTATATATCCATTCAAACATGATTGGGAATCATTTAACCTGCAGTATGAGGAAGTGTCAGGGGTCGTTCGAGCAAAGCTTGACGAGGCAGAGGCATTCTTTTTAGGAGAAACGGCTACTTTAAATATTGAAGGCTATGAATATTTCCCTGATGGTCAACGAGCGAAAATTGTGCGCCCCGTAAGTGCTGCACAATTTGTCCCTTACCGGGAACTATACGTTGCACATGTTATTCAGTTTGTAAAAGATAAAATGTTATGAATTTGTGGGTGTCTGAAAAACCTTCATAGGAATTCTAGCATAATTGTAAAAGGTAAATCCGCTTCGCTTTCCATGGGATAAGCTATGTGCCACATCGGTACATTCTTATTTTTCCACAGAGAGTTTAAGTGGATTTTTTCTTTTATAGTAAAAATGATGATTAGGCTCTGACTTCTTGTCTAATCATTAATTTTGTTAAAGAGTATGCCGTGTATATAAGTTGATCTTCGTTCCTACTGGGTGACTCCTTTGGGATTAGTAATAGAGGAACGGAGGCTAAAAGCATCACGTCCTGTTATAACGCCTTCTACGTTATAGTGATGTGATTTTCTAATTTGGGTCTCTCATCTTAATTTAGGGATGACGTTTTGTTAAAACGTATGCTGTGCGAATAAGTTGATTGGAGTGGAGATTGGGCGACTCCTCGGGGATTAGCGTCACAGATGAGACCCTGCAGCGAAGCGAAGCGGCTCATCGGACGCCCCCAGGAAAGCGCCCAATCGGTACGGAAATCAACCTACACGTTATGGACATGAAACTTTACTTTTAGTAATGCCTATTTTACTTCAATATAACAGGAATAATAAGTTATACTAAAAGAGATATTGAATAGAAAAGGAGCATTTTTATATGCTAACATTTGAACAAAAGCAAGCCATCATCGACTCATTTCCTGAACTGACAAAGAAGGAAATTTCATTGAAACGCGTAAATTATCACTTTATGGATAGCCTTTATGAAAAGACCATTGTTGTGGAAAAACTACACCCAAATGGCAACGGCTTTGTATTTGTCGGTGATTTATTGCGCTACGAGGAAGAAGCAAGCGATAAAGGCCTAGTAAATATTCGTGACTACGATGAACAACAACTTCGTGAAATTATTGAAGATGCCATTCAATATTTATCGGAAGAAGCAGATGAGCAAGAGCCGATCGAAGAGCTATGGCAAAATCGTGAAGGTGCTCAATTAATGCTATCCTTTGAGCAGCGTTCGTGGAATGTTTATCATGGAGAAAACTTAGAAGAAGCCTTTGGTACACACGATGCTGCGAAAGAATATTTACTAGAAGAAGGTTTTCGTAAAAAGAAATAAGTAATTCGGGGGATACGAACGAATGAATGGGAAAAAAATAGTGGGAATAGTTATTGTTGTTGTTCTAGCGGCTTGTTTATTTTCAGTATTTACAATCACAAAATTTTATAAAGATCATAAGGAACAGCCAAATAGTGAAAATCGTGAAATAAATAAGTCAAAGAGCTTGAATTTAATTTTGCCACAGGCTACAATTATCTCGAATTCAAGATAATTGAGAGGTGGACTGTAAATGCAGCACGTTTTTTATAAAGGAACAGATGAAACAAAACCGATTTTTTTACTGTTACACGGTACAGGTGGGAATGAACAAAGCTTAATTGGCCTTGCGAAGGAAATTGATGAAACAGCAAGTATTTTAAGTGTCCGTGGAAATGTCCTTGAAAATGGTATGCCACGCTTTTTCCGTAGATTAGCGGAAGGTGTTTTTGATATAGAGGATTTAATTTTCCGTACGAAGGAATTAAATGACTTTTTATTAGAAGCCGCGCAGCGGTATGGCTTTGACCGTAATCGAGTTGTTGGTATCGGCTATTCTAATGGCGCGAACATTGCTGCTAGCCTATTATTCCATTATGAGGATGCTCTAGCAGGTGCAATACTGCATCATCCAATGGTGCCTAGACGCGATATTAAATTGCCTACACTTTCTTCAACTCCTGTCTTTATCGGTGCTGGAACGAATGATCCAATGTGTACTGCTCAGGAATCTGAAGATTTAGAGGCGCTTTTAACGTCAGTTGGGGCCGATGTGACAACTGTATGGTTTAATTATGGTCATCAGCTAACAATGCCTGAGGTAGAAGCTGCAAAAGAATGGTACGACCGTATTTATTCAAAGTAAATAAAAATCCGCTACCTTTGAGTGAGGGAGCGGATTTTTTTAATTTCTTTCAGCAGGTGTCCAAACACAAAGCTGATTCTGGATGCTGAGGCATAATTGATGACCGTTTATTTCTGTTTCTTCGCAAATGGTAGCCACCAATTCCAGTCCCCGAAGAGCTTCATAAGACTAGGAACAAGCATGAGGCGAATAATAGTTGCATCGATAGCGACCGCAATAGCTATACCAACCCCAATTTGCTTCACTGGCATCACATCTGTAAAAGCGAATGCCCCTGTTATAACAATCATAATAAGCGCTGCTGACGTAATGATACGACTTGTAGAAGTTAGACCGTCAATCGTGGCACGTGTATTATCCGCCCCTTTTTGATATTCCTCTTGAATGCGAGATATTAAAAAGACTTCATAGTCCATACTTAAGCCGAATACAAGACAAAATACAATTACTGGGATAATAAGGACAATCGTACCGGCTTCAATGCCCAAATGTCCATATTGGAAAATATAGACGAGAATACCGAAGGCTGATGAAAGTCCAACGATATTCATAATAATCGCTTTCAGTGGGATTAAAATAGAGCGGAAAGCGACCATTAAAATAAAGAACGTTGAAATGATAATAATAGATACAGCCAAGGAAATTTTACTAGCAATTTCATCGAAAATCTCTTGATTGAATTTCGCGTGACCTCCGAGTGTAAAATCGACACCTAAATCTTTATCTTTCCATGTTCGAGCAAATTCTTGAGCGGTAGTGGATGAACCGGCTGCATCCAATGTAATTGGGATAAAGAGTTGATTATCTTTAGCAAACGTATTTAGAATTGGTTTTAATTGTTCGGCCACTTGTGGAGTTTTCAAAGAAGCAGTCAGTTCCTCAGGTGACTTAATGTTAGCCGTCGTATAAATGGTTGAAACATGATTTACTAATGGGTCATTAAGCAACTTTTCTTGAATAGTGTAAATTAGCTTTCTTGCTTCATTATCTTCCCAGCCTTCTTTACGTTCGGCCAATAAATATAATGTTGAGGTATCACCAAGTCCAAACGTCTCATCTAGCTGATCATAAGCAGCACGTGCCTCATAGTTCACCGGTAATGAATCCACCTGAGGAATTGTAAGTTTAATATCCTTCAATGGAATCATGCCAATGCCTAGTAATAATAAAGCCGCAATAACGATGGCAACAGGATGTTTCATGACAAAACCGGCAAAACCACGCCAACGATTTGTACCACCAGATTTTACACGTAAAAGGCGCCATTTATTAAGGCGATCTCCTAATAACATCATCGTAGCAGGTAGCAAGGTTAAGCCGGAAAGGACTGCAAGAAATACAACAATTGCGCCTCCTAAAGCGATATTATGAAAAATCTCGACGTCAATGACAATCATGGCACCTAAGCCGATCATGACACAAGCAGCAGAAAAGATGATTGAACGGCCAGCTGTCTGTATCGACGTTTGAATAGCTTGTACAATGGATGTGTGAGCACGTTCTTCTCTATACCGGTTAATAAATAACAAGGCAAAATCAATGCTTAATGCAAGTCCAAGCATGGGCACTATATTTAATACAAAAATCGATAAATTGACATTACCGCTAAACAAAGTCAAAATTCCAAACGCAGTGACAACAGTAACTAAGCCAATAACGATAGGTAAGATGGAGGCTACGACAGTACCGAAAGCTAGTAATAGCACTATGATAGCGATTGGTAAGCCTATTGCCTCTGCAGACGCTAAATCCTTTTGACTGGCTGTATTGATGTCCGCTGAAATAACAGGTCCGCCAGTAATGCTCACACCACCATCCTCTATTAATGAACGAATGTCTTTCACAACATCCGGTAGCTGATCAACATTATTTTTAAGATGAATCATGGCATAAGCAATATCATTCTTTTGTAAAGAAGCATCATCGAGTGGTGACTGGATTGACTGAATCTCCTTAATTTTTTTCAACTTTTTTAAAGTATCTTGAATCTTCTTATCATCAGCTGGATTGAAGACGACCAAAATTGTCTCGGAAGATAAATCAAATGTTTTAGCAAGCTCATTGATTACGTAGGTATGATCATCTTTCACGAAGAAACCGTCGCCATGAAGTTTACTTGGAAGTTGTATAGCAAACATAGCCATGAAAATAAAAATGACGAACCATAAGGCTACGATAGCTTTAGCGTGGGCTGTTATAAAAGCTGAAAAAGTTTTCATAGTAGGTACTGTCCCCCTTTTTAAAATAGTGTAAAGGATGTGTCACATTTTGTCGTGTAATAATATAAAGACTCCTGTCCCTAATAAGGAACAGGAGTCTTAGTATGCAATCAAAATCACTATGCCCTGGCATAATTACGTGAAATCGCATTTATCTCATCATCTATAGAGGTGAGCAGAAGTTAAAAGAATAACGATAATAAAAAGTAAATTATAGCTGCCATAACTGCAGAAATTGGCATTGTAATAATCCAAGTAGTGACGATTTTACGCGCCATCCCCCAGTTTACGCCACGCACACGTTGTGCAGAGCCGACGCCCATGATAGAAGAAGAAATAACGTGTGTTGTAGAAACTGGTAGATGAATTAATGTAGCACCGAAGATAACAGAGGCAGATGCTAAATCTGCTGCAACTCCGTTTACTGGACGGATTTTCATAATTTTACCGCCGACTGTTTTAATAATTTTATAGCCACCGATAGAAGTACCAAGCCCCATTGCAGTTGCTGCTGCAGCTCGTACCCAGAAAGGAATTTCATCTCCTGTATACAAACCACCAGCGATTAACGCCATCGTCATAATCCCCATTGCCTTTTGCGCATCGTTTGTACCATGTGTAAAAGATTGAATGGCGGCAGTGAAAATTTGCATCGTACGGAAACCTTTATTCGTACGATATAAATTTAAGTTTTTAAACAATAATTTAAACAGTGTCATCATAATAAAGCCGGCGCAAATCGCAAGGATTGGTGATAGCACTAAGGCCATAATGATTTTAGTGAAACCGCCATAGTTTAGAACGTCGAAGCCAGCAGAAGCAACTGCTGCACCAGCAATGGAGCCAATCAGAGTGTGTGAAGAACTCGATGGAATACCGAAATACCACGTTAGTAAGTTCCAAATAATAGCGGAGATTAATGCTGCTAAAATAACGACTGAACCAGTTGTATCTCCAGTAAAGGCATTTAAAGCGAATGGATCTACAATATCTTTTGTTAAAGCCTTTGCAACACCGACGAAAGTAATAGCTCCGATAAAGTTCATCACGGCAGCCATCATGATAGCTACGCGAGGTTTCAATGCTCTAGTGGAAACCGAAGTTGCAATAGCATTTGCTGTATCATGGAAGCCATTGATAAAGTCAAATGTTAGGGCAAAGATAACGACCAGTACGGTTAGAATAATGATTGTGTTCATTGTAAGTGCCCATCTCCTAATTACGCGTTACGCATGATAATTGTTTCCATAGTATTTGCAACGTTTTGGCAATGATCAGCGATATCTTCAAGTTGTTCATATATATCTTTATATTTAATAAGTCGAATCGGATCTTTTTCATTTAAAAATAGTTGTTTAATAGACGAACGTTGCACTTCATCACATTCACGTTCATAGTCCTTAATAAGAATTGCGTGTGGGCGCATGCCAATAAGATTCTTTTTCTTTAACTCTTCTGTTGCTTTTACAATTTCATCAGCACTTTTTGAAATATAGCCTAAGAAAGTACGCATTGATTCGTCAACTTCTGTTAGAGAGAACATTTCAAAATGAGCGATACAATGCTCCGTACCATCTAATACGTCGTCCATACGAATTGCAAATTCTAGAATGTCTTCGCGCTCGATAGGTGTCATAAATGATTTGTTTAGCATCACGATCAGTTCGTGAATGAGCTTATCACCAGCTGTTTCGTAATTTTTCATAGTAATGCTAATCTCTTTTAAGTCAGCTACACTGTTAATACGAAAATCATTTGCGTAATGTACGGCCTCTCTCATATTCTCAGCAATTTTATGCAAAGCTATAAAGAAAGGGTCTTGTTTTTTTGAGTTAAGCA
>Ga0209676_1000527_pt1 | contig 59844 bp, 55 predicted proteins | sample AraplaCvi_mLB_r2_FD_184282 | JGI IMG/M metagenome (GOLD analysis project Ga0209676, IMG submission 184282) | Arabidopsis root microbial communities from North Carolina, USA - plate scrape MF_Cvi_mLB_r2 (SPAdes) (version 2) | ecosystem: Host-associated > Plants > Roots > Endosphere | place: USA... | reverse complement strand
GAGGTCTTCGAGCATGTCCTTGTCGTCCGCCAGCAGGCTGGGGTCGATGGTGATGCGCTTGACGTCGTGCTTGCAGGTCATGACGACCTTGACGAGGCCGGCGCCGGATTCGCCTTCGACCTCGATGTGGGCGAGCTCTTCCTGGGCCTTCTTGAGGTTGTCCTGCATTGCCTGCGCCTGCTTCATGAGGCCGGCCAGTTGTCCTTTGTTGAACATCGTTGGTCCTGATTGTTAGGTTGAAAAGTGGGTGAAGGATAAGAGAGTTGGAGGCTCAGGCCGGTTTCAGCGTTCCGGGAACGATCTTCGCGTCGAAGTCGCGCATCAGCGCCTGCACTTCAGGGTCGCTCATGATGGCCTCTTCGGCCACGCGCTGGCGCTCGTCGGCGGCCTGCTTGTTGCGGCGCGCGGGGCTGTCGACCACGCCGCCGATCTCGATGGCGAGCTTGATGTTGTGGCCGAGGTTGTTCAGCGCAGCTGTCAGCTTTTCGCGGCTCGACGGCTGGTTGAGCGTCTCGCGCTCGATGCGCAGCAGCCACTGGTCCGTGTCGCGGCCCACCAGCTGCGACTGCAGCGCCAGTTCGCGTGCCAGGGCCGTGATGGCCTCGGCCGCGACCAGTTCGGAAACCGTGGCGTACCAGAAGTCGCCGTCTTCACTGGCCGGAATGGGGGTGAATGTGCTGCGCGGCTCATCGGGGCGCGGCGTGTCCCGGACACTCGGCGGGGGCTGCACGCGAATGGGCACGCCGACGACCCTGGCGGTCGCATCGCTGGCCTCGGGGCGGGATTCGGCCTGTCGGGGTTCATCGACCACCGCGAGGCGATGGCCGGCGGGGACCGGGGCGGCATGGGCGGGCGCCGCAGCAGGCGCTTCAGCTTCAATCGGAGCGCGAACGACCGGCATGGGCGCCGGAGCGGGGGCTGCGGCACGCACCGGAACCTGCGGCGCCGCGGCCGCAGCTTCATTCAGAGTTTTTTTTTCCGTGGAGGCCGTCGAAGCAGCAGCGTTGGAGGGCTTGAAGGCAAGTAGCCGCAACAGCACCATGGTCAGCGCGGCGTACTCATCGGGGGCTAGGCCCAGCTCGCCGCGGCCATGCAGGCACAGGCTGTAGAGCAGTTGCGTCTCGTCGGCCGGCATCAGCGCGGCGAGGCGCGCAGTGTCGGCCGCGTCAGGATCGGTGGCGGCATCGGCCGACTCCGCCCGCGAGGGCACGGCCTGCAGCACGGCCATGGCCTGCAGCACAGCCGTCATTTCTTCCAGCGTGGAGGCGGCGGACATGCCATCGACGCGCAGCGCCTCGGAGGTTTCGACCACCGTCTTGCCGTCGCCCTGCGCGAGCGCCTCGATCAGGCGGAATACATGGCCACGATCGACGCTGCCGAGCATCTGGCGCACGCCGGTCTCGAGCAGTTCGCCGTTGCCGAAGGCGATGGCCTGGTCGGTGAGCGACAGCGCGTCGCGCATCGAGCCACGCGCCGCGCGCGCCAGCAGGCGAAGCGCCTGCGGCTCGGCCGGAACATTCTCGGTTTGCAGCACGCCGGTGAGATGTTCGAGCACCGTCTCGGGGGCCATCGGCCGCAGGTTGAACTGCAGGCAGCGCGACAGCACCGTGACCGGCACCTTCTGCGGATCGGTCGTGGCCAGCACGAACTTGAGGTACTCGGGCGGCTCCTCGAGCGTCTTCAGCATCGCGTTGAACGCGGTGTTCGTGAGCATGTGCACTTCGTCGATCATGAAGACCTTGAAGCGCCCCTGCACCGGCTTGTAGACGGCCTGTTCGAGCAGCGACTGCACTTCGTCCACGCCGCGGTTCGAGGCCGCGTCGAGCTCGGTGTAATCCACGAAGCGGCCCGAATCGATGTCGCGGCAGGCCTGGCACACACCGCACGGCGTGGCCGTGATGCCGCCCTGCCCGTCCGGGCCCTGGCAGTTGAGCGACTTCGCCAGAATCCGCGAAACGGTGGTCTTGCCCACACCCCGGGTGCCGGTAAAAAGATAGGCGTGATGCAGGCGCTGCGTTTTCAACGCGTTCTCGAGCGCCTGCACCACGTGCCCCTGGCCGACCATCTCACCGAAGGTTTTCGGACGGAACTTGCGAGCGAGCACGAGATAAGACATTGCGGGCATTCTAAAAGGCGTGAGGCGGGTCCTCGGCCCCACCTCGCAATCAAAAAAGACCCCTCTTTTCGTGAGACACCGAGGAACCGGCTCCGCCGGGCCTCTGGTGCCGCCCCCAGCAGGGGGGTGGGCGAAGCGACACGAAGTGCGCGCAGCCTGGGGGGTTACAATAAGCCTTGACGGGCCTCCCTGCATGGTGAAGTGGCCAACCGGGTCAGGTGGGGAACCAAGCAGCCCTAACTGCGTAGTCAGTGCCAGGGGTAAGGCTCGTCAACCTAACATCGAAAAGCCGTGAGTTCTCAATAACTTACGCGCCATCAACGACTTACGAGTCCTTCTCTGTAGCACTTGGCTGTGTCACATCCTCGCAACAAGCGCGGCGAAATGCTCGCTGCGCCAACGGGAAACGACATGGCAAAAGTGGAAGGCTTGAATCGCCGGGGCTCGCGGTTCTTCGTCCGGATCGTGATCCCCATTGACCTTCAAAAAGTCTATGGCAAGTCCCGCGTGAACATCGCGTTGGGCACCAGCGACCTCCGCGAAGCGACCCTTTTGGGAACCATCAGGCGAGCCGAATGGTTGGCCGAATTCGAGGCGAAGCGCTGCGAGTTGGCCCCCTCCGCAGTTGACGCGGTGACACCGGAACTTGCAGCACTGCTGGCGGAACGTGTTCGCGCCTTCGTCCTTGCTGACGACGACCGTGTGCGCTCCGATCTCCCGCTATTGGCCGAGATGGTTCACATCCGCCGCGAGTTGTCCCGCCTCAAAGCAAATCGCCTACGCATCCCTCAATGGGAAACCACTGAGCCCCGCATCGATGACCTGACCGGCGCCACTGACGAGGAGCGCCGGGAACTGGCAGACCTCAATGCCTATCTCGATGGCAAAGCCTCTATCGCCCTTGCGGGTGGCAATCTCGCAGCGGTGTTGCCCTTGGCACAAGCCGAAGCAGCAAAACTCGGCGTGTCTTTTGATGCGAAAACACCGGGGGCACGAGCGGCACTTGCAGCGTGCCTCAAGGCTTATCGCATAGCACATCGGGAGGTGACCCTGCGAGATGCTGGAGACGTGATTGATACACCGGTGATCCTAACCACGCCCGCAGCCGTGAAGCCTGCGAAGCCTCGCACCCTGCGCGATGTATACGACCGCTGGAAGAAATCAGGCGACAAGCCACGCTCCCCGGACTCCATCGTGGTCTATGACCGTGCTTTGAAACAGTTCGAGGCTCAGCACAAGGGCCTCGCTCTAGCCGACATCACCCGCGAGATTGGCGATACGTACCGTACGTGGCTATGGGAGAACTGCAACACGACAAAGACCGCCCGCGACCGGCTCACGAACATCAAGTCCCTACTGAAGTACGCGGAGGAAACACTGCAGTGGATTCCGAAGCAGCCTTGGCGAGGCTTGGACATCAAGACCACGACAACGAACAAGCGTAGGCCGTGGACGAACGATGAACTAAAGGCGTTGTTTGCCGCGCCATTGCACACCTCCTACGCCCTCCCCGATGCCCGCTATGGTGGCCGAGAGGCGGCGTATTGGATTCCCCTGATGGGCATCTACACCGGGACCCGACTGGGAGAGCTCTGCCAACTGCGTACGGCTGACGTGCGGGAGGTCGAGGGCATCCCTGTGCTGGTTTTGACTAACGAAGGCGAAGGCCAGAGCATCAAGAGCGATGCTGGCCACCGCAGCGTCCCGATTCACAGTGAACTCATTCGGCTCGGGTTTCTCAAGTACGTTGAAGCCATCAAAGCCAAGGGTAGCGACTCCCTGTGGCCCTCCCTACCGTTGCGCGATGGGAAACCAAGCGACTTCTTCGGACGCTGGTTTAAGGACCACCGGAACGCCTTGGGCCTCACGGGCACGCGACCGGACTTCCACTGCTTCCGCCACACGGTGCGCCCGCTAATGCGCAAAGCAGGCCATAGCGAGGGCACCATGGACAAGGTGACGGGGCACAGGACAGTGGGCAGCATTGGGACAGTGGTCTACGACCACAGGACGCTGCAAGAGGTTCGTGAGGCCGTGGAGGCAATCCGGTACCCTGCCCTCCGGCTACCCGTTTCGAGGGCGCATAGGGGAATTTGAGCGCTTGCTATCCCCTCCCTCAGACACCATCGACGCTGGGGGAGGACATGGGCGCAACAGCTCGCCTACCCCCTACGGCTTTCTATTCGCTCTCGCTCCTCCAATCGCTGAGCCAAACGCGGTGTGATGGGAAAGCCAAGGGCCGCTTGGTATTTCAGACGCCGCGACGCTTTGTAAGGCGTTTGCTTCCACTGCTCTTCTACGCCCGCTAGGTCCCACGCAAGGTTCCGCGTAATCGCGAATCCAAGCCGTTCTTCATAGCGGACTTGCCGATGCCCAAAGGGCTCCCCTTCCGGTCCAGGTGGGCGACCACGCTGAAGCAGCTTGGCGATGTCGCGGAGTGAAGTATCGAAGCCGTGAGCGGGCCCCATAGGGGTGTACGAAAAGATGTCCATGTGCCTATTGATTTGGATAGTTGACCGTTTAAAACAGATGCGGTGGGACGGCCGAAGCGCCCCCGGCGCCCCCCACAAAACGCCTGAGGACCCCGCCGGAGGCTTCGTCATGAGGATGGCTCTGTGAGCCTGCGTGCCCCCCTTAGCGTCCCTCCTTGCGCCCCTTGCGGGCCGCGACTTCGGCTTGACCCTTAGGGGTCGTCCAGAAGTCCGGGATGTTTCTCATCGGAGCTTCAGGTGGCGTGGTCTTTGGTGAAGCCCTGGGGGCCTTGCCGAAGTCGTTCTTCGCCCACTCCGATACGCGCTCACCTGCACTCCGGGTGTCCTTGATGCCTTGCACCTTGTCGGCCACGGTTGCGGCTGCGGTCGCCACGTCGCTCTGTTCCTTCGCCCCGTACCACTTCGTGATGTCGTCCTTGGTTACGACGAACAGGGAGTGGTCAGCGTTCCACAACGGGAGACCCCCAACGTAGCCCCGGTAGGCGCTGGTCGTGGGGTCGAACTCAAGGCGTACCTCCGAAGACTTGAAGCCAAGCTCCTTGGCGCGGGCCGTGGGGACCTCCTTGATGTACCTCTCGAACCATTCGTCCTGTGTCTTGGACTTCGGGCCGGTGGGCATCTCGCTGCGCAGGTAGACCGTGCCGTTCACCTTGGCGGTTATGTTCGGGTCGGCGAGGTACTTGGCGGATGCCGCAAGGGCATCTTCAGCGCTCCCGTACTGACCACTGTGCGCGAGGAGCGTGGCGTAGCGCCGGAGCGTTCCGGTCATCTGCACGGTGTTCGCCGAAACGTTGTCCCCGAACGCCTTCTGAACGAAGTCCCACTTGTAGAACGGATCGGCCTGAATCTTCCCGACCTCCGCGTGGACCTTCTTCACGAGCTTCTCGGTGTCGCTGCCGATGATCGCGCCAGCGTCCGCCGCTGTGGACAAGCCCGCTGCGTCATCGACGCTCCGGCCCATCTTCTTCAGGAACGCGATGTCGCTGAACCTGGCGTACTGCTTCTCGCTCATCAGGCTGCGGGCGTAGTCGCCGTAGGTGTCCAGCTTCTGGAACAGGTCCACGGCCTGCTTCCCGGTGTCGTTCAGGGTCCCCGTAGGTTTCCCTTTGGAGTCCACTCCGATGGTGTTCAGGTTGTAGAACCCTTGGTCCATCAGGTTCGACCAGTCGGGATGCTTCAGGCCGTTCTGAGCGAAGAAATCAACCTGCCGCTTGAACGGGAGATGCTTCGTGCGCTCCACGCCGATGCGCTCGGCCCTCTCCCTTACTTCCTTGTCGCTCAGCTCCTCTGCCTCGCCGGACTTGCGAAGCACCATAGGCTTCATGGTGCCCATCACGGCCGGTAAGTTGCCCGTCACGAGGGCCGCTTCGATCTTCCGGTTGGCCTCCGAATCGGATGCCGCAATGGCACCCGCTGTCTGCGACTCCACATATAGGTCGTGTTGCCGAGCGATGGCCGCGAGGTTGGACTGTTCCACCGAGTGAATCTGCGAGGCGGAGATGAAGTCCTTGTTGGCAGGCGACAGCGCCCACTCGCGGAACTTCGGGGTCAGCTCACCCTTGCCAGCTTGATCCAGCCACGGGAGCATCTCGTCATCCACCCGCTTGCGCTGCTGCCCCTCGAAAGAGGTCCTCGCATGGTTCTCGTAGGTGGCGCTCGTGGTGGCCCCGATGAAACCGCGCAGAGACCCAATGCCATCCATCTCGGTGTCGAGGAATTCCGTGAGGATGTCCTTGCGGCCTGACATGGCGATCCGCGTAGCCAGGTCGCCCATCACATGTTTGCCCACGGCATCCGGCAGGGTCTTCGTGTGGCGCAACAGTTGGTAGTCCTGCATGAGCGCCGTAGCGGCCTCCTTGGGCGTCCCCTTGTAGTCGCTGCCTGCCACCTTGTTGAAGCTGTTCGCCAGGTAGTCGGTGGCCTGCACCGTGGCGTTGTCCACCCAAACCTTATCGTTGATCTTGGACACCTGATCCATGACCCGATCCCGGGTTTGAGCGTAGGCCTTATCGAAGCCAGCTACGGCGAACTTGGATTGCCCTGCGAGGGACGTGTTGCGCCACTCCGTGAGGTAGTTGTCGGCCTCCTGAGGGGAGTTGAACTTCAGCTCGCCGGTCGTGAGCTTGGAGGTCATGTCGCGCAGACCAGCCTCGTGGGTGTTGACCCCCCAGATATGCTGCGCGGTTCCGACGAACACGGGCGACTGCGAGGGCATCATCTTGCCCTCTTGGATGGCCTTGCCGAGTTCCCCCACGGTCATCGATTGCGCCCACCGCTTGGCGGCTGCTGCGTCCTCGTCTTCCTTCTTCTTGGCGAGCGTCTCTGCCAGCCCCGCGCCACTCGCGAAGGCATCCGCCAGGGACTTCCATCGGGTGTCCTCTGCGGGCCTTGCGGTTTGCTCGGTGGCCGCGATGGGGGCCGCTTGGGTGCGGAGCTGCTGCCCGCCGAAGTTGTCGTTGATTTGAAGGCGGCTCATCCGGTCACCTTCCGTTGCGTGCGCTGTTCGCCGCCAACGTAGGCGTTCGCCACCCGGAGGCCAGCGCCGAGGTAGTCCGCGACACCTGGCCCACTGACATCACGGATGCCCGCGAGCTGGCTGCGTTGGTTGATCCCGATGTTTGCCACGCGGTCTTCCCGAGCGGCGGCCGTGCGTGCGTAGTTCGTGGCGCTGGTGGTGCCCGCTTCGAGGCCCTTACCTGCCAGGTCGAGCATCAAGGCATCCACCGAAGCGCCGCCGACTCCAGCGGCCCCAGCGGAGACCCGAGCGCTTGACAGCCGGGCGACCTTCTCGCGGTCGATCTGGCTCATCTCAACCGACTGGTTCTCGCGGTCTTCGATGCCCTGCCGGTTGGCCTGGGTGTAGTTCTCGATGGCGGCGGCGTGGACCGCTACGCGCTGCTGTTCGTTGGCCGCGTTCTGGTTCTTGGATGCCACGCTCTGCGAGTACAGTGCGGAGCCCGCAGATGCCGCCGCCGAGGCGATTAGGAGCATAGTTGGCGTGATGACGTCACACATGCTTCGCCCTCAATGCGCCACGGCGTCGCTAGCTTCAGGCAGCACGGGCGCCCCCCGAACACCTTGCTTGTGCCACTCGTTCGCCACTCGCGCATTCGCCGCGATGACAGAAAGAGACGTTCCTTCGCGAGTACTCATTTCGGCGATAGTCGCGTGTGTACGAACGATTTCCGTGAGTGCATCGATAGCTTGGGCATGGCCGCAGGCCACACGGTAGACCTCAAGATAGGCGGCGGCGTCGGCGGGAAGTTGCACCGCTCGCCCTTTGCTGAGGCGGAGTGTTCTCACGAGCTGGTCTACTGCCACGCCCTCGCGTTCAGCCGCTGTGGTAAGTAGGCGGTGGACATAGACGATGTAGCCCAGCGCTTCGCTGGTGCTGATCCAATCAGGATCACCTTCTTGCGCGAGCTTGCCGGTGCGTCGGTCGATGTCACGTTGGCGCTGCCGCTTGACGGTTTGGAGGTGGTCGAAAAGTTCGACGGAAAGGGAGTAGGCGCGGAGTACACGCCGGGGGGACTTGTCTGCCATGGTTGGGCTCGTAGATGCGTAGGGACAAAGAAAAAGCCCCGACACCGGCTAGGGCATGGGGGCTCAGGACAAGGACGCGAATATGCGACCTATCGGCAATGGCTTGGTGTCACGGAGAGGTGAACGGGGCGGGCGTCAAGCCGCTGGCGATAGATCACTGGGGAGAGGCCGTTGCACGGGTGAGACCATGAAGGAATTTCATCGTGAAGGCGAAGACTGAAGGACCACAGTTGGCCCCACGCCGGAGGCACAGTTAGAGGTCATCAACTGGTTACCTTCAGGTCGAATCTCTAAGGTTTTTCTTCTTCTAATCATCCTCATAAGGGATGCACCTTCTGGAATCGCGGAGGAAATCTTCTCGACACCTTTAGGTGCTCCCCCTACCCCCTCGCACATCACGATGCCACCGCCCCCTTCGATGGTCTCGCTGCGGACCCTCGGGAGGTCTGCGGATGAGTTTGGGTGCCAGCACGGGGCTGGGCTTGGTGGTCTCGGCAAATCAAGGGTTGATGGGCCTTACCAAATGAAGGGGTTAATCACGGGCCTCACCAAATGTGGTGGTTAATCGCCGAGTCCCCCGGGTGCAAGGCACGCCGCAGCCTTCTCCGCAGCAAGACGCTCGGCCTTCGCGGCGAGGGCATGGAACGCCCGGGCGATCAGGTCATCCTCGGAGAGTTCGCCCGTCAGGACCTTCTCCCCGCCCATCACGTAGGCGCCGTGACACAAATCCACATGCGCCCGCCCTACTGCGCCAGATAGGCCCTCCAGCTATCCCACTGGTTTCGTGTTTTGGTCTTCGTTGGTCGCCAGCCGAAAGCCGCGCCGCCTTATCAGCGCTTCCGGATGGTCAACCAGCGAGCCCAACACACGATCAACAACCACCTCTTCCAGGCTGCCCTCCGCAACAAGTTCACGCCGTGCATCGGCCAGCAAGCGAGCGAACTCGGCCCCATCCAAAGCACCGCTTTGATTCAGACACATCACCAGCAGCTGAATTACCTTCAGCAAACCCTCGGTTAATTCGAGTGCCATGGTGCTCGGGTCAAGCGGCTGATCTTGCTCATTGGTTTCTGTGGTCATCCCCTATTGTGGTCAGACACGGGGCGTAGCCTCAAGGGGGCTCTCACCTGTGCGCGTCAATCAACGCCGACACGCGCTCCATGAGTTCATCTGCCAGCCCCTCGGGGTCACCCGCGAGACGCCCCACCGGGAAACTCCCGAGGCCCGTCGCCCCGTAGCTAACCCGCACCGAGGGAAAGCCGTCTCCGATTTCCTGCGCGGCATCCTGCAGACATTCGGAGATGGCCGAATGGGCCTCAGTCGGTTCGGCTAGAGGCTCGCCGCCCACGGTCAGGCGGTAGGTGTACAGGCCAGGACGAAGCTTGCGGATGTCGAGGGAAGGTTCCATGCAGCCATTCTCCAACGAGAAAGACGCGGGCTCACGCTGCCGCAGCGTCCCTGACGCGCATGATGGTCTGACGACTGGTGTTGTGAGTGCGGGCAATGGCGGCGATTGCTTCGCCCCGTTGAAGACGCTCGCGCACGTCGTCAAGCTCGCGCCCTTGCAACGCCTGCGGCCTGCCAAGCGTCTTTCCTTCCGACTTCGCCCGAGCGAGTCCCGCCTGAGTCCGCTCGATAAGAAGGTCCCGCTCGAACTCCGCGACAGCAGCAATAACGCCCATCGTCATCTTCCCCGCAGGGCTCGCAAGGTCCACTCCCCCGAGGGCCAAGCAATGCACCCGCACGCCCATCCCCGCGAGGCCTTCAACAGTCCCCCGGACATCCATCGCGTTGCGCCCAAGGCGGTCCAGCTTGGTGACCACGAGAACATCTCCAGCCTCCAGCTTGTTGAGGAGCATCCCGAAGCCCACACGTTCCGAGGCCGCTATAGAGCCCGACACAGTTTCCGCGATGGTGCGCTGAGGGGTGACGCTGAAGCCTGCCGCAGCGATCTCCTTGACTTGGTTCTCTGTGGTCTGGTCGGTAGTAGAGACGCGGCAGTATGCGAACACACGGGACATGAGAAGACCTCTTTATGTACGAAAAGGACGTCCGAATCATCAGGCATGTTCAAAATGCCGTCAAGCTATTTTCTGAACACCCTCTCCGGGGCTGTCCGTATCCGGTCGATTTAGGACACCCCAGTTCGCCCAGGTCGCCCTCATAATGTCTTGTCCTTCAGGAGCAGCGCATGAGTTCCAAGCCTTCGTCTTCAAGACTCCCCACCGGCACGGGCTTTGCCCAGGACGGCCTCTCGGTTCCCAAGATGGTTAAGCCCGCCTCACCGCCTGCCACCCCTGTGCCTACTCGCACTACGGCCGCGAGTGCACCTGTTGCTCCAGCTACGCCAAGCGTCGGTAAGAAGTGACGTGGAACGGCAGCGCAAAGCCTTCAGCCCGCTCTCGCGCTCAAGCCAAAACTTGGCGCAGAACTTTCTCAAGAATTTCGCCCGATGCCAACGGCTTCGGAGGCGTATGGCGGTGGCGCAGCGAGTCAAACCACGCCGTCTTCAAGGAGCACAACAATGAGCAAACAAGGCCAACCGACCGGGCAAAACTCGAGGCCATCACCCGATGCCGGGGTACCAGTGCCCACGATGGTCAAGCCGCCACCGGCCCCTCCGGCAGCACCGCCAGCCCCATCGAGTCAAAGCAAGTAATAGTCGAGAGTCCACAGGTCTTTGTACCTTCTGCGGAAGCACAGAAGCTCTATGCAGATTTCTTGGCGGAGACCAACAAGCGAGAGCTTTCTGGCTCGGAGAATTTCGACAAATCCGTCCTGACGCTTTCGAGTGCAGGGCTCGCCTTGTCCGTGAGTTTTCTGAAAGACTTCTCCCCGATAGCTGGTGCATCGCTTCCGTGGATGCTGTATACCTCATGGGCGCTGTTTACGGTGGCTACCTTGAGTACGATGGCATCGTTCCTAGTGAGCGGACAGGCCATGAGCCATCAAAAGACAGTGGCGCATCGGGCCTACGTGCTAGGTGAGGAGGCCGCATTCGAGGAGAGCAACCCTTGGGGCATTTGGGTACCGGGCCTTAACTTGGCCTCGGCTGCGTCGTTCTTCTTTGCGCTTATCTTTACCGTCGCATTCATTGTCACCAACCTGGAAGGTAACCGAATGACAACAGGCAACTTCAAAGTACCCGCCGCGGGCTCGCTCGAACAAAGAGGCGCACCTGTTCCGACCATGCAGCGACCGGTCTCCGCGCCAGTTGCAGCGCCGACGCCGCCCGCCTCAGCGCCAAGCGGTGGACAAGGTAATGGCGCCAGCAGCCAGTAGCACTGGCGCACTTTCTACCGACTGGATAGCCGCTACGGCATCCTGCCAGGTACACCTTCACGCCGCGATCCCTGCCTGCTGTCTCCGTGGAGATGAGGGGCGAACCGTTGGGTCAAGTGAATGCGTGGCGAGGTATGTGAGGGGTCAAGTGTCGATCAACCTATAGGCGCCAGCGGGTGCCCGTACGTTCCGCCTGCGTTGACGGGCGCGGTACACGGGCGGGCTGCGCGAGGGGGCCACGGGGGGGCTTGCCGCCCGGATTTCTTCGAGGGAGCTTTCGGATTTTTGCGGTAAAACCAAAGTCCCACATCTCACGCCTGCGCGATGCTCAAGACCACAGCACTCCTTCTAGCCTTCGCCACATTCAGCGCGTACGCAGACCGCCCGGGGAAGATCATGGGCATCGGTCAGACGCCATGTGGTGACTTCGTGGAGTGGCGCACTGCGAACAATTCGGTTGCACAGGCGCAAGCGGTGGATTGGACCTTCGGCTACATCAGCGCCTACAACTTATACGGGTCGTCGCCACAGGTCCCCGCAGCGCCAACTTACGCAACGGTGGGGCTGTACCTGGAGAAGTATTGCAGGGACCGTCCCCTTGACCTAGTTGTCGCTGCTGCCACTTCCCTCATCAAAGACCTCAAGGCGAAGTAGGGGCGAGTGTAGGTCAGCGGCGAAAGCCTCGATTTCCGCCCATGAAGTTGCCTCCCTTGGGTCTCGATCCCGACTAACCGAGTGCGTGCCTCATGAACTCCTTCCGGCTCTGGTAGATAACGTGCACCTAACGCTTCGCCTTGCGCCCTTTCAGGAGGCCGACAATGCCGCCCACGAAAGGAACAAGCCAGAGATACACGAGCGTTCCGCCAATGGCCCTCTCGCGTGCCCAAGCGGAGCCGATAAGGTCATAGCCGATGTAAAGCATCAGCAGCGAAACAGGGAGGGCAAGAATCGAGGCGATCTTCACGAGAGACACCCCTACTTCCTCGGCACCCGGGGCCTCGGGGCAAAGCGGTCGTAGTCGATGCGAATGCCGAAACCCTCCCAAGCGAACCCGTTGGAGAACATTTCGAGGCACGGCAGCCAAGTGCTCGCGGCCTCCCGCTTTATGCACATGGCTCGTGCGACGGTCCGGAAAAAAAGCATTCCCGGCAGGTCAATCTCGATCTCAAAGTCGGACGTTTTCAATAGCATCTTGGCTCCAATCAGCCGCACGGAATTACGCGGTAGCCTAATATTGCCGATAGTCCTGAAAAATAAAAAGCTCACTATCAATACAGTCTCGCTATGAAGATAGTCATTCTGCCGAGATGGCCGCTTCCGAGGCGAGCTAAGATGGTCAATCCTTGTGACACAAGCCTGTATCACTTCAGAGTCTGAGTTCACTTCTAAGTTGTTGATTTGATTGACAAATCCTTGCCCGATGGCAGCGGTAAGGCTCGTCAACCTCTTCAGCAGCTTCGTTTCATTCCGTGCGAAATGAAACGAGGCTTGCAACAACCGCTATCAGCCCAGACCCAGGCGACGAATCGCGCCGCGCGCCGCGGCCGCGCCGCTGGCCATCGACGCTGTCAGCAGGTAGCCGCCGGTCGGCGCTTCCCAGTCGAGCATCTCTCCTGCCGCAAACACGCCGGGCAGCGCGTTCGACATCAGCTGCGCATCCAGTGCGTCGAAGCGCACGCCGCCTGCCGTGCTGATCGCCTCGTCGACCGGCCGCGTCGCGATGAGCTTCAAGGGCACCGCCTTGATCGTCGCGGCCAGTTGCGCCGCGTCCTGCATCGCTTCGCGGCTCAAGGCCTCGTGCAGCACCCCCGCCTTGATGCCCTCGAGCCCCAGCCGGCTCTTGAGATGACTGCTGAGCGAACGCGCGCCGCGAGGGTGCGTCACTGCGGCCAATACCTGTTCGGCACTGCGGTCGGGCAGCAGATCCAGCAACAGCGTCGCGCTGCCCTTCGCGGCAATCTCGTCGCGCAGCAGCGCCGACGCGGCATAGATCAGGCTGCCTTCGATTCCCGTGGCCGTCGCGACGAACTCACCCTTGCGCGCAAAGTGCCTCCCCTGGCTGTCGGTGAACGAGATCGCGACCGACTTGAAGGGCTGCCCGGCAAAACGGCTGGAGAAATGCTCGCTCCAGCCCATGCTGTCGAAGCCGGAATTGGCCGCCAGCAGCGGCGCCACCTCCACACCCTGCGCCTGCAGCCACGGCGCCCACGCGCCATCGGAGCCGAGGCGAGCCCAGCTTGCCCCGCCCAACGCCAGCACTACCGCATCGGCCTTTGCCGTAATGCCGCCGGTCGGCGTCGCGAACCGCAGCGACGCCATGTCGAAAACCCCATCGCCCATCCAACGATGCCGCATATGAAACTGCACACCCGCCGCACGCAGGCGATGCAACCACGCGCGCAGCAGCGGCGCGGCCTTCATGTCGGTCGGAAACACGCGCCCCGACGTGCCGACGAAGGTCTCGATGCCCAGGCCGCTCGCCCATTCGCGCATCTGCTGCGGTCCGAACAGCGCCAGCATCGGCTCGAGCTGCGCGCGGCGCTCGCCGAAGCGGGTCATGAACACGTCGAAGGGCTCCGAGTGCGTGAGGTTCAGCCCGCCACGGCCGGCCAGCAGGAACTTGCGGCCGACCGAAGGCATCGCGTCATACACATGCACCTGTGCGCCGGAAGCGCTCAGGACTTCAGCCGCCATCAGGCCGGCAGGTCCGCCGCCGATGACGGCGACGGTAGGGGAAACAGTCATTCGAGATTTACCAGTTCGCCCTGCCCGGTGAGGAACGCGACGCGCACCGTGGCACCGGGATAGGCATGTTGCACTGCCGCGCGATAGCGCTGCATCTGTGCGATCAGCGCAGCGTCCCGTTCGGGGCGCGCCGCAGATTTGTAGTCGAGGATCCACCAGGCGCCGCTGTCGCGCTCGCGCACCAGACGGTCGATGCGCAAGGTCTCGCCTTCATGCACCAGCGTGACTTCGTTGCCATGCCAGTCGACCCTGCGATCGTCCCACACCCAGGCGCCCTCGCCCGCGCGGATACGCCGCGCCAGGGCGGCGGCACCGCGCGCCTGCTGCGCATCGAGCATGAATTCGCGTGCCGCGGCGCGCACGTGGGCCGCAGGCAACGGCTCGCCAGGGACCGCCCATTCGAGCAGACGGTGCATGGCCTGGCCGAAGGCGGCGGCGCGCGCGTCAACGGTGGTGCCTGGCGCTTTCTTGGTGGCAGGTTGTTCGACCAGCACGGGCGCCGCAGGCATGCGCTTCATCGAGAAGCTGCCCGCGCCGGAGTCGGTCGGCAAGACGACCAGTGGCTCGTCGGCCTCGGCAGGCTCGCACAGCGGTTCCAATCGTGCCCACCAGCTGCCTTCGTTGGCGCGCGCCGGGCGCACCGACGACAGCACCAGCCGCTCGCGTGCCCGCGTGGTCGCGACATAAAGGCCGTTGAGCTCTTCACGATGGCGTGCGCGCTGCTCCTCTTCGAGCAATGCCGCCGCGCAGGCCGGCGGCGTCTTCTCGCTCGCGAGGAACACGAAGCGCGTCGGCGCGCTGTCGCCGCCCTTCCATTCGACCAGCACGCCCATGGTCTGGGCGCGCGGTGGTGCCGCGTCGCAGTCGAGCATGAGGACGGTATCGGCCTCCAGTCCCTTCGCGCCATGCACGGTCAGCAGTTGCACCGCATCGGGCGCGGCCACGGTCGGAGCGCGCACGCCGCCCGCGCGCAGGGCGCGCACCAGCGCATACGGTGTCGCGAAACGCGCGCCGTCGATCTCGAGCGATGCGGACAGCAGGCCGCGCAGATTGGCCAGCGCGCTCTGGCGCATCGCGGCTGGAACCGCGGCCCCGAATTTCGCGAGCAGATCGCCATCGTGGAAGATCGCGTCGAGCGCGTCGTGAGGCGGCAGTGTCATCAGCCAGCGCTGCCACTTCCTGAGCTTGGTGCCCACCTCGATCAACGCCGGCGGCAGACTTTCGTCCTTCAGGATCAGCGCGAACCAGCTCACCGGGCCGCGCTCGCGCTGGCGCAGCGCGAGCTGCACCAGCGCCGCGTCATCGATGCCGAACACCGGCGACTTCAGCGCCCGCGCCAGCGAAAGATCGTGCGCGGGCGACACCAGGGCGTCGATCAGCGCGACCACGTCCTGCACTTCGGGTGCGTCGTGCAGATCGTTCTTCTCGGGCTGCTGCACGGGGATGTGGCGCTGGCGCAGTTCGTCCTGCATGGCCGAGAGCCGGCTGCGGCGGCGCGCCAGCACCATGATTTGGCGCGGCGGCGTTCCGTCGGCGATGCGCTGCGCCACCCATTGCGCGGCCTGTTCGCATTCCTTCTGCAGCAGCTGTTCTTCGGGCAGCACGCGCGGCGTGACGAGGCTGTCGCGCCAGTGCAGCATGCCGTCGTCGGCCGGCGCCGCGTCGGACGCATCGCCGAGTGCGTCGCGGTCGATGGCCGGCAGCTTGAGCAGTTCGCCTTCGTCGCCGCGCTCGGTGGTGTGGGCGCGGTAGCCATCGAACTCGCCGGCCTCTTGCGCCGCAAGCATCGCCGCGTTGACCAGCCCGACCACGGCCCGTGCATTCCGGTGGGTGTGGTCGCAGTTCAGCAACTCGCCGTCGAGCCCTTCGCGCACGAACTTCTTCGCGGCGATGAACACCTGCGGCTCGGCGCGGCGGAAGCGGTAGATGCTCTGCTTCGGGTCGCCCACGATGAACACGCGCGGCGCGCGGCCCTGCGCCCCGGTGTACGCGCTGAGCCAGCCGTAGAGCGCCTGCCACTGCAGCGGGTTGGTGTCCTGGAATTCGTCGATCAGCAGGTGCGCAATGCGCGCGTCGAGCCGCTCCTGCACCCAGCCCGAGAGCGCCGACTGGCCGAGCAGCAGCTGCGCGGCCTGCTCGACGTCGTTCATGTCGACCCAGCCGTGGGCGCGCTTCACATCGGCAAAGGCCGCGATCAGCAGGCGCGTGAGGCGCGTCATGCGCTGCTGGTAGAGCCATGCGGCGTGCTGGGCCTGTGCGCCGCACAGCACCTGCAGCTCGGCCTCGGCTTCCTGCGCGGCGGGGAATTTCTGCAGGTTCTTGTTGAGGCGGTCTTCGGTGGCGACGAAGAAGTTCTTGCGCAGGTGTGCGAGCGCGGCCGCCAGCGAATCGGCTGCGGGCTCGCCCATGCCGAACACGTCGATGATGGCCTCGGCCGCCTTCTGCGGCGTCTTGTTGCTCTCTCGGCCAAGCGCGGCGGCGCGGTCGAGCCAACGGCGGCGCACCGGCTCGCCGAGCAAGGCCTCGGTCGGTTCGTCCAGGCCTTCGAGCGACGGAAAGAACGCGCTGAAATGCTGGACGGCATTCTCTGCATCGGCCAGCGAGAACTCGACGCGCTTCGACAGCGCCTCGCTCAGGGCCTTGGCCGTTTGCGAGCGGCCGTGCGTGGCCACGACGGCGTAGTAGTCGGCCAGCACGTTCTTGTCGGCGGTGACGGCCTCGAAGAAGGGCCGCCATGTGTGGCCGCGCGCCTCGGCATCGTCTTCGAGCAGTTCGTAGTTCGACGGCAGGCCCAGCTCGCGCAGCACCGCGAGCGGCGCGTTGCGCAGCAGGCCCGCGAACCAGGCGTGGAAGGTGCGGAACTGCACCGGCCTGCCGCCTTCGAGCAGGCGCCGGTAGAGGCCCTTCAGGCGCGGCACGGCCGCTGCCGCAGCGACGGGCTCCACGCCGCGCATCATGAGTTGGCCGACCAGTTCTTCCGGCGTCCGTTCGGCAAAATCTTCAAGCCACTGGTCGAGCCGCTCACGCATCTCGCCGGCCGCCTTCTTCGTAAAGGTGATGGCCAGGATCTCATGCGGCTCGCAGGCAGACTCGCCTTCTTCGAGCAGCGCGCGCAGGATGCGCGACACCAGCATCCAGGTCTTGCCCGCGCCTGCGCAGGCCTCGACGGCGACCGAACGGCGCGGATCGCAGGCGACGGTGTAGAAGGCCTCGCGCGTGACGTGCCGGCCGTTGTGTTCGTAGGCGGCGCCGTTCATTTCGCAATGCCCCCGAAACGGGGTGCCTCGTTGCCCCAGAAGTCCTTGCGGCAGAGGCCGCGCGCGGCGCAGTAGTCGCAGACGGCGCCCTCCCCCAGCGGCGGCAGCGCAGCCCCGTGCGCGATGCGCGTGAAGTCGTCGATGATGCCGGCCACCAGCGCATCCCGCGCCTCGACCACGGCGGGCTGCTCGACGGTCTGCGTGCCGGAGGACTTTTCCCCGACGTTCACATAGGCCGCGCGCAAGGTGTCGTCGGCCACCAGCGCGGCGTAGAAGGCCAGTTGCGTGTCTTCGGTCGGGTCCTTCACGCGCTCCTTGCTGACCGTTGCCGATTCGGTCTTGTAGTCGATCACGAAAGCCTGGCCGTCGGGCATGCGGTCGATGCGGTCGAGCCGGCCGATCAGCCGCAGCGTGCCCAGGGGCTGTTCCTTCCAGGGTTCGGCTTCGACGAAGACCGCGCCGCCCGCCTCGTGCCCCGTCAACCAGTTGAGGTAGCCGTCGCGCACCGCGGGCCAGGCCGCGGCGAATGGCAGGAACTCGGCTTCGGACAGGCTGAGCTCCTTCGTTGCGCGCCGGGCCGCCTCTTCGATGAGCGAGATTCGTTCCTGCGCATCCTGCGCCGGGGTTTCGACCAGCGCCTCGTGGAAATGACCAAGCACGGCATGCAGCCAGTTGCCGAAGTCGCGCTTGTCGACCTCGGCATCGAGCTCGTCGGCGCTGCGCAGGCCCAACTGCCGCAAGGCGAAGAAGCGGTAGGGGCAGCGGCGCAGGTCTTCATACACGCTGGTCGAGATGTTCTCCAGTGGCAGGAGCGCGCCGGAAGGAGTCGGATATTCGGTTGGCTGCACGGCCACTTCGCGCGGCGTGCGTGGATCGGCCGAGGGCTGCAGCGCGTGATCGAGCTGCAGCGCCTGCACCAGCGGACTGGGCCGTACCGGCTCGCCGCTGGCGTCGGACTGGCGCCAGATCAACTCGCACGACGGGTTGTGCAGGGCCGCGGCCCAGGCTGCGCGCTGTGCGGCTTCGAGCGTTTCACGCGATGCCAAGCCCAGCTCGAGTCGCTGGGCGGCGCTCCAGTTGCCGGGCGGCTCGGGTGACGCGGGCAGACGCCGGTCGTCGCAGCCCGGGATGACCACGGCACCGAACGCCCGACCCAGCAATTGGTACAGCGGCAGCACGACGACCTTCGGCGCCTGGTCACCCGCGGGGGGCACGAAGCTCGCGTCTTCCAGCACGTCGCGGACCCAGGCGGTGAACTCGGCCAGCGTGTGGCGGCCGCCGGGGAAATCGTCGTCGTCGCCGTGCGCGCCGGCATCGAGCCACAGGGCGCCGATCACTTTGCCGCCGGCGAGGTCTTCGTCGAGCAGCGCCCATTGGCCGCTGGCTTCCAGCAGCTCGCGCAGCGCGCGCAGCCAGTCGGCCAGGGGGCGGGACCGGGCCATGGGCGCGCGTCGCGCCTCGATGGCCTCGGTGAAGGACAGCAACGTGGCGTCCTGCGCCTTCTCGCTGCGCGCCACCAAGGCACACCAGGCCAACCAGTCGCGCAGGCCTTCGCGGCGCAAGCGGGCTTCGAGCAGTTGCACGGTCGGCGCATCACCATCGGCGCCGCTCTTGAGCCATTCGAGCACCTGGTCGCTGGCGGCGTCATGGGCACAGGCGCGCAGCGCGCTCATCAGCGTGGCGGCGGCGCGCGTGGTCGACAGCTTCCAGCCCGTTTCGTCGTGCGTGACGATGTCTTGCGCACTCAGCTGGGCGCTGATGCGGCGCGTGAGGGCGCGGTCGGTTGCGATCAAGGCGACCGGTGCGCGGCCTTCGGCGAGGTGGCGCAGCACGCAGGCGGCGGCGAGCTCGGCTTCGTCTTCGGGGTCGAGGGCGACGTGCGAAACCGCAGCCTGCGTGGGCGCGCCCGAAGGCACGAGCGAGAGATGAAGAGCGCGGTCGCCCCACAGCTTGCAGAGCGACTGCGTGAGCGGATCGGCCAGGAAACCCTCGAGCACGATCAGCGCATCGACCTGCGCACGCGTGCTGTCGCGCTGAAGCACGTCGGTGGCATAGCCCGAGGTCGAGGCCCACGCGACGGCGATGCGGATCAACGCGCTCTCGATGCGGAACCATTCCGACTCGCTGCCCGCCTCGGCCACGCCCGCTGCGCGTTGCGCCCATTCGCCGCCCCGCACTTCGGGACTCACGGCAGCTGCAAGAGGGGCCAGTTGATACGCCAGTTCGACGACGCGGCCGGCCAGGGCGAAGCGCTCGGCACTGAAACCGGCTTGCGACAGCAACGCCTGCGCCGTGACGAGGTCGCGCGCCATGTCGTGCGCGATGTCGTAGCCGGTCGGCACGAAGCCGCCCGCGCTGCGGGCCCAGTTATGGGTGGTCTCGAAGCGCGGCACGAAGCCGGGGCTGCCGCAGCGAGCCCACATGGCGCGCGCCACGCCCATCAACTGCGCGTAGGGCACCAGCACCACGGTGCGGGCGGCATGCAGCTGGCGATCGGCCAGCGCGCGGACGATCCGCGCAACGACGCCATTGGCGGGATCGCACCACAGGGCCTGGACAGGGAGGCCTTCGTTCATGTTCTATCGAGGGGTTGGAGAGCGCGTGGACGTGACGCACAAGGGCTTTTGGCTATCGCCGCCATAGCGTCCCCGCACGGCACGCCACCCCTTGGTTTCTGTCACAATGACCAGCACTTTAGCTGCACCGAAACTCTCTGCGCACAAGGACCCACACATGGCCAGCGAACTCATCAAACACATCTCCGATTCCTCCTTCGAGGCCGACGTGCTCAAGTCCAGCCAGCCCGTGCTGGTCGATTACTGGGCCGAATGGTGCGGTCCCTGCAAGATGATCGCCCCGATCCTCGACGAAGTGTCGGCCACCTACGAAGGCAAGCTGAAGATCGCCAAGCTGAACGTGGACGAGAACCGCGACATTCCCGCCAAGTTCGGCATTCGCGGCATCCCCACCTTGATGCTGTTCAAGGACGGCCAGTTGGCCGCCACCAAGGTCGGCGCCATGAGCAAGGCGCAACTCACGGCCTTCATCGACCAGCAACTCGCCTGAGCGATTTCCACCGGCCAGCGCGCAATGCGTTGGCCGGCGCGTTTTTCCTGTCATAATCTCCCACAGATCACCGGCCCTTTATCCAGGCAACCGGTTCGAGTTCCCCGGTTGGTGAGGCACCTCTCGCTTCACACCCAACCTCCCCCCGTTTTCCGTTCGATTACCCCGCGAGGGGTCATTCCATGCACTTAAACGAACTCAAGGCACTCCACGTGTCTGAAGTCCTCAAGCAAGCCGAAGCGCTTGAGATCGAAAACGTCGGCCGCATGCGCAAGCAGGAGCTGATGTTCGCGATCATCAAGAAGCGCGCCAAGGCCGGCGAGCAGGTCTTCGCCGACGGCGTGCTCGAAATACTGCCCGACGGCTTCGGCTTCCTGCGCAGCCCCGACACCAGCTTCACGGCCAGCACGGACGACATCTACATCTCGCCGAGCCAGGTGCGCCGCTTCAACCTGCACACCGGCGACATGATCGAAGGCGAGGTGCGCACGCCCAAGGACGGCGAGCGTTATTTCGCGCTGACCAAGCTCGACAAGGTCAACGACGGCCCGCCCGAGCAGAACAAGCACAAGGTGATGTTCGAAAACCTGACGCCGCTGTTCCCCAAGGAGCAGATGAAGCTCGAGCGCGACGGCATCAAGGGCGACGAGAACATCACGGGCCGCATCATCGACATCATCGCCCCCATCGGCAAGGGCCAGCGCGCCCTGCTCGTGGCGCCGCCCAAGAGCGGCAAGACGGTGATGATGCAGCACATCGCCCACGCGATCAGCGCCAACTACCCCGACGTCCACATGATGGTGCTGCTCGTGGACGAGCGCCCTGAAGAAGTGACCGAAATGCAGCGCACGGTGAAGGGCGAAGTCATTGCTTCGACCTTCGACGAGCCCGCAGCGCGCCACGTGCACGTGGCCGAAATGGTGATCGAGCGCGCCAAGCGCCTGGTCGAACTGAAGAAGGACGTGGTGATCCTGCTCGACTCGATCACCCGCCTCGCCCGCGCCTACAACAACGTCGTGCCCTCGTCGGGCAAGGTGCTGACCGGCGGTGTGGATTCGAATGCGCTGCAGCGTCCCAAGCGCTTCCTGGGCGCCGCGCGCAACGTGGAAGAAGGCGGCTCGCTGACCATCATCGGCACCGCGCTGATCGACACCGGCAGCCGCATGGACGAAGTGATCTTCGAAGAGTTCAAGGGCACCGGCAACTCCGAAATCCACCTCGACCGCCGCCTGTACGAAAAGCGCGTGTTCCCCTCGATCCAGCTCAACCGCAGCGGCACGCGCCGCGAAGAATTGCTGCTGGCCCCCGAGATCCTGCAGAAGACCCGCAACCTGCGCCAGCTCATGTACAACATGGACGAGATCGAGTCGATGGAGCTGATGCTCAAGAACATGAAGGCGACGAAGACCAATGTCGAGTTCTTCGACATGATGCGTCGCGGCGGCTGAGCATCACGCTCTCCCGCAAAAAGCGCGTTGGCCCCAAGGGCCAACGCGCTTTTTTCATGGGCGCTCGATGCGGATGGCGCGGCCTTCGGCGGCGCTCTGGCGGCCGATGTCGAGCAACTCCATCAGCGCGACGGCCTGCTCGGGCGGCACGGGATTCGGGCCGTTGCCGAGGATCGCGTCGCGGACCGCGGCGTAGTAGTCGACGTAGTTGCCGGCCCGCGTCGGCAAGGCGCGAAAGTGCGGCGCCCCGTCGCCACCGATCAGCGTGAGCTCGCCATCGAGCGGATCGGCGCCCCATCCCACGGCCGGCGGGCGCTGCCCGGCGCGCAGCGCGTCCTCCTGCGGATCGACGCCGTGCTTGACGTAGCTGCCGCGCGTGCCGTGCACGATGTAGCGCGGCGCAGCGTGGGCGGCGAGCGTCGTCGAATGCAGCACCACGCGCAGCGGCGCATGCGGCCCCTGCTCGTAGCGCAGCACGGCATGAAAGTAGTCTTCGACCACGGCACCGTCGCGCAACACGGCGGTGTCGAGCTGGATGGTGTCGGGCCGGCCGAAAAGCTGCACCGCCTGATCGACCAGATGGGCGCCCAGGTCCACCCACAGGCCCGACCCCGGCACGGCCTGCTCGCGCCAGCGCGCCTTCACCTCGGGCCGGAAGCGGTCGAAATGCGACTCCAGGTACACCGGCCGCCCCAATTCGCCGGACGTCAGGACCTCCTTGAGGGTCAGGAAATCGGCATCGAAACGCCGGTTCTGATACACCGCCAGGACAAGGTTGTTGCGCTTGGACAACGCCTCGAGCTCCCTCGCCTCAGCCACATCGAGCGTGAAAGGCTTGTCCACCACCACGTGCTTACCGGCTTCCAGCGCCGCCTTGGCGACCGGATGGTGTTGTGCGTTTGGCGTCGCGACCACGACCAGGTCGATATCGGCGCGCGCCACCAGCGCCGCCACGTCGGGCACCACGAGCACACCAGGCCAGTCGGCGTGCACCTTGTGCGGCTGCGAACTCGCCACTGCGGCCAGTTCGAGCCTCGGAACGGCCGAAAGCACGGGCGCATGGAAGGTCTGGCCGGCAAAACCGTAGCCGACGAGGCCGGCGCGCAAAGGTGCAAAGGTCATGGAAGGGCTCCGTTTGCTCGAAAATGGGGCAGTATGCGATAATCATGGGCTCCGCGAAAAGTGCGGCTGGGCAGCTTCGCCCGGCCTCCTGGATTTCCCAGGGCAGCGCGCCAGACCATTGGCACGCTGGTGGCTCTCGCATCGACCGCGCATTGATTCCAACAGCGCAAAAGGAAAAACCATGGCAAAAGAAGGCATCCACCCGAATTACCGCGAGATCCTGTTCGTCGACATGTCGAACGGCTTCAAGTTTGTGACCCGTTCGTGCGCGAACACCAAGGAAATGGGCAAGACCGACGACGGTCGCGAGCTCCCCCTGTTCAAGCTCGACACCACCAGCGAATCGCACCCGTTCTACACCGGCACGCAGAAGTCGGTCGACAACATGGGCGGCCGCGTCGAGAAGTTCCGCAACCGTTTCGGCAAGACCACCGGCGCTGCTTCGAAGTAAGGCACGCGCTTTTGCGTCGAGGGCAGCCCGGTTTACCGCGCTGCCCTTTTTCTTTCCGAATCCTGCCCTCTTCCGCCACTTGAACCAGCCCACCCCCGCGATCGTTGCCCAGAGTGCCGTGCGCCGGCTGCCGCGCATCGCGTTGCTTCTGCTGTGTGCGGCCTACCTGCTGCCGGGCCTGGTCGGCCGGGGCCCCTGGAAGAGCGCGGACATCACGGCCTTCGGCTACATGGCCGAACTGGCCCGCAGCACCGAAGGCATCGCGCGCTGGTTCGACCCTCTGCTGCTGGGCCTGCGCCCTGAAACGCCCGCGCTGATCCCATACTGGATCGGCGCCCTGGCCATCAAGATCGCGCCGTCGTGGCTCAACCCCGACCTGGCCGTGCGCATCGCATTCGCGTTCCTGCTCTGGGGCACCTTCACGGCCAGCTGGTATGCGGTGTACTACCTGGCCCGTACGGCGCGCGCCCAGCCCGTGGCCTTCGCCTTCGGCGGCGAGGCACGGCCGACCGACTACGCACGCGCAATTGCCGACGGCGGCCTGCTGGCGCTGATCGCCTGCCTCGGCCTCGCCCAGCTTGGCCACGAGACCACGCCCGCGCTGGCACAGCTGTTCTTTGCCTCGCACCTGTTCTACGGCGTGGCCGCACTGCCCTATCGCCGCGCGGGCCCGTTGATCGCACTGACGGTGGGCACCATCGGCATCACGCTGAGCGGTGCGCCCACCGTAGGGCTCGCGCTGGCTGTCGGCAGCGTGCTGTACATCGCCTACGAGCGCCGGCTCGCCGCGCAGTCCGAGCGCGAGAACATCAACGACGAAGACAACGGCCCCGGCTACACGCGAGGTGCCCTCCTCGCGATGGCTGGCATTACCGTGCTGGCGGCGGTGCTCGTGTTCGGGCTGAAGCTGCCGACATGGAAGATCACCGTGCTCGGCGGTTCTCTGCTGGGCGACGTACGCAGCCAGGCCAAGCTGCTGCTGTGGTTCACCTGGCCGGTCTGGCCGCTTGCCATCTGGACGCTCTGGCGCTGGCGGCGACAGCTCACGGCGCGCCACGTCGCGCTGCCCTTCTGGTTCGCGCTGGTGCCGCTGGCGGCCACCTGGACCACCGACTACTCCGACCGCTCGCTGCTGCTGGCGCTGCCCGCGTTCGCCACGCTGGCCGCCTTCGCCTTGCCCACCTTCAGACGCAGCGCAGCGGCGCTGATCGACTGGTTCAACGTGCTGTTCTTCAGCGGCCTGGCCGTGCTCGGCTGGATCTACTGGGTTGCCATGCAGACTGGCGTCCCGCCCAAGCCCGCCGCCAGCGTGGCGCGACTGGTGCCCGGCTTCGTGCCCGAGTTCTCTCCCATTGCCGTTGCGCTCGCGGCGGCCGCGACCATCGCCTGGTGCTGGCTGGTGCGCTGGCGCACGGGGCGGCACCGTGCCGCGCTCTGGAAGACGCTGGTGCTGCCCGCCGGCGGCACGGCGCTGTGCTGGATGCTGCTGATGACGCTGTGGCTGCCGCCCATCGACTACGCGCGCAGCTACGTGCCGCAGGTGCGGGCCGTGGCCGAACGCGTCGGCCAGCCGCGCTGCATCGCGGAACTCGCGCTCAGCCGCCCGCACATCGCGGCCCTGCGCCACCACGGCAACTTCAACGTGCAACCGCTGCTGCTGGGCACCGATTGCCCATGGCTGCTGGCGAGCCCAGAGACCATCGAGCGCCTGCACACCATCATTCCCTTCGACCAGTGGCGCTTTGCCGGCACGCTGCGCCGACCCAGCAGCGCGGCCGACGACCTCCTGCTCTACCAGAAGATCACGCCGCAGTGAGGGGCGGCGAACGGGCCCTGATCGCGCGGCACGCGGGCACCGTGCTCGCCGGGCAGCTGGCCGTGATGGCCTTCGGCGTGGCCGACACCATCATCGCCGGGCGCTACTCCGAGCAAGCACTGGCCGCCCTGTCGGTCGGCGCCGCCATCTTCGTCAGCGTGTACGTCTCGCTGATGGGCGCGCTGCAGGCGCTGCTGCCGGTCTGGGCCGAACTGCACGGTGGCGGCCGCGCCGGCGAGGTGGGCCGCTCGGTGCGGCAATCGCTTTACCTGGCCGCCATTGCCATCATGGCCGGCATGGCGATCCTGCTGCTGCCGGACGCGGCCCTGCGGTGGACCCAGGTGCCGGCTGCGATGCGCGGCGAAGTCGAGGCTTATCTGGCGGTGCTGGCCTTTGCGCTGGCGCCGGCCCTGCTCTTTCGCCTGTTCAGCACGCTCAACCAGAGCCTGGGCAAGCCCCAGCTCGTGACATGGCTGCAGCTCGGTTCGCTGGCCGTGAAGCTGCCGCTGTCGATCTGGTTCACCTTCGGCGGCGCGGGCTTGCCGGCCATGGGCCTCGTGGGCTGCGCCTGGGCCACGCTGTGCGTGAACTGGGCGATGCTGGGATGCGCCATCTGGCTGCTGCGCAATCGCGCGTTCTATCGCGACTACGGGCTCTGGAAGCGCATCGAGGCGCCCGACTGGCAGCAGATCCGCAAGTTCGCGCGGCTCGGCGTGCCAGGCGGCTTGGCGGTGCTGGTCGAAGTGACCTCGTTCACGCTGATGGCCTTGTTCATCGCCCGCCTTGGCACGGCGGCCGCGGCGGCTCACCAGATCGCGTCGAACCTGCTGGCCGTGGCCTATATGACCCCGCTGTCGCTGGCCATCGCGACCAGCGCGCGCGTGAGCTTCTGGCTCGGTGCCGGGGATACGGCCAGGGCCCGGCACGCCTGTCGCCTGGGCTTCGAGCTGACCGCGCTGTGCGCCCTGTTCTACGCCGCCGCCATGGCTGCGCTGCGCTACGAGCTCGCCAACGTGTATTCAGACAACCCCGCTGTGATCGCGATGGCCGGCGCACTGCTGCTGGCAGTGGCCATGTATCACTTCGCCGATGCGGTGCAGACCTTCTGCGTGTTCGTGCTGCGGTGCTACCGGGTCACGCTGGCGCCGCTGGTGATCTATTGCGCGATGCTGTGGGGGCTGGGCCTCGGCGGAAGCTACCTGCTGGCGTACCGCGGCCTTGGCCCCTGGACGGCCATGCAATCGCCGCTAGCGTTCTGGATCATGAGCGCCTTCGCGCTGGTGCTGACGGCCCTGCTTTTCGGCGCGCTGCTGCGTTGGACGATGCGCCAGCGCGCCTGACAAGAGCTGCCTGCTACCTGGCCAGCACGCGAGCTTCCCGCACGCGCGCTGCGGGAAACACCAGCGCAAAGCGCGAACCCTTGCCCACCGTGCTTTCGATGCGCAGCTCGGTGCCGTGCCGCTGTGCAATGTGCTTGACGATGGCCAGCCCCAGCCCCGTGCCGCCCGTCTCTCGCGAACGGCTGCGGTCGATGCGGTAGAAGCGCTCGGTCAGTCGGGGAATGTGCTCGGCGGCAATGCCGGGGCCCGTGTCTTTCACTGCGTATTCGCCACGCCCGTCAGGCAGCACCCGCCAGCTCACCGCCACCTCGCCGCCGCCGGGCGTGTAGCGGATGGCATTGCTCAGCAGGTTCGACATCGCGCTCTGCAGTTCGGTCGGTGCGCCCGACACTTCGGACTCGGCATCGATGGTGAACGACAGCCGATGTCCCTGCGGTGCCACACGGCCCGACAGCCCGCGGCCCTCGTCTTCGCACTGTGCGAGCAGCGCACGAATGCGGATCCACTGGTTGCCCGAAGGCGCCGCGCTGCCTTCCAGCCGCGACAGCGTCAGCAGGTCGTTCACCAGCGTTTCCATGCGGTGCGACTGCTGCCCCATCAGCGACAGGTAGCGCATGCGTTCGTCCGCATCGAGCGGCAGGTTCTGCAGCGTCTCGACGAAGCCCGCCAGCACCGTCAGCGGCGTGCGGATTTCGTGCGACACGTTCGCCACGAAATCACGCCGCATCGCCTCGGCCTGCTCCAGCGCCGTGATGTCGCGCGTCAGAAGCATGCGGCGGTTGCCGGCATAGGGATGCACCTGCACCGACAGCCGCACTAGGTGGGGGCGCTGATGCGAGTGGCCGGGTCCGGAGGCGTCGATGACCACGTCGCGGCTGTAGTTCCACGATGCAAGGTAGGCGACGAAGGCCGGATCGCGCACGAGGTTCGCCAGATGCTGCGCAAGGTCGCGCTCGGCGTCGATGCCGAACTGGCTGGCGGCCGTCTGGTTGCACCATTCGATGCGGCCCTGCTCGTCGAGCAGCACCACGCCGTTGGGCGACGCCTGGATGGCCGCGAGGAATTCCTGCAGCCGCTCTTCGGCTTGCCGCGTCTGCTGCTCGCGGTCGCGCAGCAGCTTGCGGATGCGCTCCGACAGCTCGCCCCACACGCCCGCTCCCCGCGTCGGCAGGCCCGCCGCGTCGTTGCGCAGCACCCGCATCAGCCGCTCGGCGCGCCAGGCATCGAGCGCCAGCCAGAGCACCGCGCCCAGCCATGCGCCCAGCCATCCGTACTTCCAGCCAAAAATGGCGACAGCGCCCGCTCCTATTGCAAGGGACGCTATTAAAAAAGTAGCAATTCGAAAAGGCATGGCGGGCGATTATCCGCGCCCGCGGCCGAGGGACGCCACTGCGCTCAAACCGTGACTTGGGCGGTCAGCCGGTAGCCCGCTCCGCGGACGGTTTCGACCATCGGCGCCGCCGCACCCAGCGATTCGCGCAGGCGCTTGACGTGCACGTCGACCGTACGCTCCTCGATGTAGACGTGGTCGCCCCACACCTTGTCGAGCAGCTGCGCGCGGCTGTGCACGCGCTCGGCATGCTGCATCAGGTAGGCCAGCAGCTTGAACTCGGTCGGCCCGACCTTCAGCGCGCCGCCCTGCCAGGTCACGCGGTGGGTGGAGGTGTCGAGTGCCAATTCGCCGATCTCGACGCGCTCGGTCACCACTTCCGGCGCGCGGCGGCGCAGCACCGCGCGGATGCGAGCCAGCATTTCCTGCGTGGAGAACGGCTTGGTGATGTAGTCGTCGGCACCTGCATCGAGGCCGGCCACCTTGTCGGGCTCGTCGCCGCGCGCAGTCAGCATCAGGATCGGGATGGCCTTGGTGCGCGGGTCCTTGCGCCACTGGCGCGCGAGCTGCAGCCCGCTCTGGCCCGGCAGCATCCAGTCGAGCAGGATCAGGTCCGGCAGGAAGGCGTCGATCTCGCGCTGGGCCGCGGCGCCATCTTCCGACCAGATCGGCTCGAAGCCGTTGTGGCGCAGGTTGACGGCGATCAGCTCGGCGATCGAGGACTCGTCTTCGACGATCAGGACTCGGGGTTTCTTCATTGCTTTCTTGGGAGTCTTGCCGCGGTTGTCACTGCAGCGCGGACTCTATTTCTTGCATCGAAGTGTGCCGCACATCGGCGCCCTTGACGATGTAGATGATGAACTCGGCGATGTTCTTGGCGTGGTCGCCGATGCGTTCGATGGCCTTGGCCAGGAACAACAGGTCCAGGCTGGCGGAGATGGTGCGCGGGTCTTCCATCATGTAGGTGACCAGCTTGCGCACGAAGCCGTCGAACTCCTTGTCGATCAGGTCGTCGTCTTTCAGGATCGACAGCGCCGCGGCCGTGTCCAGGCGTGCGAAGGCGTCCAGCGCGGTGCGCAGCAGGCCCGAGGCCAGGTCGGCCGCGATGCGCAGTTCGGTCGTGGGCAGCTGGCGGGCCGCCCCGCTCTCGATGATCGACTTGACCATGCGCGCGATCTTGTTGGCCTCGTCGCCCACGCGCTCGAGGTTGGCGGTGGTCTTGCTGATGGCGATCAGCAGGCGCAGGTCGCGGGCGGTCGGCTGGCGGCGCGCGATGATGGACGACAGCTCGCGGTCGATGTCGATTTCCATCGCATTGACGCGGTGCTCGGTCTCCATCACGCGGTCGGCGGCTTCGGTGTCGAACTGCAGCAGCGCATACACGGCCTGGTGAATCTGCGACTCGACCATGCCGCCGAGCTCCATCACGCGCGACGAGACGCCGTTGAGTTCGCTGTCGAACTGGCTGGAAAGGTGTTTCTCGGTCATGGTGTCTCCTTAGCCGAAACGGCCGGTGATGTAGTCCTCGGTTTCCTTGCGCTGCGGCTTGAAGAACATCTGTTCCGTCGCACCGAACTCGATCAGGTCGCCGAGGTACATGTAGGCGGTGTAGTCGCTGCAGCGGGCGGCCTGCTGCATGTTATGCGTCACGATGACCACTGTGTATTCATTCTTCAGCTCGGCGATCAGTTCCTCGATCTTCGCGGTGGAGATCGGGTCGAGCGCCGAGCAGGGCTCGTCGAGCAGCAGCACTTCGGGCTTGATCGCGATGCCGCGCGCAATGCACAGGCGCTGCTGCTGGCCGCCCGAGAGGCCCGAGCCGCTTTGCTGCAGCTTGTCGCGCACTTCGGTCCACAGGGCGGCCTTCTTCAGGGCCCACTCGACGCGGTCGTCCATTTCGCTGGCCGAGAGATTCTCGAACAGCTTCACGCCGAAGGCGATGTTGTCGTAGATCGACATCGGGAACGGCGTGGGCTTCTGGAACACCATGCCGACCTTGGCGCGGATCAGCGCCACGTCCTGCTTCGACGTGAGCAGGTTCTCGCCGTCCAGCGCGATGGTGCCTTCGGCACGCTGCTCCGGGTAGAGCTCGAACATGCGATTGAAAGTGCGCAGCAGGGTCGACTTGCCGCAGCCCGAGGGGCCGATGAAGGCGGTGACCTTGTTCTCGGGAATCTCGAGGTTGATGCCCTTGAGCGCGTGGAACTTGCCGTAGTAGAAGTTCAGGTCCTTGACCGAGATCTTCGAGCGCGACGGTTGTTGTGCGACGGTGTTTGGCATGTTGTCTTCTTCTGGATTCAGTGTTTGGTGCGCGTCAGGACCCGCGCCAGGATGTTGAGGGCAAGCACGGCAATCGTGATCAGGAACACGCCGGCCCATGCCAGCTGTTGCCAGTTCTCGTACGGGCTCATCGCGAACTTGAAGATCGTGACCGGCAGGCTGGCCATCGGCTGGCTCACGTCGGCGGTCCAGAACTGGTTGTTCAGCGCGGTGAAGAGCAGCGGCGCGGTTTCGCCCGCGATGCGCGCCACAGCCAGCAGCACGCCCGTGACCACACCGGCGCGTGCAGCGCGCAGCGTGATGCTCAGGATGACCTTCCACTTCGGCGTGCCCAGCGCGTAGGCCGCTTCGCGCAGGCCCGGCGGCACCAGCTGCAGCATGTTCTCGGTGGTGCGGATGACCACGGGGATCACGATCAGCGCGAGCGCCAGCGCACCGGCCAGGCCCGAGAAGGTCTTGAAATAGGCCACCACCACGGCATAGACGAACAGGCCGATCACGATCGACGGCGCCGACAGCAGGATGTCGTTGACGAAACGCGTGACGGATGCGAGCCAGCCCTTGGGGTTGTACTCGGCCAGGTAGATGCCGGCCATGATGCCGATGGGCGTGCCCACGAAGGTGGCCAGCATCACCATCACGAACGAACCGAAGATCGCGTTCGCGATGCCGCCCGCCTCGTTCGGCGGTGGCGTCATCTCGGTGAAGGTGGCAATGGCCAGGCCGCCGACGCCCTGGCGCAGCGTTTCCCAGAGGATCCACACCAGCCAGAACACACCGAAGGCCATCGCAGCGAGCGACAGCGTGAGGGCGATCTTGTTGACGCGGTTGCGCGAGGCGAACCGGGCCTGGCGCGTTTCAGCAAGCGCCTTGGCGTTCAAGAGATTTTGAGCGGTACTCACGATTTGGTTCCTTCGCTCTTCTTCATCTTGGCCAGCAGCATCTTGGAGAGCGACAGCACGACGAAGGTGATGAAGAACAACACGAGGCCGAGGTACATCAGCGCAGCCTGGTGCAGGCCCGCGCCGGCTTCGGCGAATTCATTGGCGAGTGCCGAGGTGATGCTGTTCGCAGCCTCGAACACCGACAGCGAGTTGAGCTGGTTCATGTTGCCGATCACGAACGTGACCGCCATCGTTTCACCCAGCGCCCGGCCCAGGCCGAGCATGATGCCGCCGATGACGCCGGCCTTGGTGTAGGGCAGCACCACCTTGGAGACGACTTCCCAGGTGGTCGAGCCGAGGCCGTAGGCCGACTCCTTCAGCAGCGGCGGCGTCACCTCGAACACGTCTCGCATCACCGAGGCGATGAACGGGATGATCATGATCGCCAGGATGATGCCGGCCGACAGGATGCCGATGCCCACCGGCGGGCCGGAGACCAGTGTGCCGAGGTAAGGCACGCCGCCGAGCAGCTTCTGCAGCGGCTGCTGCACCCAGGTGGAAAGGATCGGCCCGAACACCAGCAGGCCCCACATGCCGTACACGATGGAGGGCACCGCCGCCAGCAGTTCGATGGCCGTGCCCAGCGGGCGCTTGAGCCAACTGGGCGAAAGTTCGGTGAGGAAGAGCGCAATGCCGAAGCTCACGGGCACCGCGATCACCAGCGCGATGATCGAGGTGGCCAGCGTGCCGTAGATCATGACGAGGCCGCCGTACTCGTCCTTGACCGGGTCCCACACGCTGCTCGTGAGGAAGCCGAGGCCGTACTTCGAAATGGCGGGCCAGGCGCCGGCGATCAGCGACAGCAGGATGCCGATGAGCATCGCGAGCGTCAACAGCGCGGCGCCCTTGGCGGCCCAGCCGAACAGCCGGTCGGCCATCGGGCCGGAGCGCGGTGCCTTCACGGGCGGCGGAGGGGCGGTGGCACGACCGCGCTCGGCCGCGAGGTCGAGGGAGGTGGCAGCGGCGGGAAAGGTGGATGACACAGGTCGCTCCGGCAAAGACGAAAGCGGCGCGTCCTGGAGCGAGGGTTTGCTCATGGACACGCCGTTCTTCTGGGCTGATGGGTGGATTACTTGAACGCGACGGCCTTGCCCGACGCGTCCTTCACTTCACCCCATGCCTTGGCGATGGTCGCCTTCACGGCGTCGGGCATCGGCACGTAGTCGAGGTCGTCGGCCGTCTTGTCGCCGCTCTTGTAGGCCCAGTCGAAGAACTTGAGCACAGTAGTGGCGTTGGCGGGCTTGTCCTGCACCTTGTGCATCAGGATGAAGGTGGCGCCGGTGATGGGCCATGCATCCTTGCCGGCCTGGTTGGTCAGCACCTGGTAGAAGCTCTTGTTCCAGTCGGCGCCGGCGGCGGCGGCCTTGAAGGCCGAGTCGTCGGGCGACACGAAGGTGCCGGCGGCGTTCTGCAGTTGGGCGTACGTCATCTTGTTCTGCTTGACGTAGGCGTACTCGACGTAGCCGATCGAGTTGGGCAGGCGGTTCACGAAGGCTGCGACGCCTTCATTGCCCTTGCCGCCCGCGCCGGTGGGCCAGTTCACGGCCGTGCCTTCGCCGACCTTGCTCTTCCACTCGGCGTTGACCTTGCTCAGGTAGTTGGTGAACAGGAAGCTGGTGCCCGAGCCGTCGGCGCGGCGAACCGGGGCGATGGCGGCGTCGGGCAGGTTCAGCGAACCGTTCAGCGCCTTGATGGCGGGGTCGTTCCACTTGGTGATCTTGCCGAGGTAGATGTCGCCCAGGACCTGGCCGCTGAGCTTCAGCTCGCCGGGCTTGATGCCGGGAATGTTGACCACGGGGATCACGCCGCCGATGACGGTGGGGAACTGCATCAGGCCCTTGGCCTGCAGTTCGTCGTCCTTCAGGGGAGCGTCCGAAGCGCCGAAGTCGACGGTCTTGGCTTCGATCTGCTTGATGCCGGCGCCCGAACCGACCGACTGGTAGTTGATCTTCACGCCGGTGGCCTTGTTGAAGTCGGAGGCCCACTTGGCGTACAGCGGTGCCGGGAAGCTGGCGCCGGCGCCGGTCACGTCCTGGGCGAAGGCGGAAATGGAGAACACCGCGGCCACCAGGCCGGCTGTTGCAAATTTGAACGTCGTTTTCATGAAGCTTCCTTTAGAAGTAAGAAGTAGTCCCTTTTTTGGGCTTGAACGGACTCTAGAAAGCTTGTGTGACATCGGTGTGACACCCCTCTGTCGAGGGAAAATGCCTTCGTTTCCCTCGCGATCCATGTGACGCTGTCACGCAACCGTCATGGTCCGCGCCTAGCCTTGCGAACCTCGCTGTCGCGCGAATCTGGAGGCTGCGCGCTCTGTCACGGCGCTACGATCAAACACAACAAGACACCCGCCTTCTTCTCGGAACCACATGCAAAACGGCACCCGCCTCGCAGCAGTCGACCTGGGCTCGAACAGCTTCAGGCTCGAAATCGGACAGGTCGATCACGGCCAGATCCACCGCACCGAATACCTCAAGGAGACCGTGCGCCAGGGCAACGGACTGGACAGCGCGCGCAACCTCACCACCGAAGCCATGCAGCGCGGCTGGGACGCCCTCGCCCGCTTCGGCGAGCGGCTGGCCGGCTTCAAGCGCTCGCAGGTGCGAGCCGTAGCCACGCAAACGCTGCGCGAAGCACGCAACCGCGAAGAGTTCCTGCTGCGTGCACGCACCATCCTGGGCTTCGGCATCGACGTGATCCCGGGCCGGGAAGAAGCCCGCCTCATATATCAAGGTGTGGCGCACATGCTCCCGCACACCGACGCATCCGAGCGCGAGCGCCGGCTGGTGGTCGACATCGGCGGGCGTTCCACTGAAATGATCATCGGCCACGCGCTCGAGGCCGAGCTGGTCGAGTCGTACCGCGTGGGCAGCGTCGCCTGGTCGATGAAGCACTTCGCCGAGGGCCAGTTCACGCCCGCAGCCTTCCGCGCCGCCGAAGTGGCCGCCAAGGCCGTGCTCGACGATGCGCTTGGCAGCTACACCCGCGACCAGTGGGACGTGGCCTACGGCGCCTCGGGCACCATCGGCGCGGTCGGCGACGTGCTCGCTGCCGCGGGCGCCGAATCGGGCCTCGTCACCCGCGAAGGCCTCGACTGGCTGCTCGACCGCTTGCTCAAGGCCGGCAGCGCCGACAAGCTGCGCATCGACGGCATGCGCGAGGACCGCAAGGCCGTGATCGGCGGCGGCGTGAGCGTGCTGCGCGCGGTGTTCGATCTGCTCGGCATCGAGGAAATGAAGGTGGCGCAGGGTGCATTGCGCCATGGCGTGCTCTACGAATTGCTGGAACGAGACGAGAGCGTGGCCGACATGCGCACGGCCACCGTGGCCCGTCTGGCCAGCCGGTTTTCGGTCGATGCGGCCCAGGCCAAGCGCGTGGGCGAAACGGCCGCGTCGCTGTTCGTGCAGCTCTCCCCCGCCGCACGCGGCGGCAGCACGTCGAGCCGCGCCGGCCGCGCATTGCGCAAACTGGGTTGGGCGGCCCAGCTGCACGAGATCGGCACGCTGGTCTCGCACAGCGACTATCACAAGCACGGCGCCTACATCCTCGACAACACCGACGCGCCCGGCTTCGCGGTGAACGAGATGCACGCGCTCGGCCAGCTGGTGCTTGGCCAGCGCGGCAAGCTGCGCAAGCTCGAAATCGCGCTGGACGACGAGACCTTCGTCATGCAGCTGCTGTCGCTTCGGCTCGCGATCATCCTGTGCCATGCGCGCCGCGATCCCGATCCGCTCGCGCTGCATCTCGCGGCATTGGGCGCCAGGGCTTTCACGATTGCCTGCGCGCCCGACTGGGCCGAGGCCTACCCGCAGTCCGCACACCTCCTGCGCGAAGAAGTGCAGGCCTGGCAGAAGACCAGCACCTGGCGCGTGGAACTCAGCGGGGCCTGAGCCGCTTTACTTGGGGTCGAGGCCGACCGTCCGACCGGCTGTCGCATGGGCCATGCGAGGCTCGTCGTCCCCGAACATCCCGGCATAGGCAGGCTGAACGACCTGGGCAAGCCCTTGCCTCAGCCCTTCCCGGGCAACCGCAGGATCGCTGAGCAGGCCGTCATACCGGAAGTAGGTCGGCTGGCTCAAGTCGGAGGTATGGCTTGCCTGGTAGAGGACAGCCTGATGCTCGTCTCTGAGCAACTGCTCGACCGCCACGATGGGCTTGAAGCTCGAAGTCGCATCGGATGCCCCATAGGCAGTCGTGATCCGCAGGATCAACGTGCTGTAGCCGGGGGTCGGCTGGAGTTCCGGCACCTTCATCTCGGGGAGCTTTCCGGTCGCGCGCATGAAAGGCGTCAGCTTCACCTCGCGGCCGCCGTCCCGCAGGCGCGCCGCCAGCCGCTCTGCGAAATAGCTGTTGAGCCCCATGGGCACACCGCTGTTCCTCACCGCGGCCGTGAACTCCTTGCTGCGCCGGTCCGTGCGGTCGGCCGTCGTCATCCGGCTGTTGGTGTCGATGCCAAGTGCCAGCAGCGCGCCGATGGGCCCCAGGAACCCGGCAAAGCCCGTCAGCCCCGAACCGCCGCCATCCACGACGATCAGTTCGTCTTCCTGGTTGTAGATGATTTCGACCTTCGCCACCGCCCGGGCGGCATCGTGGCGGGCCTGCAGCGCAGGCGGAGGCGTGTCCGTGGCGCACCCTGACACAAGGGCCGCGGCAACAAGCAGGGGAGTCAGCGTTTTCAACGACATGCCCGCGCTTTCCCGCAGCAGGTTCGTGAAGCTTCTTGGCGAGAGGTTGAGCAGTTTCATGCGCGTTCCCCAGTGAGTTGGCCGACTGGCAATGGCCTTTCCCCTCATCGGGGCCAGGCGGACTGCCGTGGAGTCACTGTAGAAATTGCGCCGCTTTCGCACATGAGCGGTGCGCCCCTTTTCCGGGGAGACAAGCGCCCCTCCCCGCCTGGTCTGCAACCATGACAAAGCGCCTGCCCGGAAGCGGCAGGCCGGGGGGCGCCTAGATGAGTTCGGGCGACTGCACCGTGACGACGACGGTCTGCACGTCGCCGTCGCGCTCGCGCGTGCGGATCCACCACAGCGCGCCCTTGCGCACCGGGCAGCTGTCCTGCTTGAGGCCGAGCAGGAGCGAGATGGCCTGCCCCACCGAGGGCTGGTGGCCGATCATCAGCACCACCGATTTGCCGTTGGGCCAGCCGGCCGCGCCGAGCAGCGCCTCGGGCGTGGTGTCGGGCGCGAGTTCCGAACGCAGCTTGTACTTGCGGCCCAGGGCCAGCGCGGTCTGCTCGCAGCGTCGCGCGGGGCTGCAGATGATGCGCGTGCCGTCGGGCAACTGGCGGTCCAGCCAGCTGGCCATCCGCTTGGCCTGCTTCTCACCGCGCGGGGTGAGCGAGCGCTGCATGTCGTCGCAACCCTCGGTCCAGTCCTCGGCTTCGGCGTGGCGCCAGAAGATCAAGTCCATGGTCATGGTCCTTCGTGCGTCAGTTGCTGGATGCATCGCGCAGATGCCCTCGTGAAGCATAGCGGTTCATGAGCGCAGACTGCGCACCATGAGCCTCGATGGCGCGCGCCACGCCGTCCTCGCCCGGATGCGTGTCGTGGTCGATGCGCGTGTAGATGCCGTCTGCGCCCAGGTCCCAGGCGTCGCGCCCGTCGTGCAGGTAGGCCACCAGGCATTCGTCGATCAGCCGCTGGCGCAGCGCGGGGTCCGTCACGGGCCACGCGAGTTCGATACGCCGCATCATGTTGCGGTTCATCCAGTCGGCGCTCGACAGGTACAGCGACTCGTCCTCGCCGTTGCGGAAATAGAAGACCCGCGAATGCTCCAGGAAGCGCCCGATCACCGAGCGCACGCGGATGTTGTCGGTCAGACCCGGCACCTGCGCGGGCAGCGTGCACGCGCCGCGCACGATCAGGTCGATCTTCACGCCCTTTTGCCCTGCGCGGATCAGCGAGGCGATGATCTCCTCGTCGGTCAGCGCGTTCATCTTGGCGACGATGCGCGTGGGGTGGCCCGCCGCAGCGGCCATGCCCAGCGCATCGATCTGCGCCGTGATGTTCTTGTGCAGGTCGAACGGCGCCAGCCACATGCGGTTGAGTCTGGGCAGCCGGCTCTGGCTGGCCATGTGCACGAACACCGATTCCATGTCGGCCGTGAGCAGCGGGTCGGCCGTGAGGTGGCTGATGTCGGTGTAGAGCCTGGCCGTGCGCGGGTTGTAGTTGCCCGTGGAAAGATGGCCGTAGCGGCGCATCTGCTTGCCCTCGCGCCGCGTCACCAGCAGCATCTTGGCGTGGGTCTTCAGGCCGACCACGCCGTACACCACCTGTGCGCCGATCGACTCGAGCATCTCGGCCCAGTTGATGTTGGCCTCTTCGTCGAAGCGCGCCTTCAGCTCCACCACCACCGTGACTTCCTTGCCGCGGCGCACCGCTTCGCGCAGCAGATCCATCAGTTCGGAATCGGTACCCGTGCGATAGATGGTCTGCTTGATCGCCAGCACCTGCGGGTCGAGCACCGCTTCACGAAGGAACGCGAGCACGCCCTCGAAGCTCTCGAAAGGTTGGTGGATCAGCACGTCGCCGCGCTGCAGCCGCTCGAAGAACGACTGCGCCGGCGACAGCGTGACCGGGTACGACGCCGGGTATGGCGGGAACCGCAGCTGCGGCTCCTCGAGCAAGTCGGCCAATTGGGTGAGCCGTGCCAGGTTGACCGGCCCGTGCACGCGGTACAGCGACTGCGGCGGCAGGTTGAACTGCGCCAGCAGAAAGCTCGCGAGCGACTCGGCACAGCTCGCCGACACTTCCAGCCGCACGGCCTGCCCGTAGTGGCGATGCTGCAGCCCCTGGCGCAAGGCGGTGCGCAGGTTCTTCACGTCTTCCTCGTCCACTGCCAGGTCGGAATGCCGAGTGACGCGGAACTGCGAAAAATCGCCTACCTCCCGCCCCGGGAACATGCTGGCAAGGTGCGCACGCACCACGCTCGACAGCGCCACGAACAGTGTCTTGCCGTCCGACACCTTGGCCGGCATCTTGATCAGGCGCGGCAGCACGCGCGGCACCTTCACGATCTGGATCGGGTTCTCGCGCCCGAACGCGTCCTTGCCACCCAGCCGCACGATGAAGTTGAGCGACTTGTTGGCCACCTGCGGAAACGGATGCGCCGGATCGAGCCCGACCGGGATCAGCAGCGGGCGCACCTCGCGTTCGAAATACTCGCCGACCCACTTGCGCTGCGCCGGATTGCGCTCGCCGTGCGAAATGATGTGGATGCCATGCGTGGCAAAGGTCGGCATCAGCTCGTCGTTGTACAGCGCGTACTGGCGCGCCACGAGCTTGTGTGCCGCTTCGGCCAGCCGCTCGAACGACTCGACGGTGTAGACGCCCTTGCGGTCGCCGGCGCTGCCCGCGATCAGGTGCGGCGCGGCGCGAACCTCGAAGAACTCATCGAGGTTGGAAGACACGATGCAAAGGTAGCGCAGCCGTTCGATCAGCGGCACCTCGGGCCGATGAGCCCAGTCGAGTACCCGTTCATTGAATGACAGGATGCTGTGGTCGCGGTCGAGCAGCGTGAACGTGGGCGCCGCGACGGCTGGGGACCGGTCTGCGGGGGCGAGTGGCATGGGCACTGATTCTGGAGCAAGCGGCACGGGAGCACACGTAGGCGGAAATATGACAGTGTCGATGTCGTTTGTGACGCTCTCATGACACTCTCGTGACGCCACCGCCGCCGTCTTGTGGGGCTCCATCATGCCCGGAGACAGGGCGGGCAACCCGTTGTGAGACGGGGCAGCCGCCGGCTTCATGCGCCCAGGAAATGCTTGCGGTAGCGCGCCGGCAAATCGTCGATTCGCATCAGCATCGGCAGGTCGGCCGCGTTGAAGTCCGGGTCCCAGGCCGGCGCGCCGAGCACCTTGGCGCCCAGGCGCAGGTAGCCCTTGATGAGCGCCGGCGGCTCCACGTCGAGCGTGCTGTCGAGCCGCTCGACCGGCAGCGGCAGGCGGGGCTGCACCTGGTACTGGATCGGCGCCATGTGCTTGGCCGACACCTGGCGCCAGATGCTGGCCGCCGCGTCGCCGTTCGTGACACCGTTGTGTGACATCGGAATGCTCGCGCAGCCGATCATCGTGTCGAGCTTGTTGCGATGCATGAAGCCGGCCAGCGCGCCCCACAGCGCGAGGATCACGCCGCCCTGGCGGTGGTCCGGATGCACGCAGCTGCGGCCCAGCTCGACCATGCGCTCGCGCAGGTCGCGCAGGCGGGTGAGGTCGAACTCGGTGTCGCTGTAGGTGCTGCCGACGCGGCGGGCCTGGGCCGGCGTGAGCACGCGGTAAGTACCGATGACCTGCTGCGTCAGCTCGTCGCGCACCAGCAGGTGTTCGCAGAAATCGTCGAACAGGTCGATGTCGTGGCCGGCCAGCGGCGAGGAGACCCGGGCGCCCATTTCGCCGACGAACACGTCGTAGCGCAGGCGCTGGGCGGCTCGCACGTCGTCCAGGTGGCGGGCCCAGCCCACGGTGATGCCTTGCTTGGACTCGACAACCGGCGGCAGGATGACAGCAGGCGCCTGAGGCACCGACGTGCGGGCAACCGCAGGCACACCGGTTGCGGGAGCGGGCCACAAGGCCGCGCGCAGCCCGATCTGTGAAAGCGGAAACGTCGGGTTGGGCAGTTCTTTCATGGGGAACCCTTTCTGCCGAGGGAGTCTCCGCACCTGCCATGAAGCGCGCGTGTCAGGAAGATTGCAGCCGCATGACGGTGTGCGGCGCGCCGCTTCGTCGTTTAATGCAGTGGATTCGCGACATGGAGTTCCCAGACATGCCCCTCGACGCAAACGGCACCGACAGCAACCGCCTTCACCAGACTTTCCCGGTCCTCAGTGACACCGAGATTGCGCGCATTGCGCACTTCGGCACCGTGCAGCAGTTTGCGCGCGGCAGCCGGCTCTTCACCGCCGGGGAAACCGGTCCCGGCATGTTCGTGCTGCTCAAGGGCGTGGTGGCCGTCACGCAGCGCGACGGCCTTGGCCACGTCGTGCCCATCGTGCGGCAGGGGCCGGGCGAATTCCTGGCCGAAGTCGGCCAGTTGAGCGGCCGCCCTGCCCTGGTCGATGGCCATGCCGACGAAGACGTCGAGGCGCTGCTCGTCTCCCCCGCGCAGTTGCGCGCACTGCTGGTGGCCGAAGCCGACCTGGGCGAGCGCATCACCCGCGCGCTGATCCTGCGGCGCGTGGCGCTGATCGAGTCCGGCGCCAGCGGCCCGGTGCTGATCGGCCAGCCGCAGTCGCCCGACATGGCACGGCTGGAGAACTTTCTTCGCCGCAACGGCTATCCATATCACCTGGTCGATGCCGCCGAAGACCCCGACGCCGCCGCGCTGCTTGCGCAATACGGCGCCAGCAAGCTGCTGGCCGTGTGCCCCGACGGCTCGGTGCTGGTCAACCCGGCCGACGACGCGCTCGCGCGCTGCCTGGGCATGGTCGACACCGCCGAGCGCAACGAGCTGTTCGACGTGGCCGTCGTCGGTGCCGGGCCGGCAGGGCTCGCCACCGCCGTCTATGCGGCCTCCGAAGGCCTGCGCGTCATCGTGCTCGACTGCCGCGCCTTCGGCGGTCAGGCGGGCGCGAGCGCGCGCATCGAGAACTACCTGGGCTTCCCGACCGGCATCTCGGGGCAGGCGCTGGCGGGCCGGGCTTTCGTGCAGGCGCAGAAGTTCGGCGTCGAGATGCTGATTCCGGCCAAGGTGGTGTCGCTCGACTGTTCGCGCGACAACGCCCTCGACAGCCTGGCCGTTGCGCTGGCCGATGGCCGCACGATCCATGCGCGCACCGTCGTCATTGCCAGCGGCGCGCGCTACCGGCGACCGGAAGTACCGCGTCTCGCCGAATTCGAAGGCCGCGGCATCTGGTACTGGGCCTCGGCCATCGAGGCGAAGATCTGCGCGCAGCAGGAGGTGGCGCTGGTCGGCGGCGGCAACTCGGCGGGACAGGCCGCGGTGTTCCTGTCGCGCCACGCGGCCAAGGTCAACGTGCTCGTGCGCGGCCCGTCGCTGGCCGCCAGCATGTCGCGCTACCTGATCGACCGCATCGAGGCCACGCCCAACATCTCGCTGCAGCCCCACACCGAACTCGTGCGCCTGCACGGCGACTCCGACGAAGGCCTCACCGGAGCGACCTGGCGCTGTCACACCAGCGGAGCCGAACATGACTGCCCGGCGCGCAACATCTTCCTGTTCGTTGGCGCCGAGCCCGAAGCCTCGTGGCTTGAAGGCTGCGGGGTGGCCGTCGACAAGCACGGCTTCGTGCTCACCGGCGCCGCCGCGAGCAGCGGCTTTCCGGCGCGGCCAGCCGCGGCGCTCGAATCGAGCGTGCCGGGCGTATTCGCCGTGGGCGACGTGCGATCGGGTTCGGTCAAGCGCGTGGGCGGCGCCATCGGCGAAGGCGCGGCCGCGGTCGCGCTGATCCATCAGCACCTGTCGCAGGCCTCGGCCGTGGCCTGAGCCGCGCATCCATCCGCCAAGCCAGGCCAAACAATTGCGCCCCGCACGCGTTCGAAAGGCCGCGTATATGCTGCCGGGCTCGCATCACATCACGGAGTGCAAGTCGACATGCCCGCATCGCCCATCGAGGTTTATTCCTGGCCCACGCCGAACGGCCACAAGGTTCACGTCATGCTGGAGGAGTGCGGCCTGCCGTACCACGCGCACCCCGTGAACATCGGCAAGGGAGATCAGTTCGCGCCCGAGTTCCTGCAGATCAGCCCGAACAACAAGATCCCCGCCATCACCGACCCCGACGGTCCCGACGGCAAGCCCATCTCGCTCTTCGAATCGGGCGCCATCCTCGTCTACCTTGCGGGCAAGACCGGCAAGTTTCTGCCCACCGGCGATCGCGAACGCTACGACGTGCTGCAGTGGCTCATGTTCCAGATGGGCGGCGTCGGCCCCATGCTCGGCCAGGCGCACCACTTCCGCCTGTACGCACCCGAGAAGATCGCCTATGCCATCGACCGTTACAGCAACGAAGCCAAGCGCCTGTACGGCGTGATCGACAAGCAGTTGTCGAAAAACAGGTTCATTGCCGGCAAGAGCTATTCGATTGCCGACATTGCAATCTTTCCGTGGCTTCGCAGCTGGGAGAACCAGGGCATCACCCTCACCGACTTTCCGCACCTGAAGGCCTGGTTCGACGGCATCGCCGCGCGCCCCGCCGTGCAGCGCGGCGTGAAAGTGCTGGCCGACCTGCGCCAGCCGATCACCGGCGACAAGGAGCGCGAGATTCTTTTTGGCAAGACCCAGTACGAGAAACGCTGAGAAGTCCGAGAAGGGCCAAGATCCGGGCTAGAATTGAAGGCTTGTCGGGGTGTAGCGCAGCCTGGTAGCGCATCTGGTTTGGGACCAGAGGGTCGAAGGTTCGAATCCTTTCGCCCCGACCATAGAAAACGCAATGCGGACAGTCACTTAGGTGCTGTCCGCATTTTTCGTTTTGAGATGCTGATTTCTAACCATGGCGCACTCTTCTAACCATGTGGGACAACCGGAGCGCAAATTGAAGGTTTCCGACCTGCTCGGCGCCGAGCTCGACCGGCACGTGGCCAAGGCCCAGGGCAAGCCCGAGGCGCCAGATTTCAGCCCTTCAAGCGATTGGGCCCAGGGTGGCCCCATCATCGACCGCGAGGGAATCCAGGTCGCTCCGATGCCGGCCAAGGGAGGCGCCTGGTGCGCGGTCTCCATCGGCCGCCTGCCGAATCGCGTCGGCAGTGCCAATGGAGCATGGATGGAGGGGCCGACGCCGCTCATCGCCGCAATGCGGGCCTACGTGCGCGCGCGGTTCGGGCCAGAGGTCGAATAACGGGGTCCGGCCCAGGTAGGCGAGCCTCAGAGCGGCAGTTACATTGCCCTCTTTGGTTTCACTGGAGAGATCAATGAGCCTTACGCTGCCCACCCATTCGCCAGGCCCGTGGATTTCATGCGACCTAGGAGACTACGGCGACTACGACGGAAACTGTCGCGTCATTCTTGGCGATGACAGGCGCGTTGCTGTCGTACTCGGCACACAGGAAGAGGACGCGGCAAATGCTGCATTGATCGCTGCGGCTCCGGATCTGCTCGCCGCAGCGCGATCCTCACTCCAACAAATTGAAGCAAAACTAGGCTCTGATCACCCAGCGTGCACCATACTGCGAGTTGCAATCGAAAAAGCACTCACGATTCAAGCGCCTGACGAAGATGGCGATACGAGCTGATCAGGTTTCATCAGCCACTTCAGCTTCACCTTCGTCCACCTCTTGCGCCGGGCCTGCGTCGATCACGTCCATGGCGGGTAGCATCAGCATGTCGCGCGCCTCTTCCACGGTACAGGTCAACCAGCGGTCGAAGTCGTGCTCCTCGAGCGGCACCACCGAGCGCTTGTCGAAGATCTCCAGCCCGGTCGCCCGGTCGATCTCGATCCGGTGCATGCGCGACATCAGCGGGTGCAGATTCGCGTTGATGGTCAGCATGGTGTAGCTGTCCCAGACCTCGCCGGTCTTGATGTCCGTCCAGGTATCCCACAGGCCTGCGATGCCCCAGGGCCTGCCGTCCGCGCGCTTGAAGCGCCACCACTGGTTCTTTCCGGACTCCCAGTTCGGCTCGTCGAAGCTGCTGGCCGGGATGATGCAGCGCTGCCCCTTCTTCCAGGCGTTCCCGTAGGTCGGCGACTTCTCCATTCGGTCAGTGCGCGAATTGACCGTGCTCAGGCGCTTGACCTTCGCCTCGCCCTTCCGTGGCTTCGTCTGCGGGATGTTGGAGGTCGACCAGGGCGGGATCATCCCCCACTGCCCGACTACCAGCTCGCGCTCGTACTCGGTCACGTCGCGCGCGCGGCGCACGAAGGGCCCCTTGTAGAGGGGATTCATGCTGCGAAGCCAGCGCTCTGCGGTGCGGGCTCCGATGTACCAGGCCGCCTCGATCTCGCGGTCTTCGGGGGAGATGTAACGGGTGCACATGGTGCCCAGATTCTGCGCTCGGGAACCTGTTGACGGCCGAATACCCGAGGCGGATACTGTATTTTCATACAGTTCTTTTTGGAGACCACCATGGAAACCACCGCCCCCGAATTTTCACCCGACGCCCCATCTCAGTCCCCCGATCGCCAGCACAGGAAGGACTGGATCAACCGGTTCGTAGATGAATGGCAGACCCTGGCAAACGGTCGCATCGACATGGAGTACGCGACCATGGACGCCATCACGCTGCAGCGCGTCGTCGGCCACCGGCTGCCCGAGGAGGTTGCCCGCCAGCACTTCAATTCCTGCACCGGCGCCGACTCCCCGCTCAAGCGCGCGGAGGAGAAGTTTCAGTCCCTGGCTGTCGAGGTCGGTCTTCTCGATGCTGGCCAGCCGCTTTCGAAGGAGGCGCTGGACTTCGCCTACGGCGTGGCGACGCTCTGCGCGGGGGCCGCGGATCGCTTCCGCGATGCCCGTGACGGCTGCGCCGGCGACCACATCCGGGCAATGTATGGACCGGTGCCGTTCTGAGGTCAGATGCTCGATGTTCAGCACCGTCTATCTCCTCCGCGAAGGGGGCAGCAAGCTTTCCACCGACGTGGTTCGTTCGCGCGGCATGCCCGGCTGGCTTGAGGTCAAGAAGAACGGCGGCTGGCCGGAGTGGCACGCGAGGTTCTACCCCGAGCGACCGCTGGAGGGACAACACATCAACCCCCTCTTTGAGATCAGGAACATCCGACTCGTCCAGATTGAGGGAGGCATTCTGCTTTCTGGCTTCGAGCGGCCAGTAAATGAACCGCAGCGCCCTCAGTCTTGGTGGTGCGTCCCGTCCCCCGGGGAACAGCCCGCGACAATCAGCCCATGAGCCAACCAGATTTCTTTCCCTCGCAGACCACCACCCTCTTCACGCCGGCCTGGTACAGCGACCGCGTGCACGAAGAACGCGATCTGCCGCTGGCGCCGGGCGACTACAAGGTCACGCCAGGGCACGGCACCGAGCGCTGGACGGTCACGTCGCTGAAGGACGGCACCACGATCTACAACGGCATCGGACCTGTGGAAATTCGGCGCACTTCCCCCTGATACAATCGCGGCACGCTCAGAGCTTCTGAGCAGTGCCTGGCCAGGCAGCTGAATCTCACACCAGCGCGTCGAAGTCACTACGACGAGAAAAACAATAATGACTTCATGCAAACGAATTTGCCGTAGCGTGGACCGCGTAAGAGTTCACGACCACATTCTCAAAGCCGCCCTCGAGGCGGCTTTTTCATGGGCGGCCCGCAATTCACTCTTGTTGACTCTCGCCCGAGCAATTCTTCACGCAGACGGAGCGGGCCTCCGCGGGAGAATAGCGGCGCGACTGCCTCGGCGATCGCACCTCCCCGGGGCCGCCGAACATCGGCCCCCTTCACCCGCTTCGGCGGGTTTTCTTTTGCCCGCAGCGCTCGCCGCGACAATGCCAGGATGACCACCCTCTACCTGCAGATGACCGAGAAGCTCTCCGCGCACTGGAGAGCGAACAACAACGCATACCCGCAGAAATTCGTTCTGTCGCCGGCGCTGCGCGACACCTACCTGGGCGACCTGCGCCTCCTGAACAACAACGTCGGCAAGACGGTCACGATGCCTGCCAAGCACATGGGCGTGACCATCGAGGTCGACGAGGCCTCGCCGGGCGTGATGGTGGCCGCCGACGGCACCGAGGTCGCGCTGCAGTGAAGGCGCTCCGACCTGTCCTGCTGGCGGGCCTGCTGAGCCTGCCGTTCCTCGCCGCAGCTCAGCCGCGCACCTGCCTGGTGGTGGGCGTCAGCGACGGCGACACGATCACCGCACGGTGCGGCACCGTGGGCAGCTACGAGCAGATCAAGGTGCGCTTCAATGGCATCGATGCGCCGGAGAAGCGTCAGCCTTTCGGTCAGCGATCGAAGGAGGCGCTTTCCGATCTGGTCTACATGAAGGACGTCGACCTCGACTGCCCGAAGATCGACCGCTACGGCCGCAGCGTGTGCAAGGTGATGGTGGCGCCTGCTTCCGCGCCGCGCGGGCCCAAGACGCTCGATGCAGGCTTGGCCATGGTCACGGTCGGCATGGCTTGGTGGTATCGCGCCTATTCACGCGAGCAGACAGCGCAGGAGCGTGGCCAGTACGAGTTTGCCGAGGCCGAGGCGCGGGCCAAACGCGTGGGCCTGTGGGTGGACGCCGAGCCGGTACCGCCCTGGGACTGGCGCAAAGAACGCCGGGCCGAGTCCGCTACGCGCGCACGAGCCGATTGATCGGCTTCTTCAGATCGCCATCGTCGAGCCAGGCGCGCAGCTTGGACACCGGCATCTCCTTGATGGGCCCGATCTTGAAGCCCGGCGGGAAGTGCTTGGCGTAGGCGTCCTTTGCCTCTTGCCGATCAGCGTAGCCCAGCAGGATCTTGTGCTCATCGAACTTGCCGGCCGCGTTGACCTGGTCCACGACGAAGGCGCGCAGGGATCGATGGTTCGGCCCAATGTAGACATCGACATGCTCGTCGTCGGCGCCGGTTGTGCGCTTGATGTAGCCGTAGTGGGCCTGCATCTGGCGCATCCACGGTGTGCCGTCCTTGCCAATTCCCTTGCGCACCGAACCCTCGGGAAACTCAACCGTTACGTCCAGCCCGGCAATGCGCACATGGCCCATCTGGTAGTTGCCGGCGGCCAGTTGCGCTTTCGTCGGTTCGGGCAGCGTGCTCAGCGGCGAAGTGGCCGCCTCATGCGCGCCGCTGTCGAGGTTCGAGGTGGTGGTCATCGTGGGCGCAGTGTCAGCAACCCCTGGCCCTGCTGCCACCTCTACTGGGTGGTGCTAGGTCAATCGCAGAACGGACGGAAATACCCCTTGATCCGTGCCTTGTCGCGAACGGCGATTTGGATATGGTTCTTCTCTTCAAATCCCGCCCCTGCATAGGCAGGATCGCCCTCTCGAAAGGCAGCGCGGACGGTGTCATACGGCGGGACCTCTTTGTCTGCGTCTCCGCGTGAAAGATGCAGCGTCTCAATCACCGCCCTGTCCAAGAACCTTCGAAAGCCACCACCTTTGTTCTCTGGCATAGGCACGCCACCAGCCTTCGAAACATTCTCCAGCAACTGGTGGGCGACCTTCAATTCTTCGATGCAGTGTCGCGACATGAGGTTTAGGCAATGGCCAAGTTCGATGACCGCCCCGATGACGAAAGGGCGCCGGATCTGCCCCTTCGAGATCGAAGGACGAGACTTCGCCTCGATGGCCCATTCCATGGCCCTACGGGGGTCGTTCTCCCAGAAGTAGATGCCCGCGCCAAGCCAGTCGTACAGGTTTGTGCTGCCTTCAAGGTGAGGGACTTTGCCACGCAGTACAGCTTCGCCAACTGATCGGTCGCAACCGTGAAAACCCAGCACCATGCTGGGGAGGCGCTGATAGTTGCTGTAGCCGGGGATCTGGGGCGGCTTTTTAGCCGCCATACACCTTGGTCAGGCGTCCCGTGGGCGTGGCGATTCCGGCTCGGCGCAGGAAGGTGATAGCCGCGTCCTGCGACTGCGTGACCGATTTCTCAAGCCGCTTGACCGATTTAGCCATTTCAGGATCAGCCAAAGTCACGGTTCGTCCAGGCCTCGAAACCACATGCACCCAATCGGAAGCATGAGCAGGAACACGTCCACCGCGTGCGGGCGCACTGCGATTTTGAGCGGTTTGCTTGGTCATTTTGAGTTCCGAAGGGTTACGACGCACTTTTGGTGCATCGAAATTGATGCTGCAATTCTGCCACCTTACTGGTTTGTTTCACAGTAGTACTGGCTTTCTTGCACTTGAAACTACGACGCCCAAACGACGCGCGTACTTTCGATGCGCCGACAACGATGCTAGTTTGAGCGTCTCTGCGGCGGCACAACTATTTTGGAGACGACGCGATTCCCCACTTGACAGCGCGTTGGCGACCCTTCAGAGGCCTGTTACATTCCGGGCATGGCCAAAGACCCCAAGAACTTCACCGGCGAAGACGTGCCCGCCCTGCTGGCGGAACATGCACGACATCAACGGTCGAAAGACAGTCACTGGATGGTCTGGGTCACCGCTTGGGCCATGGTCCCGGTTGGGATATTCCTGATCAGCGTCATTGCCCTCGTGGCATCGTGGGTGCGGTAACCCGCGCAGCGCGTCCCTCGCGCATCCTCCGGAGCCCTGGCCGCTCCTCTTCAACCTGATCCAACCGCGCAGCGGCAGCAATGCCGGCGGGTGCCGCTGCGCCTGATAGCTCGGTCGATTGCGCTAGCGCCCGCACAAATCGCGGATTCGTTGCCAGTCGAGCAAGGGCATTCCCCACGACTGGTGCAGCGAGAGCCGCCGAGACGGCCGCAGAATTGCCAGTCGCCAACGCCGTCCCCAGACCTGCCGCCCATCCGATCATTGCCCCCTGACGCGCCGTGCCGGAGGGGTTCGCGAACACCTTGCTTCCCTCGCGTCGGTTGGCCGCCATACGGCCCATCATCGTGATCTTCTGCTCAAGGTTCGGAAAGCCTGACGTATTGAACAGCGCGCGGCGCGCCGGCTGGCTCATGTTCGCCAGGTTGGTCAAGAACGTCTCCGAGCTGAAGGCATCGCCCATCTCGTTCTGCTGGCCGGGCTTGGCGCGGCCCAGGCGCTGCAGCACGGCCGCAGCAACCTCGCGGCGGTTCTCTACCGGCATCGACTTCATGAGGCGGTTGATCTGCGTGCCGCCGTCGGCCAGCCCGGTTGTGGCGGCCTTGAAGATCTTCTCCGGCGCGTCCTTGTTCACGATGGACGAGATCTGTTCCATGCGCTCGCTGGCCAGTCGGGTGAAGGTGTTGGCGCGCGTCCAAGCTTGCGCCGCCTCCGGGCCTGCGGCCTTGGCCGTGACGCCGAGGTCTTCGCTCAGGGCGGCATAGAGCTTCGACCACTTGTCGCGGTTAATTTCGGAGGTGAAGTTCGCATCCGACATCTCGCGCCCCACCAGCGTGCGCATCTTCTTGATGCTCTCGTATGGCAGCGCCGCAGTATCGAGATTCGGAGCTGCCGGGTTCATCACGCTGCTCCGCGATCCAGCGGGCGCTTGGTCGGCCGCAGCCTTCTTGAGGTCGGCCACCAGCGAAGCCTCGAGGCTCGACAGCTTGGCATTGCGGAACCAGGTCGACAAGTTCTCGGCACCGTCGATGCCGGCGTTCAGTTCCTGCAGCGCTGCACGCGTGTTGCTCACTGTGATGGGGGCGTCCGGGGCGATGAAGCGGTCCAAGTTGTTGTACAGCCGTTGCTGCGTCTCGCGCACGTTGTCGCGGAACGTGGCAACGCCGCGGGCGATGGCTTCGCCAGCGTCAGCACCGCTCGCTGTGGGCGCAAGGCGATCGGTCAAGTCCTGAACGCTCTTGGCCAGCGCGTCGGCCTGCTGCTCGCCTCGGCGGACCATGACGCCTGACCCGCCCACGACATTCGACAGGCCCGTCTCCGCGCCCTGCAGCGCGCGGCTCTGCGTGGCCTGGCCAAGCGTCGGGGTCGTGCCCGCAGCCTCCTCGAACGTGGCAATGTTGTTGGCCACCTGCTGCCGACCGGCTTCACCGCCGCGCAGCGCGCCACGCACACCGGCCTGGGCGGCGAAAGGCACAGCCGCCGGCGCCAGCGCACCTGCGATGCCGGCCACGCCCTGGGCAACGGCGCCGCCGCCGGCCTCGCGCGTGATCCCAGATGCGCCGGCACCGGTGGCGCCGCTGACCGCCTGCATGCCGGGGGCCGCGGCCATCGCCGACCCCAAGGCCTTCGTGATCGGCCCGGCTGCGACGTTCGCGACTGCCTGCCCTGCCCCCACGCCTGTCAGCGCCGTTGCTGCACCCGTCGCAGCATCCTGCACAACCCGCTCGGTTGCGTTCTCGGGCTTGGCCACGCCCGTCTGGTCCATGATGTTGCCGAGGGCGCTGGAGACCTTCTGGAAGCGGAAGCCCTTCTCCTTCTGCCCCGTGACGAGCTCGGAGGTGGTCGGCGCTCGCGCGTCGGTGTACGCGTCGAGGCCTGCATTCACCAGGCCGGTCGCGGCATCCGAGACCATGCCTGGCAAGGCTGCGGCGCCCTGCACCGCCGCGCGTGCGGTCAGACCGACCTGGTGGCCGAGTTCGCCCAGCACGGATCGCTCCGGCTTCGGCGGCTCGACCGTCGGTGCGGCGGCCACAGGGTCCAGCACTCCGTCGAAGGGCTTCAGGGTCATGGGTCCGGCGGCCGGCGCCACGGCGGCAGACGCGGGCGCAGCGGCGACTGGTGCGACTTGTGCGGACGCCACGGCCGCCACCGGGTCGAGTTCGCCATCGAAGGGGATCAGGTCAGCCATGTATCACCCCGCCACAAAGCGACGCCCGTTGGCGTCTTCATAGACGGGCTTGCCGCCGGAGGTGCCGATCTGCCGGTTCATGCCTGCGGGGACGGTCGGTACCGGCGTCTGCGGGGCAGGCGCTGCACCGGTTGTTCCAGGCACAGGGTTGCGGATCTTGGCAATCCGCGTCTCGGCATCCGGCACCTCGGCCAAGATGCCGCGCATCGACAGTTCGCGATTCGCACGCTTCTGTTGAACCACCTCGGCGCTGTCGCCAGGTTGCGGAAAGTACTGCTTGTCGGCGCTGTCGAATTCGCTTGGCGCAATTGCGGCACCGGACTCGCGGCGCAGCACGGCGTTGACAAAATTGCGCTTCGCCTGGTCGAGCTGCTGGCCGGCGGGAGTGTTGATTTGGTTGACGATGCCGCCCGTGATCGGGTTGTTCGCGCCCGGCGTGGAGAACAGCTTTCCACCCTTTTCGAGCTGTTCGAAGATCGCGTTCGCCTCCTGCATGCGGCTGCCGAACTGCAGGGCCTTCGCCTGCGTGTCGGTGAGGTTGTTCTTACCCTTCGGGGTGTCGGGATCGGCCGGCCCGCCCTTGATGAACTTGAGGTTGCCGTCGGGCGTGCGCTCGTAGCCCGCAGGCGGCGCGTGGCCCACAAGCTCTTTGCCTTCCATACCCGCGATCTGCTGTGCTGCGGCCTGGCGCTGCGCCGGCGTGCTGTTGGGATCTGCCACAACCGACTGCAGACTGGCCTTGCGCTGCGCCAGCGCCAGCGCTGGCTCGGCAGCCGCAGCCGCACGGTCATCGCGGTTCGCGTCGAGCGTGATCTTCTTGCCTTCGAGTGCCAGACGCTGCTGGTTGATACCCAGCTCCTGCTGCGCCCGGGTGTCGGCCAGCTTGGCGCGCGCATCGGTGCCGCGCTCCTGAATCACGGCGCGCTGGGTGTCGCCTGCTTCCTTCGCCGTGACCTGAGCCATGCGGGCGCGTGCGTCGATCGGCAGCAGCGCGGCCTGCACGGCAACGTCGTTCGGCGCGGCGCCGCGCCGCGTCATCACGCTGCCGTTGAGCGCGTTGCGCAGGTTCGCTTGTTCATTGAACTGTGCCCGACGATCAGCCTCGGCCGCGGCGCCGTCGATGATGGTTGCGCCGCCCTGTGGGATCGATGCGTTCGAGGCCTGCAAGTTGGCCAGCTGCGCGTTCGTATCGGCCAGGCCGCCCAGGGGGTTGGCACGGGCCGGCGCTGATGCTGCCGGAGCTGGTAGTGCTGCCAACTTGGCTTGAGCGGTTGGCGCGGCAGGCGCTGGAGCTGCTGGTGCTACGACCGGCTCAGCCTGAGCAGGTTGAGCCGGCGCCTGCGCCGGTGCTTGCGCCGGGACGGCCGGTGCAGGTGCGGGTGCGGCAGCAGCCGCCGGCTCGGGATCAGGAGCGGCCGACTCGTAGCGACCGCGCGGGATCTCGGCGACGTAGGGCTTGGGGGCCGAGGACGCTGAGACGGCACCGGGCGATAGAGATGCCAGTTGAACATTGGCAGCCCTCTGCATGTCGCTTCGTGCGTTTGCGGCCATGCCTCCGAGGGCCTGCGCGACCGCGTCCGGAGATGCGAACGACGGCACGGGGTCCAATTTCCGCGGGTCGTCGATCTCACCGCCATCCGCGTAGCTTGCGATGCTCTGCACTGGGCGCGCAGTAAGGGCAGCCGCAGCGGTGCCGGCTGCCGGCGCGGCCGTCAGATTCGAACTGCGCACCCCTGGCGCCGACATCATCGCGGTGCGCGCATCGGCGCCCGCATTGAAGGCCGCATTGCGGTTCGCGTAGTCCAGCGGCGGGGGCGGCGGCGCGACAGCAGGTGCCGGTGCTGCGGCAGCTGCAGGGGCAGCACCGGGCAGCGTTGCCAGCGGCGAGGCGACTGGCTTCGGCGCCATCGGCGTGACCGCCGCGGGCGCTCCCAGCACCGGCGGGGCGGCCGGAGGCGGCGGCACCTTGTAGGCATCGATCGTGCTCACGGTCCCGCCGGGCGCTGCGCCGTTGATGGAGACGTTCCCGGTGACGCTGCCGCCCGAGTAGGAATTGCCCACTCGCGTCACTGCGCCCGGGTCGATCGCCCCCCCATCGGCGCGCGCCATGCGGCCCATTTTTTCAGCAGCCTTGTTCGTCGGGGTGTGCGTCGCGTCGACCAGGTTCTGCAGCTTCTCTTTGCCAACGGCAGCCGCGGTGTCAGCAGGAAGCATGAACTCGCCGGCTGAAGCCCAGATCGGCACGGCATCAGCCGTTGGGCCACCGGGCCCGTGCACTGCGCCACCGTGCTGCATCCGCTTCGCACCGGCATGCGACGCGGGCATCTGAGCCAGCGTCGCGCCTGCACCGGCCGGCTTCGCGAAGTTCTTGACGGTGGTGCGCCGCACAGATCCGCCGTCGGCGAAGTGCTGGATCTCGATGCGCTTTGTGCGCGCCAGCATGGCGGCGGCGCTGCCTTGCGGGGTGTCGTTCATGGAGGCCTCTCAGAGTGCTGAGACGGCATTCTTCGCAGAAGGTCTAGACAGGTCGAACTCTGCCGGGGGGATGACGACGCGATCAGAAGTTGAAATTTGACCGCCGTGTACGATCAGCTTTTTAAGCGTGGGCGGACGAGCCTCTATGGAACTCACTACTGATTTGAATTCTGATGGCCGCCCGCGCATCGTTCAAGGGACCCAAGGTCTGGTGTTTAGGTGTGGAGGAGAAGGCGAGCTTCGATGCCGCGCCTGCGGTCATTTGCTGGCGGAAGGAAACGTTAGACGACGTCTCTTGGCCTTTGACATTCAGTGTTTCGCTTGCAAATCTCTCACGCGAACTCCCCATTGGCCCGATGGCGAACCCTTGCCAGTACGACTCCTCACGCTAGGAGGTATCGGGGCATTTCTGGTGAACAGCGTTATTGACCTTTCAAAGGGAGATGCCGCGGTTTCGTGTGACCAAGAAATCGCGCGAGTTGAATCCGTATCCAACATTCGGCCGACGCGGAGTCAAACGTTGGAACTCACCGAGCACGGACTTGAGATGATCGCGACTCGACTGGATATATTGAGTGAGGGTGCCTTCGGCAAAGCATTGGCGTCTACGCTGAGAGCGCTGCGGGCGGGCAATGATCTGTTCTTAACCTATCCAGCTGCATGGGCGTTGGCCAGGCTTCAAGCATGCGCTTCTAGGTCTGAGTTTCACTCTGATGGCGCGGATGGCGTCGCCATTACGTATCTCAACATGCTTACGCACGTCATAGATCGATGGGAGCATCACCCGCGATTCCGCATGTTCTCAAAGGAGCTGGTGCATCAGTTCCACCACGTCCTATTTCAGTTAATTGCCGCAAGCTACCTTGCGGACCGTGGGAACGATATTGGGTTTACGGACCCTGCCGCCGCGTCGGGCAGGTCGCCTGATCTTTTCATCAATATCGGAACCTCGACTCGCGTGAGTATCGAGATCAAAACACCAACTGATTTGCAGTGGCCTTGTGTCACGCCAACCGCGAGCCGGCTCCAGGCGATCCTTCTGAAACACTGCAGGACGGCGAGGGGCCAGATCCTGCCGGAAGAAGGCGGAGTTGTTGTTGTGGGCGCTTCGATCTCGGACCCGTTCATCGACAAAGCCATAGAAGAAGCTGCGACGGTGCTCTTCACCAACAATAGAATTTCTTCTCGAATTGCAGGCTTGATCGGAGTTTCAATGTCGCCCCACTTCTCATTTAGACAATCTGCAGGATTGCGCTATGAGACAACGGGTACCGCACAATTCGTCGTAGTCCGAAATCCAAAATATGTCGGTCCTGATATTCTAAGGACTGAGTGAGAGTCTTGGCATCAATGCCCGACACGATGCATACGCCGCACTCATGCCCTCGACTTCCTTTATGGCGTCTGCAAGGCGTCCAGCAGCAGCTTTCGAAAGTACCCCACTGGCCGGGCCGGCGTCTCCAGCACCAGCTTCGGTGGCGGCGGCTGCACCACCTGCGGTGCCTCCACCACCGCTCCCGGCATCACGGGTGCAGTTGAGCACCCGGACACGCACAGGAGTAGCACGCTGCTGCTTGTCGTCAGCGCCAATTTGAACCACGGCTTTTTCATCTGTCTTCTCCTGCGCCGCGTGGCGCTTGTCGAGCTCGGCCTGCTTGGCGTCGCGTTCGTTGGTGAGCTGCACGAGTCTGCGGTTGGCCGTTTCGTTCTGCTGCTTGATGGCCTTGTTCTGCGTGGCGAGCGCGAAGCTCCAGGCCTTAGCCTGCGTGCGGTAGCCCCAGGTCGAGAGCCCGAGCACAAAGGCCAGCACGGCGAGCGCCACGAGCACGTAGTTGCGAAGATCAGGCATTGGCGGCCTGCCTCTCTGCCTTGAGTGCAGCAAGTTGTTCAGCGGTCAGCAGCTTGAGCCTGAGACGCTCCAACGCGGCGAACGGTTCGTCTTCCGAGATGTCGCACGCCGCCAGAAGTGACGTGCATTCCAGCGCAGTGATCTGCCGTCCGGCGCCCACGCACAGCGATGCCATCAGCACTCCGTTCGCGAGCACGGCCGCGAACTGGTCTTCGATCATCCCGGTTGAGATGTAGTGCGTGAACGGTTCCTCGCCGGTGGCGGAAAGGCCCGTGGTGAACATGTTGGCTGCAGGCTCGCCGGCCAAGGTGACAACCAACTCTCGTGCTAGCGCAGCCTGCGCGAGGGGGACGATCATGCAGCGGTGAACATAACTCACAGTGCAACTCCCGATTTTTCGCCGAGATAGCGCTCGATGGTGCGCAGTTGATCAGGGTTGCGGTATGCGCCCATGATGACCAGTCCATAGAGGTTGCCGACAAATGGATTGGATGCGTTGTTGCGCCGGCCGATGTTCAGCACTGTGTTGGCATATCCAGCGTTCGTACCGGTGTTGGACACGGCGCTGCTCGTAGCCTGCCCGCTGGTCCGCACCACGATGCCCTGGCCGACACTGAAGTCGGACTGCGCAGATACCACGCTCCGGCGAGGCGCCACCTGCACTAGCTCGCTGCGGTAGACATTGTTCGGGACGTTGCTGCGGCGTGCGAACGTGCAGGCCCCCGCGACCACCTCGTTGAGAGATACCTCGAAGCCGCCAATGGCGTTCACGTAGTTGGTCCCCTGCTCGACGATGATCTGAGTACCGCTCGTGGAGGCTGTCTGCAGGCCGGCGCTGAACGTCAGCTTGTCCGACGCTGAGAAGTCAACGCTCGCCGTGATCAGCGAGTCATCCACACCGTCGAAGCGCAGGTACATCGGAAAGCCAACAGCGTTGTAGTCGGTAGCAATGCCAACACGTTGATAGTTGCCGAGCGTTGGACCGATCTCGAACTGCGGGTGCCAGAACAAGATGTCAGCGGAGTCAGCCGTGCCAAGCGAACCACGCAACCATAGCTTCACAGTCGCCGAACTTGTGTTCGACATCGTCTTGTTCAAATGGGAGAAGAACTGCCAGGTGCCGGTTACGGTGATGTTGCTGGTGATGCTCGGCGAACCGAGGTCGTCTCGCATGATCAGCACCTTGCTGGTGCCGTCATTGGTCTTTAACCAGACGCCCGACGAATACACACTACCGTTCTGTACGGCGACTGTCTGTTGAAGCGCCGAATAGTCACTAGTAGTCGTACCTCCGTTCAACGCGAATTGCACACGTGAAGCAGTGGTCGTGCCGTCAGGGGCTACGCCGAAGTTGTCGGTAACTACAGTTGCGCTGCCTACACCGCCGTTACCCTTCACCCAATTGGCATTAGTGATCACCTCAGTCTGCAGGATTTGATTGAACCGGGCGGACAACACCGGCCGCGAGGTCGTCGTAGCCTGCGTCGCCACTTGGCCGGGGAGCACTCGCAACGAGAAGCGGTCCATGTTGAAGCTGACGGCCCCCACATTGGTGTTGCCGAGGTAGAACGAGATGTTCATGCTCGTTGCTGTGGCTTGGAACGTGCGGCGTTGACTGCCGTTGGCCGTGATCGCCTGCGCGAAGTACTCGGCGCCACCAGCCGTCGTGCCCATGCTGATTTGGTTCGTCGTCGGCGTGCCGGTCAGGTTGCTTACCTCGAAGTACATCTCGTACCACAGCCCCGAGACGACAGTGAACGACTGACGAAGACGCGCAACGTCGCCCGTGGCCGCGCCACTGGTGAGAAGCGCAGTACCGGCCGACTGCACGACCGAGGCGCCACCCGTATTCGGTGTGGTCCAGCCGCTCAGGTCTGTGTTGAAAGTCCCGTTCGTGACGAGTTCCGTAAAGGGGATCTCAAAAACACGGACGTTGCGGATCTTCCCGATGAAGTTGGTGCTGTACAGGAAGAGTGACGTAGTACCTGCAAAGAACGTGTGAGAGTGAACACCTGTTCGGGAAACGGCTTTAACGTTGCTCCCGCTTCCGTCATACGGCATGTTCATGGTGCCGGTGACGGATTCGTAGATCTCGAATTCAGCCCGGTACAGCTTGCCAATACCCAGCTTGCCAAGCGCAGACCGGCCGCCTGTCGCAGCAGTCGGCACGTCCACATAAGTCCCGTTGAAGACGAGCGACGGTGCCCCCGAAGTGCCGGCCCAGTTCGCGTCATCAAGCGACGGGGCGACGTTCTTTGTCAGGGCGCGGTGCTGGGCGCAGTCTCGGATCAAGCCCACCGGCTGCTCCAGCGCCACAACCGGGGACAGCCCGACAGCATCCTGGTACATCGTGCTCATATCGCTCGGGTCGTACCACGCGCCCTGCACGCTCGGCGCGAACATCGCGGCGATGAGAACTGCGAGAGCTGCAGGCGCATTGCGCCCGCCGATCCGCATCTTGGTAGCGTGAGCCCGCATTACGACAGCTCCGTCACTTCCAGCGTGCCCGTGCTGACGCCGTCGCCCAGGATGGCGAGGTTCGGCGTGGCGGGCACCGCCAGATCGAGGCGCTCGCCGGCAGCGATGAAATGCGTGGTCGGGCCAGCCGTCTGCGCAGCGGACCCGATGGCATAGCGGATGTCCGCACCGCGCGCGTAGATGCTGATGCGCCGCGTGGTCGTGGTCAGCGCGGTATTCAGGTTCGCGCCACCTGCAGCCGCTGCTGCCAACTGGCGCGCCACGAGCGGCTGCTTGATCGTCTCCACTGGCACCGCGTTCGTGGAAAGCGCGGGTATGCGCGCCAGCAACGTGGTCCAGTTCTGCAGGCCTCGTTTGACGAGAGCAATCAGGCTGAACGTGCCGGTGTCAGAGGTGGCGGCCGCATCGGCCTTCGCGCCCTGGGCGGCATCTGCGCCGTCGGCGACTGTCACTGCGCTGCTGCTGCTGCCGCTCCCCGCCGCGGTCGAGATCGTCAATTCGGCGCCAAGCGGGCTTGCGTACACGCTGGGCGCACGTCTTGCGACACGGAAGGTCACCGGCCCATGGACATCAGCGCTCACCCTGTAAGGAGCACTGAGGATGACCAGGTCGTTCCATGCGCCTGTAGACCGCTGCAACTGGACGAACAGGGGGCTGTCGTTGGGGATGCCCGAACCATTGTCCGACGTCAGAAAGACGGTCGCGGTCTGACCATCAGCAAGAACGGTTTCCGCAGAGGTGGCCGCGGCGGTGCCGGGCGCGAGAAGTTCGGATGGCATGGTTGTTGGTCCTGAAGCGATTCAATGTGGTGGATTGAATCGAGGCCCCCTTGCGCTGCCAAACCCTACTGGGGGACGCCTATTTCCAATCCAGGCACAGCTCTTCAGTGGCCCCTCGACGGTCGACCAGGCCAGGCAGCGCTACCAACTGCCCCTTCACTCGACCGTTCACCCAACGCGACAGCTCGTCGCAGCCACCCACGATGTCGCCGGCATTGAACTTCGCGCGCAGCGTGGAGCCGATGGTTCTCTCGTTCGCTCCGAGGTTGTAGAACCAGTCGATCAGGGCCGCCTGCTGCCACTTGTTGAGCTGGTCGAAGTTCTTGATGTAGCGCCGCGCGGCCGCCTCAGCAATCTTCAGGTGCTTGCGCTCGAGCACTTCGCACTCGGCGCGCGTGTAGAGCTTTCCCGGAATGACCTCGGCACCAGTGACGCCACGGCACACAGTGTTCAGCCCACCGGTGTCCTTGTAGACCTGGTGGTAGATGACCCCATCGCGAACTACCGTCGGCCCCTCGCCTTCGTACCACTGCTGAAGCACGCCTGCAATCCCGATCGCGCCGCCCGCAGCGGCCGCGAGCAGCCGGGCGCGAAGGGTCGGGTTCATCGCTCGGCCGATTCGTCCGCGATCACCCGAGAAGCGATCCAACCGCGCTCCACCGCAACCTGCCGCAGGAAGCGTTTCCAGGCCCATTCGCCGAGTAGCACGGCGGCATAGACCGCCGACAGGAACGCGGCGACATCCGACCATGTGTGGATTGAGTACCACGCGCTGCCGAGCGCCGTAGCGGCCTTCACGATCGGTGCTTTGATGGGGTCGCTGGATTCGTTCATGGCAGTTCAGTGGTGGGCTGGAGATGCCGCGATCTTGGCGACGGTTCGGCGTCGAATCGAACCCTACTGGGGTGCCATCCGGTGTCAGTTGGAAGTGGAATCCGCCCCACTGATGCTGACGCCGGCGTGGATGCCGTTGAGCAGGCCTGCCGCTTGGGTCGCCATCTGCTGTGCGGCTTCGAGCGCCGCACGCACCTTCGCGTCGATGATCGCCAGCTGCGACCGCAGGTTCGCCTCCTGCCCGCGCATCTTCAGGTCGGCGTCGGCGATGGCCAGGCGCACGCGTGGCTCAATCGCGGCGGTCTGCGCCTGGTACAGCGCCACCAGCGATCGATTGAAGTCGTTGCGCAGGCCTACCAACCCAGTCGCCAGTTGCATCGCGGTCTGCGGCCCGAGGATCAGCGTCTTGATGTAGTCGCCGGCGGCATTCAGCGCCGAGAGCCGCAGCGCCGTCGCCTGCTGCACCGCCAGCCGCGCATTCTCGATCTCGCTCTCGGCCGTTTTGATCGCGATGTCGCGAGACTGCGCGGCCAGTTGATCGGCGGCGCCCTTGCGGATCTGCATCACCTGGCAGGCCAGCGCGCCGGGCGGCAGCGGGAAGCCGCGGTTCGCAAAGGTCGAGAAGGCCTCGGCCTCTGTCCTGCCCGATTCGCCCAGGATGCGCGCGCGGTCGCGCTCCCAGATCTGCGTTTCCGTCGCCGCTCCGATGCCGGTGCCGCCGGTCGTGAGCGACTTCAGCAGCCAGGCGAGCGCTGCATCGGCCGCGGGCTGGATGTCTGGGAAGTAAGTCGCCTGGAAGTTGGCGAAGCCGTCCTCTAGCTTCTGCGAGATCTCGGCATTGGCGTCGTCGTAGATCGCCTTCGCGTCGCTCGGATCGCTTGGCACCAGACCGGGCGCGATGGGAGGCACGTAGCTGGTGTCGAGGATCGGCGTGTTGACCAGCG
>Ga0209676_1000524_pt1 | contig 60019 bp, 49 predicted proteins | sample AraplaCvi_mLB_r2_FD_184282 | JGI IMG/M metagenome (GOLD analysis project Ga0209676, IMG submission 184282) | Arabidopsis root microbial communities from North Carolina, USA - plate scrape MF_Cvi_mLB_r2 (SPAdes) (version 2) | ecosystem: Host-associated > Plants > Roots > Endosphere | place: USA... | reverse complement strand
TGCCAGCGGAACGCTTGGTGCCGACGAACAGAATCTTGTTTTTGCCCTGGGCCAGACGCTCTACGAAAGTCAGAGCTTCGTTGAACATTGGCAGGGTTTTTTCAAGGTTGATGATGTGAATCTTGTTACGCGCGCCGAAAATGTACTTGCCCATTTTCGGATTCCAGTAACGGGTTTGGTGACCGAAGTGCACACCGGCCTTCAGCATATCGCGCATGTTGACTTGGGACATGATAGTTCCTTGATAAGTCGGGTTTGGCCTCCACGTATCCCAATGACCAACCAGAGGCATAAAGCCCAAGGCACCCAGGTCATCGTGTCGACACGTGTGTGGATTTAAGCTTTTCGGGGCATCCCCGGAAAGCGGCGCATTTTATACCACAGGGTGCGCAGAAACGGAACCCGGAATCTGTATTCGCACCCGCGACCGGGGCGCGGCCCCCTTGGAATCGGCCTGACGGACTCCATTGTATAGAGAGAAGCCAGACATGCAGGCGCGGATTTGCGCCTCCCGTCTGGTAGAATCGCGTTTTTCAGGGTCGCACAATCCACACCTGCCACCCAATTCGTATCCGTAAGCGCCGCCGAGCGCGGAGAGAGCCTGTATGACCGTCAACCTCAAAACCCCCGAGGACATCGCTGGCATGCGTGTCGCCGGCAAACTGGCCGCCGATGTGCTGGAAATGATTGCCGAACACGTCAAACCGGGCGTGACCACTGATCAGCTCAACCAGATCTGCCACGATTACATCGTCAATGTGCAGCAGGCCATCCCTGCCCCGCTCAACTACAAGGGTTACCCGAAGTCGATCTGCACTTCGATCAACCATGTGGTCTGCCACGGCATCCCGAATGACAAGCCGCTGAAAAACGGCGACACCCTGAACATCGACGTCACAGTGATCAAGGACGGCTACCACGGCGACACCAGCCGTATGTTCCACGTCGGCGAAGTGCCGGTCTGGGCCGAGCGCCTGTCGCAAGTCACTCAGGAATGCATGTACAAGGCCATCGAGATCGTCAAACCCGGCTGCCGCCTCGGTGACATCGGTGAAGTGATCCAGAAGCATGCAGAAAAGAATGGTTTCTCGGTGGTGCGCGAGTTCTGCGGCCATGGTATCGGCAAGGTTTTCCACGAAGAACCGCAGATCCTGCACTACGGTCGCGCCGGCACCGGCATGGAACTGAAGGCCGGCATGACCTTCACCATCGAGCCGATGATCAACCAGGGCAAGGCCGACACCAAGGTACTGGGCGACGGCTGGACGGCGATCACCAAGGACCGCAAGCTCTCGGCCCAGTGGGAACACACCCTGCTGGTCACCGACACCGGCTACGAGATCTTCACTTTGCGCAGCGATGACACCATCCCGCGCGTCTCGGCCTGATTCACAAAACGCTCCCAGCCTATAGAAGGAAAGCCAATCGATGCCGCAGGTGGATCCCGAACTCTTCGACCGCGGCCAGTTCCAGGCTGAACTGGCCCTCAAAGCGAGTCCTATCGCGGCGTTCAAGAAGGCGATCCGCCAGGCCCGCGAGGTCCTCGATACGCGTTTTCGCAATGGCCGCGACATCCGCCGCCTGATCGAAGACCGCGCCTGGTTTGTCGACAACATCCTGCAAAAGGCCTGGGAGCAGTTCAACTGGAGTGAAGACGCCGATATCGCTCTGGTGGCAGTGGGCGGCTACGGTCGCGGCGAACTGCACCCCTACTCCGACATTGATCTGCTGATCCTGCTCGACAGCGCTGACCACGAAGTTTTCCGCGATTCCATCGAGCGTTTTCTTACGCTGCTGTGGGACATCGGCCTGGAAGTCGGCCAGAGCGTACGCTCGGTCGACGAGTGCGCCGAAGAGGCCCGCGCCGACCTGACCGTGGTCACCAACCTGATGGAAAGCCGCACCATCTGCGGCCCCGAGCGTCTGCGCCAGCGCATGATCGAGGTGACGAGTACCGCGCACATGTGGCCGGCCAAGGAGTTCTTCCTGGCCAAGCGTGCCGAGCAAAAGGCCCGTCACCACAAATACAACGACACCGAGTACAACCTCGAACCCAACGTCAAAGGTTCGCCCGGCGGCCTGCGCGATATTCAGACGATTCTCTGGGTCGCCCGCCGTCAGTACGGCACCCTGAACCTGCGCGCGCTCGCTGGCGAAGGCTTTCTGGTCGAAAGCGAAAACGCCCTGCTCGCCTCCTCCCAGGAATTCCTCTGGAAGGTGCGTTATGCCTTGCACATGCTCGCCGGGCGCTCGGAAGACCGGCTGCTGTTCGATCATCAGCGCACCATTGCCGGGCTGCTCGGTTTCGAGGGTGACGACGCCAAACAGGCAGTCGAAAACTTCATGCAGCAGTACTTCCGCACGGTGATGAGCATCGCCCAACTCAGCGATCTGATCATTCAGCATTTCGAGGAGGTCATCCTCGCCCCGGAAGATGAAGCGCCGCCGCAACCGATCAACTCACGCTTCCAACTGCACGACGGTTACATCGAAGCGCGCAATGACAACGTGTTCCGCCGCACGCCGTTCGCCATGCTGGAGATTTTCGTGCTGATGGCCCAGCAGCCGGAAATCAAAGGCGTGCGCGCCGACACGATTCGTCTGCTGCGCGAACATCGTCATCTCATCGATGACAACTTCCGCAACGATATCCGCAACACCAGCCTGTTCATCGAGCTGTTCAAGTGCAAGATCGGCATCCACCGAAATCTGCGGCGGATGAACCGTTACGGCATTCTCGGGCGTTATCTGCCGGAGTTCGGCTTTATCGTAGGGCAGATGCAGCATGACCTGTTCCACATCTATACGGTCGATGCGCACACGCTGAATCTGATCAAGCACCTGCGCAAACTGCAGTACACCCAAGTCTCGGAGAAATTTCCGCTGGCCGCCAAACTCATGGCCAAGTTGCCCAAGCCCGAACTGATCTACATGGCCGGCCTGTACCACGACATCGGCAAGGGCCGGCATGGCGATCACTCGGAGATCGGCGCGGTCGATGCCGAAGCGTTCTGCCAGCGCCACCAGTTGCCGGTGTGGGACAGCCGCCTGATCGTCTGGCTGGTGCAAAACCACCTGGTGATGTCGACCACCGCGCAGCGCAAGGATCTGTCCGACCCCCAGGTGATCCACGATTTTGCCCAGGCGGTCGGCGACGAAACCCGCCTCGACTACCTCTACGTGCTGACCGTGGCCGACATCAACGCGACCAACCCGACACTGTGGAATTCATGGCGCGCCAGCCTGTTGCGCCAGCTCTACACCGAGACCAAACGAGCCCTGCGCCGGGGTCTGGAAAATCCGGTGGATCGCGAAGAGCAGATCCGCCAGACGCAGAGCGCCGCGCTGGACATTCTGGTGCGCGGTGGCACCGACCCGGACGACGTCGAGCAACTCTGGGCGCAATTGGGCGACGACTATTTCCTCCGTCATACCGCCGGCGATGTCGCCTGGCACAGCGACGCGATCCTGCAGCAACCGGTCGACGGCGGGCCTCTGGTGCTGATCAAGGAAACCACCCAGCGCGAGTTCGAGGGCGGCACGCAGATCTTCATTTATGCGCCGGACCAGCATGACTTCTTCGCCGTGACCGTGGCGGCGATGGACCAGCTCAACCTGAACATCCACGACGCCCGGGTCATCACATCCAGCAGCCAGTTCACCCTCGACACCTATATCGTGCTCGACAACGAAGGCGAATCGATCGGCGACAACCCGGCGCGGATCAAGCAGATCCGCGAAGGCCTCACCGAAGCCCTGCGCAACCCGGACGACTACCCGACGATCATCCAGCGCCGCGTACCGCGCCAGCTCAAGCACTTCGCCTTTGCGCCGCAAGTGACGATCCACAACGACGCCCAGCGTCCGGTGACCGTGCTGGAACTGACAGCGCCCGACCGGCCGGGTCTGCTGGCGCGGGTCGGGGGGATTTTCCTCGAGTTCGACCTGTCGCTTCAGAACGCCAAGATTGCGACCCTGGGCGAGCGCGTGGAAGACGTGTTCTTCATCACCGATGCGCACAACCAGCCGCTGTCCGATCCGCTGCTGTGCAGCCGTTTGCAGGATGCGATCGTCGAACAGCTGAGCGTCAATCAGGAACCGGATATCAAACTTTCGCGGATCAGTATCTGAATCAATGAATTTTCCCTGTCGGACCGACCAGCGCCAATGACAGCCTGACAATGAAACCCTGTGGGAGCGAGCCTGCTCGCGAAGCGGTCATTCAGCACACCAATGTTGGATGGACCACCCTCTTCGCGAGCAGGCTCGCTCCCACAGGGCGCGTTCCAGCCTGATATTGTGCCTGTCCCTCCGACATCGACCGAGGCCCCGATGAACAACGCTCTGAACCAGCTCCAGCCGTACCCGTTCGAAAAGCTCCGTGCCCTGCTCGGCAGCGTCACGCCGAACCCGGACAAGCGTCCGATTGCCCTGTCGATCGGCGAGCCGAAACACCGTTCACCGAGTTTTGTCGCCGAAGCCCTGGCGAACAATCTGGATCAGATGGCGGTGTACCCGACCACCCTCGGCATTCCGGCCCTGCGCGAAGCCATCGCCGGCTGGTGCGAGCGTCGCTTTGGCGTGCCGAGCGGCTGGATCGATCCGGCGCGCAATGTGCTGCCGGTCAACGGTACCCGCGAAGCGCTGTTCGCTTTCACCCAGACCGTGGTGAACCGTGGCGACGATGCACTGGTGGTCAGCCCCAACCCGTTCTATCAGATCTACGAAGGCGCGGCGTTTCTCGCCGGGGCCAAGCCGCATTACCTTCCATGCCTGGATGAAAACGGCTTCAACCCGGATTTCGATGCCGTTTCGCCAGATATCTGGAAGCGCTGCCAGATCCTGTTCCTGTGCTCGCCCGGCAACCCGACCGGCGCGCTGATTCCGGTCGAGACCTTGAAGAAGTTGATCGCCCTCGCCGATCAGTACGACTTCGTGATTGCCGCCGACGAGTGCTACAGCGAACTGTACTTCGACGAGCAAACCCCGCCGCCGGGCCTGCTCAGCGCCTGCGTTGAACTGGGCCGCAACGACTTCAAGCGCTGCGTGGTCTTCCATAGCCTGTCCAAGCGCTCCAACCTGCCGGGCCTGCGTTCAGGCTTCGTTGCCGGCGATGCCGACATCCTCAAAGGCTTCCTGCTCTATCGCACTTACCACGGTTGTGCGATGCCGGTGCAAACCCAACTGGCCAGCGTTGCCGCATGGAATGACGAAGTGCACGTGCGCGCCAACCGCGCGCTGTATCGCGAGAAATTCGATGCGGTGCTGGAGATCCTCAGCCCGGTGCTGGACGTGCAGCGTCCGGATGGCAGCTTCTACCTGTGGCCGAATGTGCAGGGCGATGATGCGGCGTTCTGCCGTGATCTGTTCGAGCAGGAGCATGTGACCGTGGTGCCGGGCTCGTATCTGTCTCGCGATGTCGATGGCGTCAATCCTGGCGCCGGCCGTGTGCGCATGGCACTGGTTGCGCCGCTGGCTGAATGCGTTGAAGCCGCCGAACGAATTCGCGACTTCATCACCCGACAGCAGTGATCAGCGAACGCTTGCAGCAGCGGCCCTGCTGCAAGCGTTCAAGCGGTTATTTGACCTGCCCCAGATTCGCCTCGCTCAAATCCAGTTCCCCCAGCACTTCTCGCAACACGTCATCACCGATCTGGTGCTGACGGCTCAGGCTGTAGAGCTCAAGCCGCTGCGCCCTTAGCGCTTTCAACCGCAAGCGCCGCTCCAGCAGATCCATCTGGAACGCCAGCGCCTGGGCTTCGGCGGAATCGTTGAACACATCGAGTTGATGACGATATTCAGACATGATCCGCGCCTTGAGCTCCGCTGCCAACGCCGCTTGCGCAGCATCCTGCGGCACAACCTCTTCAGTTTCCAAGGAATGAATCGCGGCTTCAGCGGTCTTGCGCCAGGCATCACGCACTTCCTGGCGACGCTTGTCGTCCGGACTTTTTTCGATACCGCGCAGCAGCAAGGGCAGCGCAATACAGGCCGAGACCAGCGACAGCAGGATCACCCCGGCAGCGATGAAGATCAGCAAGTCGCGTTCAGGAAAAGCCTCGGTGCCGATCAGCATCGGCACCGACATCACGCCCGCCAGCGTCACCGCCCCGCGCACACCGCCTACGGTCAGCAACCAGCAGGAGCGCGCCGTCGGCACTTGCGTCAGCTCGCCCTTGCCGCGCAATCGGCGCAATAACACCGACAAACGCCAGATGCTTTGCACCCAGATGAACCGCAGCAGCACCAGCGCCACGAAAATCGCCAGTACATCGAGGCAGCGATAGAACAGCGTCGGCCACAGCGTCGGTTCGTGGCTGACCACGGCTTTGATGATGTCCGGCAATTGCAGGCCGAGCAGCAAGAAGATCAAGCCGTTAAAAGCAAATTCGAGCAATGACCAGACGCTGCGATTGAGCAATCGCGTACTGGTCTGGCGTGGCAACAGATCGAGCCAGCTCTGCATCATCCCCGCCGCCACCGCCGAAAGAATGCCCGAGGCGCCCAGACGTTCCGCCAACACGTAAGCGGCGAACGGCAGCAGCAACATGAACACCACGTGGGTCGCCGGGTCGTCCCAGCCACGCGCGATCATCCACGACCGCAGGCGCCCGACCAGCCAGCTCAGCGCCACGCCGACCGCCAGGCCGCCCAGCGCCACCGCGACGAACGTCAGGCTGGCATTGGTCAACGAGAACACCCCCGTGACCGCTGCAGCGAGGGCGAACTTGAACGTCACCAGACCCGAAGCGTCGTTCATCAGCGCCTCGCCTTGCAGCATGTGCATCAGCGGCGTCGGCAAGCGGTTCTGCGAAATCGCTGAAACGGCTACAGCGTCCGTCGGCGACAACACCGCCGCCAGAGCAAAGGCCACCGGCAACGGAATCGTCGGCAACAGCCAATGGATGAAATAGCCGGCGCCGACAACCGTGAACAGAACAAGGCCGACCGCCAGGGTCAGGATCGGTCCGCGCAATTGCCAGAGCGCACGTTTGGGCATGCGCCAGCCATCGGAAAACAGCAACGGTGGCAGGAACAGAAACAGGAACAGCTCGGGATCGAGGGCGACGTGCAGGCCCAGGTTCGGCCAGGCGAGCAAGGCACCGGCGGCGATTTGCACCAGCGGCAACGGCAGCGGGATGACCCGCCCGACCAGGCGCGAGACGCTGACCAGCATCAGCAGGATGAGGACGGTGTAAGCAGTTTGCATAAAGCGAAAATCTCAGGCGATCGACAGCGTTGAACTGCCATATTAGCCCCTTAGGCTGTGGCTGACCGTTGCACCTATGTCGCACGGCCGGAACGCGACCCCGTTGTGGGAGCGAGCCTGCTCGCGAAAGCGGTCGTTCAGCGCACTGAGATAATGACTGACATGGCGTCTTCGCGAGCAGGCTCGTTCCCACAGGGTTTTGCATGGCCAAATCGACCTGAGGCGCCGCGAAACCGTCCGGTCATGGCATAATCCGTCACCATTTTTATCCAGCACCTGTAAAGGGGGCGATTCCTTGGCCGTTTCAAGTAAAACGTTGCACCTTTTCGGCATCAAAGCCTGCGACACCATGAAAAAGGCGCGCACCTGGCTCGATGAACACTCTGTCAGCTACGACTTTCACGATTACAAAACCGCCGGCATCGACCGTGAACACCTGACCCAATGGTGTAACGAACACGGCTGGCAAACGGTGTTGAACCGCGCAGGCACGACCTTTCGCAAACTCGACGACGAACGCAAAGCCGATCTCGACCAGCCGAAAGCCATCGAACTGATGCTCGCTCAACCCTCGATGATCAAGCGCCCGGTGCTCGATCTCGGTGACCGAACCCTGATTGGCTTCAAGCCAGACATCTACGCGGCCGCTCTGAAGTAAGCAGCCCGTCACTCTTTGTAGAGGTATTCACATGTCCAATTCCCTGTTCAGCATCGCCTTTGGTGTCGGCACCCAGAACCGTCAAGGCGCATGGCTGGAAGTGTTCTACGCACAGCCACTGCTCAACCCATCGGCCGAACTGGTTGCCGCTGTTGCGCCGATCCTCGGTTACACCGAAGGCAACCAGGCCATCACTTTCACCACCGCACAGGCTGCACAACTGGCTGAAGCCGTGAAAGGCATCGACGCCGTGCAAGGCAAGCTGCTGACCCGTCTGGCCGAAAGCCACAAGCCGCTGGTCGCCACCCTGCTGGCCGAAGACGCGCAACTGACCTCCACGCCTGAGGCCTACCTCAAGCTGCATCTGCTCTCGCACCGCCTGGTCAAGCCGCACGGCGTCAGCCTCGCCGGTATCTTCCCGCTGCTGCCGAACGTGGCGTGGACCAGCCAGGGCGCGATCGATTTGAGCGAACTGGCGGAAATGCAACTCGAAGCGCGTCTGCGCGGCGAACTGCTGGAAGTCTTCTCGGTGGACAAGTTCCCGAAAATGACCGACTACGTGGTACCGGCCGGCGTGCGTATCGCTGACGCGGCGCGTCTGCGTCTGGGCGCTTACGTCGGTGAAGGCACCACCGTGATGCACGAAGGTTTCATCAACTTCAACGCCGGCACCGAAGGCCCGGGCATGATCGAAGGCCGGGTTTCCGCTGGCGTCTTCGTCGGCAAGGGTTCGGACCTGGGCGGCGGTTGCTCGACCATGGGCACCCTGTCGGGCGGCGGCAACATCGTGATCAAGGTCGGCGAAGGCTGCCTGATCGGCGCCAACGCCGGTATCGGTATCCCGTTGGGCGACCGCAACACCGTTGAGTCAGGCCTGTACGTGACCGCGGGTACCAAGGTTGCGCTGCTGGACGAAAACAACAACCTGGTCAAGGTGGTGAAGGCGCGTGAGCTGGCCGGCCAGACTGACCTGCTGTTCCGTCGCAATTCGGAAACCGGTGCTGTGGAATGCAAGACCCACAAATCGGCGATCGAACTGAACGAAGCGCTGCACGCTCACAACTAAGCAGCACATCGACCTCCTGTGGGAGCGAGCCTGCTCGCGAAGCTTTTGGCGTATTCAAGAACGCCTTCGCGAGCAGGCTCGCTCCCACAGTGTCTTGTGTACATCCCGCCCAAGTTCACAGGGCTGAACAAATGATGATTCCCTCCCCGTGGCGTGCCGATTTCCCGGCCATCGCCGCCCTGCAACGGCAAGACCAGACCTATCTGGACAACGCCGCCACCACGCAAAAACCCCAGGCCCTGCTCGACGCGCTGACGCATTACTACGCCAATGGCGCAGCCAATGTGCATCGCGCGCAACACTTGCCCGGCGCCCACGCCACGCAGGCGTTCGAGGACAGTCGGCTGAAGGTTGCCCAGTGGCTGAACGCGGGTGACAGCGGGCAGATCATTTTCACCCACGGCGCCACCAGTGCGTTGAATCTGCTGGCTTACGGTCTCGAGCATCTGTTCGAGCCCGGCGATGAGATTGTCATCAGCGCTCTGGAGCATCACGCCAACCTGCTGCCGTGGCAGCAACTGGCGCAACGCCGCAACTTGAAGCTGGTGATCCTGCCGCTGGACGTAGACGGCCTGATCGACCTCACCGCCGCCGTGCAGCTGATCGGCTCGCGCACACGTTTGTTGGCGGTCAGCCAGTTGTCCAATGTGCTGGGTGCCTGGCAGCCACTGACCGCTTTGCTTGGCATGGCCAAGGCGCACAACGCTCTGACCGTGGTCGATGGCGCGCAGGGTGTGGTGCACGGTCGCCATGATGTGCAGGCGCTGGGTTGCGACTTCTATGTGTTCTCCAGCCATAAGCTCTATGGCCCCGATGGCCTTGGCGTGCTGTTCGGGCGCAACGCTGCGCTGGAGCAATTGCAGCCATGGCAATTCGGCGGCGAGATGGTGCTGGACGCCAACTATCACGATTCGCGCTTTCGCCCGGCGCCACTGGGTTTCGAGGCGGGCACACCGCCGATTGCCAGTGTCATTGGCCTCGGTGCGACCCTGGATTATCTGGCCGGGCTGGATCAGCCAGCCGTGTCGGCCCACGAGGCGGCGCTGCACGACTATCTGCTGCGCGGCCTCGCTGCTCGTAATGGCATTCGTCTGCTGGGCAAGCCGCAATTGGCGCTGGCCAGTTTCGTCGTCGAAGGCGTGCACAACGCCGATCTCGCGCACTTGCTGACCGAACAGGGCATCGCCGTGCGCGCCGGGCATCACTGCGCCATGCCGCTGATGAAAAGCTTCGAACTGGCCGGCGCGATTCGCGTGTCGCTGGCGCTGTACAACGATTCGGAAGATCTCGAGCGCTTTTTCGAGGCGCTGGATCAGGCGCTGGAGTTGTTGCGATGAGCTTGCCGGTCGAGGCAGCTGAAGCGCTGCAGACTTTTCAGAATGCAGCGGGCTGGGAACAGCGAGCGCGGTTGCTGATGCAGTTTGGTGATCGTCTGCCGCCGTTGGCTGACGCGCAAAAGTGCGAGGCCAATCGAGTGCATGGCTGTGAAAGCCAAGTGTGGCTGGTGGGGGATTTGCGCGACGGGCGCTGGCAGTTCAGGGCGAGCAGCGATGCGCGGATGATTCGTGGCCTGGTGGCGTTGTTGCTCCTGCGGGTCAACGGCTTGTCAGCGGCGGAGTTGCAGCAGGTGGATCTGCCGGAGTGGTTCACTCAGTTGGGGTTGTCGCGGCAGTTGTCACCTTCGCGCAGTAATGGCCTCAATGCCGTGCTCACGCGGATGAATGAGTTGGCGGGTTAATCGCTTTCGCGAGCAGGCTCGCTCCCACAGGGGAATGCATTTCAATGTGGGAGCGAGCCGGCTCGCGAAGAGGCCATCAGCCTCACCGATCAAGCCTGAGGTTTTACTCGGTCAGCAGGGCGCCGCCCCCCCGCGACAATCTTGTCCACAGCCTTGGTCGCCGCGACCATGCCGAACGTCGCCGTGACCATCATCACCGCGCCGAACCCGCCGGCGCAGTCGAGCTTCACGCCGTCGCCGACAAAACTCTTCTGCAGGCAAATGCTGCCGTCCGGTTTCGGGTAGCGCAGCTGTTCCGTGGAGAACACACACGGCACGCTGTAGTGCCGGGTCACGGTGCGCGAGAAGCCGTAGTCACGGCGCAAGGTCGAGCGCACTTTCGAGGCCAGCGGATCGTTGAAGGTGCGGTTGAGATCGCAGACCTGAATCAGCGTCGGGTCGATCTGCCCGCCCGCGCCGCCGGTGGTGATGATCTGGATCTTGCGGCGTTTGCACCAGGCGATCAGCGCCGCTTTGGCGTTGACCGCATCGATGCAGTCGATCACGCAGTCGATGTTCGGCGTGATGTATTCGGCCATGGTGTCGCGGGTAACGAAATCGGCCACGGCGTGCACCGTGCAATCAGGATTGATGCCGCGCAGACGCTCGGCCATCACCTCGACCTTGGGTTTGCCCACGGTGCTGTCCAAGGCGTGCAATTGGCGGTTGGCATTGCTGACGCAGACGTCATCAAGGTCGAACAGCGAGATCTCGCCCACCCCGCTACGGGCCATGGCTTCCGCCGCCCAGGAACCGACGCCACCGACGCCGACGATCGCCACATGGGCAGCGCGCAAGCGTTCCAGGCCCTCGATGCCATACAAACGGGCGATGCCTGCAAACCGCGGATCTTCTGTACTCATGACCATTACCCCAAAAACCGGCGCGCATTATAGGGCTACGCAGCGGTAAGTTTTAAGCTGCAAGCGACAAGTGTAAGAACTTAAGTCAGAGTCGGATGCCCAATGTCAGGCATTTTCCCCGCAGTTGTACGACTGGTTAACCACCGGTGTAGGATGCGCGCCCCTCGGACGTCTATCCGACCGAATCTTCGTTCCACAGCCTTTGGAACCCGAAACAGCTATGTCATCGCGTAAATTTGGACTCAACCTGGTGGTGGTGCTGGCCATCGCTGCCCTGTTCACCGGTTTCTGGGCGCTGGTCAATCGCCCGGTCACGGCGCCGAACTGGCCGCAGCAGATCTCCGGCTTCTCGTATTCGCCATTCCAGCAGGGGCAGTACCCCCAAAGGGATCAGTACCCGTCGGACGACGAGATGCGCCGTGACCTGGAAATCATGAGCAAGCTGACCGACAACATCCGTATCTATTCGGTCGACGGTTCGCTGGGAGACATTCCGAAACTGGCTGAAGAATTCGGCCTGCGGGTCACCCTCGGTATCTGGATCAGTCCGGATCAGGAACGCAACGAACGGGAGATCGTTAAAGCCATCGAACTGGCCAACACCTCGCGCAGCGTCGTGCGGGTAGTGGTCGGCAACGAGGCACTGTTTCGCGAGGAGATCACCCCTGAGGCGTTGATCGTTCTGCTGGATCGGGTGCGCGCTGCCGTCAAGGTACCAGTGACTACCTCCGAGCAATGGCACATCTGGGAGAAATACCCGCAACTGGCCAAGCACGTTGATTTGATCGCCGCCCACGTCCTGCCCTACTGGGAGTTCATTCCCGTCGACAAGGCCGGCCAGTTCGTCTTCGACCGCGCCCGCGATCTGAAAAAACTGTTCCCGAAAAAACCGCTGCTGCTGTCCGAAGTCGGCTGGCCGAGCAACGGCCGCATGCGCGGTGGTGCCGATGCTTCACCGGCGGACCAGGCGATTTACCTGCGCACACTGGTCAACAAGCTCAATCGCCAGGGCTTCAACTATTTCGTGATCGAAGCCTTCGACCAGCCGTGGAAGGCCAGCGATGAAGGTTCCGTCGGCGCCTATTGGGGCGTGTTCAATGCCGCGCGCCAGCAGAAATTCAATTTCGAAGGCCCGGTGGTGGCGATTCCGCAATGGCGCGTGCTGGCGATCGGCTCGGTGGTGCTGGCGCTGCTGTCGCTGACCCTGCTGATGATCGACGGCTCGGCCCTGCGCCAGCGCGGCCGGACGTTCCTGACGTTTATCGCGTTCCTGTGCGGTTCGGTACTGGTGTACATCGGTTACGACTACAGCCAGCAATACAGCACGTGGTTCAGCCTCACGGTGGGATTTCTTCTGGCACTCGGTGCGCTCGGGGTGTTCATCGTCCTGCTCACCGAGGCCCATGAACTGGCCGAAGCGGTGTGGATTCACAAGCGCCGGCGCGAATTCCTGCCGGTGCTTGGCGACTCGGACTACCGGCCGAAAGTCTCGATCCATGTGCCCTGCTACAACGAGCCGCCGGAGATGGTCAAACAGACCCTCGACGCGCTGGCCGCGCTCGATTATCCGGACTTCGAAGTTCTGATCATCGACAACAACACCAAGGATCCGGCGGTGTGGGAACCGGTGCGCGATTACTGCGAAACATTGGGCCCGCGCTTCAAGTTCTTCCACGTATCGCCGCTGGCCGGTTTCAAGGGCGGCGCGCTGAATTATCTGATCCCGCACACCGCCAAGGACGCCGAAGTGATTGCGGTGATCGATTCCGATTACTGCGTGCACCCGAACTGGCTCAAGCACATGGTGCCGCATTTCGCCGACCCGAAAATCGCCGTGGTGCAATCGCCGCAGGATTATCGCGACCAGAACGAAAGCACCTTCAAGAAGCTTTGCTACGCCGAGTACAAAGGTTTCTTCCACATCGGCATGGTCACTCGCAACGACCGTGACGCGATCATTCAGCACGGCACCATGACCATGACCCGCCGCTCGGTGCTGGAAGAGTTGGGCTGGGCTGACTGGTGCATCTGTGAAGACGCCGAACTGGGCCTGCGCGTGTTCGAAAAAGGCCTGTCGGCGGCGTATTACCACGACAGCTACGGCAAGGGCCTGATGCCGGATACCTTCATCGACTTCAAGAAACAGCGTTTCCGCTGGGCCTACGGCGCGATCCAGATTATCAAGCGCCACACCCGCAGCCTGCTGCGCGGCAAGGACACCGAACTGACCCGTGGCCAGCGTTATCACTTCCTCGCCGGGTGGCTGCCGTGGGTTGCCGATGGCATGAACATTTTCTTCACCGTCGGCGCGCTGTTGTGGTCGGCGGCAATGATCATCGTCCCGCAACGGGTCGATCCGCCGTTGCTGATTTTCGCAATCCCGCCGCTGGCGCTGTTTGTGTTCAAGGTCGGCAAGATCATCTTCCTCTACCGCCGCGCGGTGGGCGTGAATCTGAAGGATGCGTTCTGCGCGGCACTGGCCGGCCTGGCGTTGTCGCACACCATTGCCAAAGCGGTGCTGTACGGCTTCTTCACCAGCAGCATTCCGTTCTTCCGCACGCCGAAAAACGCCGACAACCACGGCTTCTGGGTGGCGATCAGCGAAGCGCGTGAAGAGCTGTTCATCATGCTGTTGCTGTGGGGTGCGGCGCTGGGGATTTTCCTGGTCAACGGCATGCCGAGCAATGACATGCGCTTCTGGGTGACCATGCTGCTGGTGCAGTCGCTGCCGTATCTGGCAGCGCTGATCATGGCGTTCCTGTCGTCGCTGCCCAAACCTGTGGCCAAGGCTGAGCCGGCACCGGTCGTCTAAATCCGCAACGCAGCACTAAACGGCGGCCAACGGTCGCCGTTTTGCTTTAAGATAACCGCCATTTTGCGGGGCTTGGCGTGATAACCGGTCTGACTGACCACCCCTATCCCTTGTGGGAGCGAGCCTGCTCGCGAAGGCGTTGTAACATTCAACCTTTAAGGTGCCTGGTAGACCGCTTTCGCGAGCAGGCTCGCTCCCACATTAGAAGCCCAAGCTCATACCTCATGATCCCGGAGTTTTCCATGACGGCCCACGCCGACCTATCGCCGACCCTTCAACTGGCCATCGACCTGATCCGCCGTCCCTCCGTGACCCCGGTCGACGCCGACTGCCAGAAGCAGATGATGCAGCGCCTGGGCGACGCCGGTTTCACCCTGGAGCCGATGCGCATCGAAGATGTGGATAACTTCTGGGCCACTCACGGCAACAACGACGGTCCAGTGCTGTGCTTCGCCGGTCACACCGACGTGGTGCCGACCGGCCCGGTAACGGCGTGGCAGATCGACCCGTTTAACGCCGTGATCGACGAACACGGCATGCTCTGCGGCCGTGGCGCGGCGGACATGAAAGGCAGCCTGGCGTCGATGACCGTCGCCGCCGAGCGTTTCGTCGCCGATTACCCGAATCATAAAGGCAAGGTCGCGTTCCTGATCACCAGCGACGAAGAAGGCCCGGCGCATCACGGCACCAAAGCAGTGGTCGAGCGTCTGGTGGCGCGCAACGAGCGTCTGGACTGGTGCATCGTTGGCGAGCCATCGAGCACCACGCTGGTCGGCGATGTGGTGAAAAACGGCCGTCGCGGTTCCCTCGGCGCCAAGCTCACGGTCAAAGGCGTGCAGGGTCATGTGGCCTACCCGCACCTGGCGAAGAACCCGATTCACCTCGCCGCTCCGGCGCTGGCCGAACTGGCCGCCGAGCACTGGGACAATGGTAACGACTTCTTCCCGCCGACCAGTTTCCAGGTTTCCAACCTCAATTCCGGTACCGGCGCGACCAACGTGATCCCGGGCGATCTGGTGGCGGTGTTCAACTTCCGCTTTTCCACCGAATCGACTGTCGAAGGCCTGCAGAAGCGCGTTGCCGATATCCTCGACAAACATGGTCTGGACTGGCACATCGACTGGGCGCTGTCCGGCCTGCCATTCCTCACCGAGCCGGGCGCGCTGCTCGATGCGGTGTCGTCGAGCATCAGGGACATCACCGGTCGTGAAACCAAGGCGTCGACCAGCGGCGGCACCTCCGATGGCCGCTTCATTGCGACCATGGGCACGCAAGTGGTTGAACTGGGCCCGGTCAACGCGACCATTCACCAGGTCAACGAGCGCGTGCTGGCGGCGGATCTCGATGTACTGACCGAGATTTACTACCAGACCCTGATCAAGTTGCTCGCCTGATGCTCGCGTGTCCGATTTGCAGTGAACCGCTCAATGCGGTGGACAACGGCGTGGTCTGCCCTGCCGGGCATCGGTTCGACCGTGCGCGCCAGGGTTATCTGAACCTGCTGCCGGTGCAGCACAAGAACAGCCGCGACCCGGGCGACAATCAGGCGATGGTCGAAGCGCGACGTGATTTCCTCAACGCCGGACATTACGCGCCAGTCGCTAAACGTCTGGCTGAATTGGCGGCCAGTTTTGCCCCGGAGCGCTGGGTCGACATCGGCTGTGGCGAGGGTTATTACACCGCGCAAATCGCCGAGGCTTTGCCCCATGCGGATGGCTATGCGCTGGACATTTCCCGCGAAGCCGTCAAACGCGCCTGCAAGCGCAACCCGGCGATTACCTGGTTGATTGCCAGCATGGCCCGCGTGCCATTGGCTTCGGGCAGTTGCCAGTTTCTCGCCAGCGTCTTCAGTCCGTTGGACTGGGAGGAAGCCAAGCGTCTGCTCAGCGTCGGCGGCGGCCTGATGAAAGTCGGCCCGACCCGTGGCCATCTGATGGAATTGCGCGAGCGCCTGTACGACGAGGTCCGCGAGTACACCGACGACAAGCACCTGGCTCTGGTGCCGGCCGGCATGGCGCTGGCACATAGCGAGACGCTGGAATTCAAGCTGACCCTGGACAAGCCCGAGGATCGCGCCAACCTGTTGGCGATGACACCCCACGGCTGGCGTGCCAGTGCCGAGCGTCGCGCGGCCGTGATCGAACAGGCCGAGCCGTTCGAGACCACCGTGTCGATGCGCTACGATTATTTCGTTCTTCAATAACTTTTGGTCTCGGGCACAGGCCCGGGGCCGGCTAAATCCGCGAATGGATTTTTCAGACCCGCAGTGAGGACATCCATGCGCCAACCGGACATCGAGATTTACCTGAAAGACGCCGACGTCGACCACAAGGCCATTTCCGCCTGGCTCGGCGCAGCACTGGGCCCGTGCAGCGACTGGGTGCAGAAAGGCCAGACGTACAAGTGCAAGGCCGGCAACGTACCGGTGACCTGGCTGCCGAAGGCCGTGGGCAAGTGGAACAGTCTGTACCTGGAAAGCGACCAGACGCCTTGGGACGATGACATCGCCTGCGCCCGCGCAGCCTTTGCCGCGCTGAACGTCGAAGTGCGTTGCGCACCGGGAACGTGGGTCGAAGAAGAGGGTGAAGAAACCGCCGATCGCTGGATTCGCATCAGCGCAGACGGAGAAGAAGAAATCACCTGGAAAACGGCTTAAAAGCAGCTGCAAGTTACTAGCTGAAAGCTGCAAGCCTCAAGCGGAACTGCTTATAGCTTGTGGCTTGCAGCTTGGAACTTGAAGCTGCTGTTACAGGCCTACAACATCCTCAGCCTGCAAGCCCTTCTCGCCGGTAATCACGGCGTACTCGACCTGTTGACCTTCGGTCAGCGAGCGATGCCCTTCGCCGCGAATCGCGCGGTAGTGCACGAACACGTCCACCCCGTCTTCGCGCTGGATAAAGCCGTAGCCTTTGGCGTCGTTGAACCACTTCACGTTGCCGGTTTCGCGTGTTGCCATCTGTTCATACTCCTTTTTTATTATTGAACAGGCTTTTCGCAGGAAAGCCTTCGAGGAACGTCAGCCTGCGTCCGACGTCCATGACAGGGCACCGGCAACAGAGCGCCGAGTATATGACAGGCGCAGAAACTCTCAACAGGAGATTAGTTCGGCGCTTTTTTGCCGATTTTCGGTGAATCCGGCAAACTGTCGCCCACTTGAGCAATCGCTCGGTTCTATTCACTCACGCAGAAGCCGTATGACCCGTTCCCCGTTCCGCCGTCTTGTGTTTGGCACCCTGCGCCGCCTGCTGTATCTCTGGGTTCGCTCCGAGACCATCAATCAGTCGTCGTTCACCCTCAACCTCGACCGCAGTCGTCCGGTGTTCTACGTCCTGCAAAACCCTTCGCTGACCGATCTGGCGGTGGTCGACACCGAGTGCACCAAGGCCGGCCTGCCGCGTCCGGTGCTGGCAGTGTCGGTGGGTTCGTTGATCGAGCCGGCGGCGTTTTTCTATCTGACCCCGGACCCGGACTGGCTCGGCCGCCAGGACAAACGCGGTGCGCCGCCGACCCTGACCCGTCTGGTCAGCGCGCTGACGCAGAACGCTGCCGAGGACGCGCAGATCATTCCAGTCAGCGTGTTCTGGGGTCAGTCGCCGGACAGCGAAAACAGCCCGTGGAAACTGTTGTTCGCTGACAGTTGGGCCGTTACCGGACGCCTGCGCCGGCTGCTGAGCATCATCGTCCTCGGGCGTAAGACCCGCGTGCAGTTTTCCGCGCCGATTCATCTGCGTGAGCTGATCGATCACAACAAGGGCCACGAACGCACCGTGCGCATGGCCCAGCGCATCCTGCGGGTGCACTTCCGCAACCTGAAAGCCGCAGTGATCGGCCCGGACATTTCCCACCGGCGCAATCTGGTCAAGGGCCTGCTCAACCAGCCGCTGGTCAAACAGGCGATCCTCGACGAAGCCGAGCGCGAAAATATCTCCCCGGAAAAAGCCAAGGCTCAAGCCCTGCGCTACGGCAACGAGATTGCCTCGGACTACACCTACACCGCGATCCGTTTTCTCGAAGTGGTGCTGAGCTGGTTCTGGAACAAGATCTACGACGGCATCAAGGTCAACCACATCGAGGGAGTTCAGAACGTCGCGCAAGGTCACGAAGTGATCTACGTGCCATGCCATCGCAGCCACATCGACTACCTGCTGCTCTCGTATCTGCTGTTCCGCAACGGCCTGACCCCGCCGCACATCGCCGCCGGCATCAACCTCAACATGCCGGTGATCGGCAGCCTGCTGCGCCGTGGCGGCGCGTTTTTCATGCGTCGCACGTTCAAGGGCAATCCGTTGTACACCTCGGTGTTCAACGAATACCTGCACACCCTGTTCACCAAAGGTTTCCCGGTCGAGTATTTCGTCGAGGGCGGCCGCTCGCGCACCGGGCGCATGCTGCAACCGAAAACCGGCATGCTCGCGATTACTCTGCGCAGTTTCCTGCGTTCGTCGCGGATGCCGATCGTGTTCGTCCCGGTGTACATCGGTTACGAGCGCGTGCTCGAAGGGCGCACCTATCTGGGCGAGCTGCGCGGGGCGAGCAAGAAGAAAGAGTCGATCTTCGACATCTTCAAAGTGATCGGCGCGCTGAAGCAGCGCTTCGGTCAGGTCGCGGTGAACTTCGGTGAGCCGATCAAACTGGCGGAATTCCTCGACGCCGAGCAACCGGACTGGCGCCAGCAGGAACTCGGCCCGCAGTTCAAACCGGCGTGGCTCAACGAAACCACCAACCGCCTCGGCGAGAAGGTCGCTCGGCACCTGAACGAAGCGGCGGCGATCAACCCGGTCAATCTGGTGGCGCTGGCGCTGCTGTCGACCACGCGTCTGGCCCTGGACGATCGCGCCATGGCACGGGTGCTGGATCTGTATCTGGCATTGCTGCGCAAAGTCCCGTATTCGCCGCACACCACCTTGCCGGAAGGCGATGGCCGTGCGCTGATCGAGCATGTGAAAGACATGGATCTGCTCGCCGAGCAGAACGATGCGCTGGGCAAGATTCTGTATCTGGACGAGCAGAACGCCGTCCTGATGACTTACTACCGCAACAACGTCCTGCACATTTTCGCCCTGCCCTCGTTGCTGGCGAGTTTCTTCCAGAGCACCTCGCGCATGAGCCGCGAGCAGATCCTGCGCTATACCCGCGCGCTGTATCCGTACCTGCAATCGGAGCTGTTCATCCGTTGGAGCCTGGACGAACTCGACGCGGTGATCGATCAATGGCTGGAAGCGTTCGTCGAGCAGGGCCTGCTGCGTTTCGAGAAGGATGTTTATCTGCGTCCGGCACCGAGTTCGCGGCATTTCGTGCTGCTGACGCTGCTGTCGAAAAGCATCGCGCAGACCTTGCAGCGTTTCTACATGACCGTGTCCCTGCTGCTCAACAGCGGCCAGAACAGCATCAGCGCCGAAGAGCTGGAAGACTTGTGCACGGTCATGGCCCAGCGCCTGTCGATCCTCCACGGCTTGAACGCCCCGGAGTTTTTCGACAAGAGCCTGTTCCGCCATTTCATCCAGACCCTGCTCGACCTCGACGTACTGCGCCGCGACGAATCCGGCAAGCTCAGCTACCACGAACTGCTTGGCGAGCTGGCCGAAGGCGCGGCCAAGCGCGTGTTGCCGGCGGAAATTCGCCTGTCGATCCGCCAGGTCGCGCTGCACCGCAGTGAAGATGCGGCGGACCAGATTACCGCGTTGCCGGAAGCCTGACGCAAATCCCTGTAGGAGTGAGCCTGCTCGCGATAGCGGTTTTTCAGTCAACATCACTGTCGTCTGACACACCGCTATCGCGAGCAGGCTCACTCCTACAATTGAATGGAGTACTACATGAACAAACTGCTAACCCTCGCCGCCGCCACGCTGCTCAGCGCCTGCCAATCAACCACCCCCGGCAAGGTCAGCCTCGACGGTGAAGTCTTCTACCTGCAACGCATCGCCCTGCCGCCGAGCGCGACCCTGAGCGTCAGCCTGCAAGACGTGTCGCTGGCCGATGCGCCGGCCGTGGTCCTTGCCCAACAAAAAGGCCCAATCGAAGGCCAGGTGCCGCTGCCGTTTCATTTGAGCTACGATCCGGCGCAGGTCAAACCCGGCCACCGTTACTCGGTCAGCGCACGCATCGAGGTCAACGGCGAGCTGATGTTCATCACCACCGAAAACCACGCCGTGCAACTCGACGGCAACGACCCGCAGCCGCTGAAAATCCGCGTTGACGCCGTTCGTTAATCCATTTTTCGCCACAAGGAAGCCGCCATGCGCCGCCCTACCCTTCGCTTCGCCGCCGTCTGCGCCGGCCTGCTGATCTCTGCCAACGCCCTGGCCCTGTCGCTCAATGACCTGTCGCAGCAAGACGCCACCGGCGGCCTCAAGGACGCCCTGACCCAGGGCGCGCAGATCGCCGTGAAACAACTCGGCACCCCGGGCGGTTTCAGCAACAACCCCGAGGTGAAAATCGAGCTGCCGGGCAAACTCGGCAAAGCCGCGAGCAAGATGAAAGCCTTCGGCATGGGCGCCCAGGTCGAAGAACTGGAAACCGCGATGAACAAAGCCGCCGAATCCGCCGTGACCCAGGCGCAGCCAATCCTCGTCGACGCGGTGAAAAAAATGAGCGTGGCCGACGCCAAAGGCATCCTCAGCGGCGGCAACGATTCGGCGACCCAATACCTGAACAAATCCAGCCGGGAGCAGATCCGCGCGAAATTCCTGCCCATCGTCAAACAAGCCACCGACAAGGTCGGCGTCGCGCAGAAGTACAATTCGTTTGCCGGCCAGGCAGCGGCATTCGGCGTAGTTGATGCCAAGAGCGCCAATGTTGAGAGTTACGTCACCGAGCAAGCACTCAATGGCCTGTTCGAGATGATCGGCAAGCAGGAAGAAACGATTCGTCAGAACCCGGCCGCTGCGGCGACGAGTCTGGCGAAGAAGGTGTTTGGTACGTTGTAAACGGGCATCACGCGGGGCGAAGTGATTCGACCCCGTGTCTTTTTTCTTCTACGGCCCCGCACAAAAAATACACCGCCTCCCGGCCCATCTTTCTTCTGGCAAATATTTGCAACTGCTCCAACCCTTCCAATATCGATTTCGCCTCACTGCCCGTGCAGGAAAAATTTTCCGCGACGTTGCTCGCCGTAAATTCCTTCGCTTCCCCGCTTTTAGCCACCTGATATAGGGCGCGCTGCTGTTGCGTCAGTTGCTCAAATACGCCAGAGCTGATCAGCCAACGGTCAAAATCCTCCGTGTCTGCCACGCTCTTGCGGTAAATATCGGTAAAGCCGACCACGGCTCGCAGAATGACAGAACACTGGAACTCGATGAAATAGGTCAGGTCCAGCTCATGCGCCTCGGTGTGCAGATAGGAGCGCCCGTATTTCACCGGTGCATTGCGTAGCAACAGGCTGATCGTAATGTAGCGAAAGCCCGCGAACTCATGTTTGAACATGAACCAGTAAAACAAGGCTCTCGCAACCCGCCCGTTACCGTCGCGAAAGGGATGTTCGTAACCCATGGCGAAATGCAGCGTGATGGCCTTGATCAGTGGATGCAAATAGTTTTTTTCCAGGATCGAGGCATCGGGCTGGTTGATCCAGCCGGAAAGCCTCGCCAACCGCGAAACCAGACCCACCACAGGAGGCGGTCGGTGCACGGTGTTGCCCGAACCATCCTGAACAACCACCTCATCATTGGTTCTGAACAATCCAGGGGAATACTGCTCGTCATCAATCCCCTCCACACCCACTCGATGGATCTCTGCAATCAGCTCAATGCTCAGAGGTTCATAACGCTTTTCCCAAGCGAAATTCATCATTCGATAATTACCCATGACCATGCGCTCATCCGGCGTCCGCGGCTGGCGCTGATGCTTGAGCATGTCCTTGGCAACACGAGTCGTGGTCGCCGCGCCCTCCAACTGGCTACTTGCGATGGCTTCGTCTTCGATCAGGTCATTGAGCAGACAAGAGAAATGCACACGTTCGCCGATCTGACTGGTCATGTAATCCAGCGCGGCCGTACTGGCGTGACGATCCACCACAGCCAAGGTTTTCTGCGCCAACGGCGTTGGCACATATTTGCCCCACTGCACCGGCTCGCCCAACGGCAACAAACGGATGTACTGGGCTGCCCGCGCCTTCTTCACCAACGCCCAACAAAGGTTGGCGTCCAATCCCGCAGGCCAGCGATAGCGCAACGCCTCGAATGGCAGATAGCGCCCCTGATCATCGAGGGGCTTGAGCAGCGCCAGATAATCCGCAAGTCGTTGCTTGTGGGGCGAGCGGGCCAACAGGTCGAAAACAGGATCCGTTCTGCCGCTTAATGTCGGTGGCTTCTTCATGGGACAGCCTCAAGGACTCGGAAAAACAGAACCCGGAGTACAGCATTCGACGGGCAGCGCCTCAAGATCGGAGGTTTCTGAAAAAGCTGTAGGAAGGCAGCGTGAATTGGCGAGTTGAAATGAATTGGCTGTCAGACCGCCTTCGCGAGCAGGCTCGCTCTCACAGAAAAGCAAAATCAAGATCAAAAGATCGCAGCCTTCGGCAGCTCCTACACAATGAGCGCAAGCTCGAGTACCGCTTTTGATCTTGCCGTGCCGGCCCCATCGGCAGGCTGAGTGGAGGGATTGATCCGGGCGTGGGAGCGCAGCGACCGTTTGGCGCAGCCAAACACAGCGGGAGGAGGTGCAGCGAAGCAAACCGGAGACGCTGCGCCCGGATCGATCCCGGAGCGAAGGAACCCCGAGCCCCAGCGAGGGGCCGAACGCCGGGGCCCAGCGTTTTGGTTACTTTTGGGCGTCTGCAAAAGTGACCCGCTGTAAGAGCGGAACCGCCAGCCGCAACACCCAAAAAAAACGGATATTCACTCAGAACACCCAAAGCATGGTCGGCCCTCAGGCCGCCACGCAACCACAACTCAAACGGAGTCTTTGCGAACCCTGAACCAAGCCGCATACAACGCCGGCAAAAACAACAAAGTCAGCGCGGTAGCCACAATCAACCCACCCATGATCGCCACCGCCATCGGCCCGAAAAACACACTGCGCGACAACGGAATCATCGCCAGCACCGCCGCCAGCGCCGTCAACACAATCGGCCGAAAGCGCCGCACCGTCGCCTCGATGATCGCCTGCCAAGGCCTGAGCCCGGCAGCAATATCCTGCTCGATCTGATCCACCAGAATCACCGAGTTGCGCATGATCATCCCGGACAATGCGATGGTCCCCAACATCGCCACAAACCCGAACGGCTGCCGGAACACCATCAGAAACAGCGTCACCCCGATCAACCCCAGAGGTGCGGTGAGAAACACCATCGCCGTACGCGAGAAACTGCGCAGCTGCACCATCAGCAAGGTCAGTACCACGACAATAAACATCGGCACCCCGGCATTCACCGACTTCTGCCCGCGCTCGGAATCCTCCACCGTGCCGCCGACATCCAGCAGATAACCATCGGGCAATTCGGCGCGAATCGGGTCAAGCGTCGGCATGATCTGTTTGACCAGCGTCGCCGGTTGCTCCTTGCCATAAATATCGGCACGCACGGTCACGTTCGGCAGGCGGTTGCGGTGCCAGATGATGCCTTCCTCGAAGCCATATTCCAGCGTGGCAATCTGCGACAGCGCCACACTGCGGCCGTTATCGGTCGGCACCGCGAGGCTCGGCAATAACGACAACTCAGTGCGTTCATGCACGGTGCCGCGCAGCAGAATCTCGATCAATTCGTTATCTTCGCGATACTGGCTGACCGTTGAGCCGACCAGCGAACTCTGGAGGAATTTCGCCAGATTGGCCGTGCTCACGCCAAGTGCGCGGGCGCGGTCCTGGTCGATGTTCAGGTAGACGACTTTGCTCGGCTCTTCCCAGTCCAGATGCACGTTGACCACATGCGGATTCTCGCGAACCTTCGCCGCCACTTTGCGCGCCAGCGCTCGAACCTCTTCAATGTGTTCGCCGGTGACGCGGAACTGCACCGGATAGCCAACCGGCGGACCGTTTTCCAAACGAGTAACCCGCGAACGCAGGGCCGGGAATTGTTCGTTGAGGGTTTCGATCAACCAGTTGCGCAGCGCTTCACGCTCTTCGATGGTTTTCGCCAACACCACAAACTGGGCAAAACTCGCCGCCGGCAATTGCTGATCCAGCGGCAGGTAGAAACGCGGCGAGCCAGTGCCGACATAGGCCACATAATTCTCGATACCGGCGTGCTCCTTGAGCAGCGCCTCGAGGCGTTTGACTTCACTGGTGGTGTTGGCCAGCGAAACGCCTTCGGCGAGTTTCAGATCAACCATCAACTCCAGCCGGTTCGAAGCCGGGAAGAACTGCTGCGGGACGAAACGGAACAGCATCACCGAGGCGATGAACAGGCCCACGGTGAGCACGATCACCGTCTTGCGATGCGCCACGCACCACTCCACCAGTCGCCGCACGCGCTGATAAAACGGCGTCGCGTACGGGTCCGGCTGACCATCGCCAGTGCCGTGTTTTGCCGCATGAATTTTCGCCAGATCCGGCAGGAGTTTTTCCCCCAGATACGGCACGAACATTACCGCCGCGACCCATGAGGCCAGCAAGGCAATGGTCACCACTTGGAAAATCGAGCGGGTATATTCGCCGGTACCGGACTGCGCGGTGGCAATCGGCAGGAAGCCGGCGGCGGTGATCAACGTGCCGGTGAGCATCGGAAACGCCGTACTGGTCCAGGCATAACTCGCGGCGCGAATGCGATCGAAACCCTGCTCCATTTTGATCGCCATCATTTCCACGGCGATGATCGCGTCGTCCACCAGCAGCCCCAGCGCCAGCACCAGCGCACCGAGGGAGATCTTGTGCAGGCCGATCCCGAGGTAGTACATGCAGGCGAAGGTCATCGCCAGCACCAACGGAATGGTCAGCGCGACGACCATGCCAGTGCGCACGCCGAGAGAGAAGAAACTCACCAGCAGGACGATTGCCAGCGCTTCGACCAACACCTGAACGAACTCGCCGACCCCGGTTTTCACTGCGGCCGGCTGATCGGAGACCTTGCGCAGCTGCATCCCGGCCGGGAGATTTTTCTGGATGCGCGAGAACTCGCCTTCGAGCGCCTTGCCGAGCACCAGAATGTCGCCGCCATCCTTCATCGCCACAGCCAGACCGATCGCATCGTCGCCCATGAAACGCATGCGCGGCGCCGGGGGGTCGCTGAAACCGCGACGCACATCGGCGATATCGGAGATGCGGAACGTACGATCGGCGACGCGGATCGGAAAGTTCTTTATCTCATCGACTGTCTGAAAATTCCCTGAAACGCGTAGCTGCAAGCGCTCGCTACCGGTTTCGAAGAACCCCGCCGTGGAGACCGCGTTCTGCTCCTCCAGTGCCTGCTGCACCGCTGCCAGCGGCAAGCCGAGGGTGGCGAGTTTGACGTTGGACAGCTCGACCCAGATCTTCTCGTCCTGCAGGCCGAGCAGTTCGACCTTGCCGACGTCCTTGACCCGTTGCAGCTGAATCTGGATGCGGTCGGCGTAATCCTTGAGCACGGCGTAATCGAAACCGTCGCCAGTCAGCGCGTAGATATTGCCGAAGGTGGTGCCGAACTCATCGTTGAAAAACGGCCCCTGAATTCCCGGCGGCAAGGTCTGGCGGATATCTCCGACCTTTTTGCGCAACTGGTACCAGAGGTCGGGGATTTGCTTGGAGTGCATCGAATCGCGGGCAATGAAAGTGACCTGGGATTCGCCGGGGCGGGAGAACGACATGATGCGTTCGTACTCGCCGGTTTCCATCAGTTTCTTTTCAATACGCTCGGTGACCTGGCGCGAGACTTCCTGCGCGGTCGCACCAGGCCAGCGAGTCTGGATGACCATCGCCTTGAAGGTGAACGGCGGGTCTTCGCTCTGGCCGAGTTTGGTGTAGGACAGCGCGCCGACAACGGCGAGCAAAAGCATCAGGAACAATACGATCTGGCGATTACGCAACGCCCATTCGGAGAGGTTGAAGCGCATCGGGGCTTACTCCTTGTTCGCCAGATTGACCACACGGTTGGAGCGATCCACCGGTCGCACCTGCTGACCATCGAGCAACACATGGACGCCGGCGGCCACCACCCAGTCGCTGGCATTCAGGCCTTGGAGGACTGCCACGCTTTTCTCGCCGAACGGGCCGACCCGCACCGGGGTTTTCTTCAACGTGTTGTTGCCGTTGACCACCCAGACGTAGGTCGCGCCGTTCTCAGCGGTCAGCGCCGAAAGCGGAATGGACAGCGAAACACTGTCGGCCGCTTGCACGAACACCCGGGCGCTCTGCCCCAATTGCGCCGGGACTTTACCGCTGGTGAAGGAGATACGCGCGGCAAAGGTGCGTGAGCGCGGGTCGGCGGATGGTGACAGCTCGCGGATCTGCCCGGCGAAGCGTTGATTCTGCTGCGCCCACAATTCCACGGAGACCGGCTGACCGACCTTGAAGCGGCCGAAGCTTTGCTCCGGCAGACTGATCAGGACTTCGCGTTCACCATCGGTGGCGAGGGTGAACACGGTTTGCCCGGCGGCGACCACTTGCCCGACTTCCACCGAACGCTTGGCCACCACACCGTCCTGTGGCGCACGCAGCACCGCGTAACTGGCCTGGTTGGTCGATACGTTGAATTCGGCTTTGATTTGTTTAAGGCGGGCTTCGCCGGAGCGATATAGATTTTCCGCGTTGTCGTAGGCCGAGCGGCTGACCATCTGCCGCTCCATCAGGGTTTTGTAGCGATCGCGCTCGGCGCGCACCAGGTTCAGATTGGCCTCGGCGGCGGCGACCTGCGCGCGGGTGGCCTCCAGTTGCAATCGTACGTCTTGCGGATCGAGTTCGGCCAAGGGCTGATCGGCCTTGACCCGCTGACCTTCGTCGACCAGTCGTCGGCTGACTTTGCCGCCGATGCGGAACGCCAGATCAGGCTCATAACGGGCGCGAACCTCGCCCGGATAACTTTCCATCGCCTGCGCCGAAGGCTCGGGTTGCACCACCATGGCCGGTCGCACGGTGACTTTCGTCACCTCTTCCTGACCGCACGCCGATAACAGGAACGCCAGACTGACTGGCACGGCAAAGGACAACGCATGGCGGAACATGGTGACGGACCTTTCGCGAATGAGGCTTGGAATATTTATACTGGCGGGTATGGTATTAATAGCAAACTCACCAGTCCAGTATTAAAAGCGAAGAATGTCGAACAATCTTTCAGCTCCAAACGGCCCGGGCCGCCCCAAGGATCTGGCCAAGCGCCAGGCGATCCTCGACGCGGCGAAAACCCTATTTCTCTGTCATGGCTACGCCAACACCAGCATGGACGCGGTGGCCAGCGAGGCCGGCGTGTCGAAGCTGACGGTCTACAGCCATTTCAACGACAAGGAGACGCTGTTTTCCGCCGCCGTCGTCGCGAAATGCGAGGAGCAACTGCCGCCGCTGTTCTTCGAGTTGCCGGAAAACATCCCGGTGGAAAATGTGTTGCTGAACATTGCCCGAGGCTTCCACCAACTGATCAACAGCGATGAATCAGTCAACCTGCACCGCTTGATCATGGCGCTGGGCAGCCAGGACCCGAAGCTGTCGCTGATCTTCTTCGAGGCCGGCCCCGAGCGTGTGGTCAACGGCATGGAAGGTCTGCTGGCGAAAATCCATGCGAGCGGCGCGCTGAGCATCGACCAGCCACGCAATGCCGCTGAGCATTTCTTCTGCCTGATCAAAGGCGCAGGGAATTTCCGTTTGCTGTATGGCTGCGGCGAGCCGCTGACTGGAGAGGCAGCGGAACGGCATGTGCGCGAGGTGGTGGGGTTGTTTATACGGGCGTATAGGGGGTAAGCAGCTGCGAGCTTCTAGCTGCAAGCTGCAAGCAAAAGCAGTGGCCTCGCTCTGGCTTGTAGCTTGTAGCTTGTAGCTTGCAGCTGCTTCTAGGGCTTCAGCGCTTTCTTCGGATAAATGTCATACCGGCTCGATTTGCCATCCAGCGCATGGCTCGGTTTCGGCCCTTCGATGCACGGTGCCTTGCGCGGGCGTTTGACGACTACCCGGTGCGTGGCCAGCGCCAGCGCGGCTTCAAGCAGGGCCGGTGCATCCGGATCATCGCCCACCAGCGGGCGGAACAGGCGCATTTCCTTTTTCACCAACGCGGTTTTCTCACGATGCGGGAACATCGGATCGAGATAGATCACCTGTGGCGGCTCCCCTTCCCAATGCCGCATGACCTCGATGGAGTTGCCCTTGAGCAATTTCATCCGCGCCACGATCGGCGCCACGTCGAAATCTTCCGCCGCCCGCGCCAGCCCATCCTCGAGCAGCGCGCCGATCAACGGCTGACGCTCGATCAGGCTCATCTCACAACCCAGACTGGCCAGCACGAACGCATCCTTGCCCAGCCCTGCCGTGGCGTCCAGCACGCGCGGACGCATGCCTTGGGCGATGCCGACCGCTTTGGCGATCATCTGCCCGCTGCCGCCGCCATACAAACGCCGGTGCGCCGCGCCGCCTTCGACAAAGTCGACCCGCACCGGGCCCGGGGCGTCCGGACCAAGCTGCTGCAACTGCAACCCCTGCTCGCCGACCTGCAAGGCGAACTCGCCGTCCGCCGCGCCGAGCGGCAGGCCGAGACGCTCGGCCCAGTGCTCGGCTTGTGCTTGAAACGTCGGGGCGAGGGCCTGGACATGGATGCGGCAGGCCGCGGGTGACTCGATCATGAAAAAACGCTCAAAAAAAGTTAAGGATCGACAAAAACCGCCGATAAACCATTCAACGCGCATTTTGCCAGAGCTGAGCGGCAACCGAAAAAAATGTCAGGCATTCTTCCCACATCGATTGGCTACGTTTCGCCCCATGGCGACTTCAGCCGTCATAACACTCAAGCACTGAGCGGCGTCAGTCACCTGTGGCAGGATTTCTTTGCCCAGGCCCTGGCCGAACAGACGAGTGAAGTGGTGCCGGCCTGTGGCACGTTTCCACCGGTTGACCTGAACAGCCCGGAAGAACCGACCGTTGGCAGCGAGCTGCACGCGCACATCGTCAGCCAGCGCGAGTGCGATGTGGTTGAAACCGAAGTTCGCCCGCCAGAGCCGCTGGTCCTGCCAATCGCTGAATTCGAAATGGAGCTGCTGGACAAGCCGTTCCCACCGTTCCCGCCAGAAGAACTCAAAGCCCAGCAAGAGCAGCAGGATTTCGACAGCAGTTGGGTGCGCCCGATCGTGATCAACAATGGCCAGCCGCTGCCTGAGCCAGGCCCCGCTCCGCAAAAACGCCCGCTGTACCTGCCGATCGCCGAGTTCGACCTGGACTTGCTGCAGAAGCCGTACCCACCGTTCCCGCCGGAAGAAATCGTCGAGCAGCAGAAGGCCCTGGACTTCGACAACGGCTGGGCTCGCCCGATCGTTCTGCAGAACCTGCGCCTCGCCGCCTGACCCTCAGCGACACACGCTCCAGCGCCCGACATCGACATGAAAGTGATTGCGATGGGCGGCGTTGTAATCCGGGCTCAACACCACACTGAATGACTCACAGGCGCCATTGCGCACCTGGTGCAGAAACTGTGCGTCCTGATTTTGTTTGGGCCAATCCTTGAGCACGCTGATCGTGCGTCCATCAGCCAGGCGGAACCCGGCGATGTCCAACGCGTCGGCACTGGCGTGCCGACTGAGGGCGCCGTTCTCACGGTTGTAGACATTGCGACAGGCGAAGCTGCCGAGATGGTCGACACGCGTGACTTTCTGGCCATAAACCGATTGCGCGACCGGTTGCAGGGTGTGGTGTTCGAACATCGCGTAGGCGACCGCCAGCGGGCAGCTGGCGATGAAACTGCTGCTCAGCGCCACTTCACCGCCCTGCACACGCAGAGCGCCGATTAGCGGGCACTTGGCACCGGGACTGTCGGCCTGGCGGCTGACGCGCAGATCCGCGCTGCCCAGCGCCTGTGCGCACAGCTCAGGATCGCTGCGCAGGCGCATGAATTTGTAACCGGTCAGCCAGTTGGGCGCGGCTTTTACGTCCAGCGGTGCCCACGGATTCCACTGCGCTGGCACGTCCAGCCAGCCGCGCCAGACACTGACCGCCGCACCGCCGATCGCCAGCAACACCAACCAGAACAGCCAACGCCCCATGCTCAGTCCTTGAAGAATTGATTGGCCCGGGCGTACGGCATCGACTGCGACGTGAAGCCAAACGTGCCGGACTGCTGGATTTCTTCAGCCGCGCGGAAAAATTCGCCGAACGCCGCCAGCGCCAGCGCCGATCCGGTGCTGATCCGCCGTACGCCCATTTCCTCGAGCTGTTGTACGGTCAGTTTCAAACCGCCAGACATCAACACATTGATCGGTTTCGGCGCCACGGCCTGCACCACTGCGCGCACTTCTTCGGCGCTGCGCAAACCCGGCGCATAAAGAACGTCGGCACCTGCGGCGGCAAATGCCTGCAAGCGGCGAATGGTGTCATCGAGGTCGGGATTACCGTGCAGGTAGTTTTCCGCGCGAGCGGTGAGGATAAAGGGAAACGGCAGCGTGCGCACCGCCGCGACGGCGGCTTCAATGCGCGCCACGGCGTGTTCGAAGCAATAGATCGGCGCGTCCGGACGCCCCGTGGCATCTTCGATCGAACCGCCCACCGCGCCCGCCTCGGCTGCGCGCAGAAGACTCTGTGCAGCCTCGACCGGGTCATCGGCAAAGCCGTTTTCCAGATCCACCGCCACCGGCAGATAAGTCGCTGCGACGATCGCGCGGACATTGGCCAGGGTCTCGTCGAGACTCAACGCGCCGTCCGCCTTGCCTTGGGAGAACGCGTAACCGGCGCTGGTGGTGGCCAAGGCTGAATAACCCAGACTGGCGAGCATCTTCGCCGAACCGGCGTCCCACGGATTGGGAATCACGAAAGCCTCCTGACGATCATGCAGGGCCTTGAAGGCTTGGGCTTTACGCAGTTGCGCCTGACTGGCTTGGACGTTCATCGACGGGCTCCCGGGCAGAAAAAAACCGCCTCAGAGCAAGCCAAGCTGCTCGACGGCGGGTTCTCTGTATAGCTCAGGCAGCGCGGGCAAGCCAGGCAAACGTTGCATCAGTTGCGCGTGAAAACGTTGCGCGAGTTTCGCTGCCAACAGGTTGTCGGCGGTGTGCAGGAAGATGTACGGGGTGCGGCCCTCTTCGATCCATTCGGCGATTTTCGCCACCCACGGCACGAGAAACGCATCGTTGGCCTCAAGCTCGGGATGGCCGATGAAGCGCACCTGCGGAAACTGCGTGAACGCTGCGGGACGGGTCGGCACGCGTGGCTTTTTCGATTGCGCGTGGATCACCGAAGACTCAGTCGACAGGCAACTGAACAGCGCACGCGGGTCGAGACAGATGCGCTCGACGCCGCGATCCAGCAGCAGGCGATTGAGCAGGCGCTCGCTCTCGCCCTTGGCGAAGAACTGTTCATTGCGTACTTCCACCGCAAGCGGGCAATCCAGCGCGTCGATGAACGCCACCAGTTCCGGCAGACGCTGCGGTGTAAAGCTTTTCGACAATTGCAGCCACAGCGGCGAAACACGCTCGCCCAACGGCTTGAGTAATTGCAGGAAGGTTTCGGCAGCAGTCAGTTGCTCGTGCAGGTCGCCACTGTGACTGATGTCGCCGGGGAATTTGGCGGTAAAGCGAAAGTGCGCCGGCATGATCTCGGCCCAGCGCTGCACAGTGGCTGGCGAAGGGCTGGCGTAGAAGGTGGTGTTGCCTTCGACGGCGTTGAACACCTGGCAATAGAGAGCGAGAAAATCGGAGGTTTTTGCATCTACCGGATACAGATACTCGCGCCAGGCATTTTCGCTCCAGGACGGACATCCGAGGTAGTAAGGCAGATCCATCAGATATACAGATCGAGGCCCAGCACGTCCGCATCCCAATCGACAAAACCGGCGGTGCTCAGGTAGCTGGCCAAGGCCATGGCTACGCTCTTCTTCATCGCGCGGTGGTAAATCATGTCTTGTTGACGGGCAGGCAGGTTGCTCAGGCGTTGCGCGGTGGCTTGAGCGGCACGAGCGGCCATCTGCTCTTCGCTCGGGAATTCCAGCTCGCCGTCGATGATGTCGACGGACTCATCCAGCGCCGCATTGCCTTTGCGCGGCTTGCGCTTGATGGGATAGGACTGAGTGGAAACGCCGTCTATACGCATAATGTCATGCTCGGTATCGATGATGGCAATTTAGCGGCACTTGACCGACTTAGCAAACCGCCGAGTGATAACTAGAACACAGAAAGCGCAAAAGGTTTTAAGCGAGGGGGTAGAAACTGACGATTGACTGGATTCGGGATAAGGCACTGAATACCCGGCGGGCGCTTTTGTGGCGAGGGAGCTTGCTCCCGCTGGGCAGCGAAGCGGCCCCTTTTATCCATCAGTCAAATCGCGAATGCAGGGTTTGCGACTGCTGCGCAGCCGAACGGGAGCAAGCTCCCTCGCCACAGGGAACAGCACAGACCGGAGATCAGCGGGCTTTGGGGGTGGCGACTTTATCGCGCAGGTAAACCGGTTGGGCGTCATCCGCCGGGATCGATTCGCCGCGCTCCCAGGCGAAACGCGCCAGCGTCAGCAGGTCTTCAGCGTGGGGCAACATGCCGGCGTCGGAGCCGCTCAGATTGACCGCAATGCGCTCACCATAACCCCAACCGGTTCCGGCACCGAACCAGTCGCCGCTGGCATCTGCCGGCAACGCAGCCACTTCCGGCGGCAGCACGGCTTCGGCGCCAACCAGACGCATCTCCCCCGCCGTCTCGCGATAGCAGCCCCAATACACTTCATCCATCCGCGCATCGATGGCGGCCGCGACCTGGCTGACGCCCTGCTCACGCAAGGCACGCTGCGCCAACACCGCAAGATTGGATACCGGCAGCACCGGACGATCCAGCGCGAACGCCAAACCTTGCACTACGCCGATGGCAATCCGCACACCGGTAAACGCGCCCGGGCCACGACCGAAAGCGATGGCGTCGACCGCTTGCAATGTGGTGCCCGCATCGGCGAGCAATTGCTGGATCATCGGCAGCAGCTTCTGCGCGTGCAAACGCGGGATCACCTCGTAATGGCTCGTGACCTTGCCGTCATGCAGCAAGGCAACGGAGCAGGCTTCAGTCGCGGTGTCCAGGGCCAGCAAGGTGCTCATCGATGTTTCCAAAACAGGGGTGGGAAAAAAGTGCGTCAGTATAAACAACTACGGCCCGCAAGCGGGCCGTGGATTGATGCTGCGGTTCAGACTTTTCAGCTCAGCGCGGCCAGCACCTTGGCGGTGATCGCATCGACCGAACCCACGCCTGGAATGTGGCTGTACTTCGGCTTGCCACCATTGGCGGCAGACAGATTCTGGTAGAACTCCACCAGCGGCTTGGTCTGCGAATGGTAGACCGACAGGCGATGACGCACGGTTTCTTCGGTGTCGTCCTTGCGCTGCACCAGCTCTTCGCCGGTGATGTCGTCCTTGCCAGCCAGTTTCGGCGGGTTGTAGACGATGTGGTAAACGCGGCCGCTGGCTTCGTGAACACGGCGACCGGCGATGCGCTGGACGATTTCTTCGTCTTCAACAGCGATTTCCACCACGGCGTCCAGTTCGACACCGGCAGTGACCAGTGCTTCGGCCTGCGGAATGGTGCGCGGGAAGCCGTCGAACAGGAAACCGTTGGCGCAATCAGGTTGAGCGATGCGGTCCTTGACCAGCGCGATGATCAGGTCATCCGACACCAGGCCGCCGGCATCCATGATGCTCTTGGCTTGCACGCCCAGGGGAGTGCCAGCCTTGACCGCAGCACGCAGCATGTCGCCGGTGGAGATTTGCGGAATGCCGAATTTCTCGGTGATGAACTTTGCCTGAGTACCTTTACCGGCCCCGGGAGCTCCCAGCAGAATGACGCGCATCGATGTGCTCCTCAATTTTTTATATAAAAGCTTTACAAAACAAAGGATTCGCACGTACCGGCGGATCCTGAAAATACGGGTCGTGGCCGCACAAACGGCCAAAGGCTGATCAAGATACACAGCAGGCTGCGCCCACACAAGACGCCAAAAGTCGGAGAAACCGACGCCCGCCGTGACCTCGCGACGCGGTAACCCAAGTCGCAACCCCAACATTAACTGTCGCCTCGCGGGACTTTCCTACGGCAGGCGTGGCGGCATCCGACCCTCATCGCGAATGCCGCCTGACGTGATGAGCAACCTTAGCCGGTATTGCGCAAGCCGGCGGCAATCCCCGCTACAGACACCAGCAGCGCCTGTTCCACCGGGCTGCCCTGCTCGACTTCCTGCTGCCGCGAGCGCGCCAACAACTCCGCCTGCAATAGATGCAGCGGGTCGAGGTAGGTGTTGCGCAAGCGGATGAATTCGAGGGTGTCCGGGCTGTGCGCCAGCAGCTGCGACTGCCCGGTCAGACCGAGCACCACCGAGCATGCCTGCGACAATAGGTCGCGTAACTGCGCGCCCAACGGCAGCAGTTCGGCTTCGACCAGACGCTCGTCGTAGGACTGCGCAATATCCGCGTCGGCTTTGGCCAGAACCATTTCCAGCATGTCGATGCGGGTGCGGAAGAACGGCCATTGCTCGCGCATCTGCCCGAGCAACTCCCCCTCGCCGCGCTCCAGGGCATTGCTCAGCGCCGTCTCCCAACCGAGCCAGGCCGGCAGCATCAGCCGCGTTTGGGTCCAGCCGAAAATCCACGGGATCGCCCGCAGGCTTTCGATACCGCCGGCACGACGTTTGGCGGGACGACTGCCCAAAGGCAAACGTCCCAGTTCCTGCTCCGGGGTCGACTGACGGAAATACTCGACGAATTGCGGATTTTCCCGCACCACCTGGCGGTAAGCGCTGACACCGTCAGCCGCCAATTCGTCCATCAGATGCCGCCATTCAGGGGTCGGCGGCGGCGGTGGCAGCAAGGTCGCTTCGAGCACGGCGGCCAGATAGAGATTGAGGTTTTGCTCGGCGATGTCTGGCAGGCCGAATTTGAAACGAATCATTTCGCCCTGCTCGGTGGTCCGGAAGCGCCCCGCCACTGAGCCCGGCGGCTGCGACAGAATCGCCGCGTGGGCCGGGCCGCCACCACGGCCCACGGTGCCGCCGCGACCGTGGAACAACAACAGTTCGACTTGCTGCTCGCGGCAGATTTCCACCAGGCGCTCCTGCGCGCGATATTGCGCCCAGGCCGCAGCGGTGGTGCCGGCATCCTTGGCCGAATCGGAATAGCCGATCATCACTTCCTGCGGGCCGTGCAGGCGCGCGCGATAGCCCGGCAACAGCAACAGACGTTCCATCACCGGCCCGGCGTTATCGAGGTCGGCGAGGGTTTCGAACAGCGGCACTACGCGCATCGGCCGCAGCACACCGGATTCCTTGAGCAGCAATTGTACGGCCAGCACATCGGAAGCGGCGCCCGCCATGGAGATCACGTAGGAGCCCAGCGACGCAGCAGGCGCGGCGGCGATTTCCTTGCAGGTGTTGAGTACTTCAGCGGTGTCCGCCGACGGTTTGAAATGCGCCGGCAGCAACGGACGACGGTTGCTCAGCTCCTCGGTGAGGAAGTTGATGCGCTGCTCTTCGTCCCAGTCTTCATAGCGGCCGAGGCCGAGGTAATCGGTGATTTCCGTCATCGCCGAACTGTGCCGCGTGGAATCCTGGCGCACATCGAGGCGCACCAGGAACAGGCCGAACGTCACCGCCCGACGCAGGCAATCGAGCAACGGCCCGTCGGCGATAACGCCCATGCCGCATTCGTGCAGCGAGTTGAAACACAGCTGCAACGGTTCGAGCAGATCGCGATTGTCGTGCAGCACATCGGCGGGTGCCGGGGTCGGCGCGGTCAACGCGGCATGCGCCCAATTGCGCGTAGCTCGCAAGCGTTCGCGCAATTGCTTGAGGACTGCGCGATAGGGTTCGGCGCTGTCGCCTGCCTTGGCCTTCAGCGCGTCGCTGGCCTGCTGCATCGACAGTTCGGCAGCGAGATGATCGACATCGCGCAGGTACAAATCAGCGGCCATCCAGCGCGCCAGGAGTAAAACTTCTCGGGTCACTGCTGCGGTGACATTGGGGTTGCCGTCCCGGTCGCCGCCCATCCACGAGGCGAAGCGGATCGGCGCGGCTTCCAGCGGCAAGCGCAGGCCCGTTGCAGCGAACAGCGCCTGATCGGCCTTACGCATATGGTTGGGGATCGCCTGCCACAAGGAGTGCTCGATCACTGCAAAGCCCCACTTGGCTTCATCGACCGGGGTCGGTCGGGTGCGGCGGATTTCTTCAGTGTGCCAGGCTTCGGCGATCAGCCGCTGCAACCTGGTCTGGATCTGCTCGCGCTCGGCGCTGGTCAGGTCGCGATGGTCCTGTGCGGCCAGTTGCGCGGCGATCGCGTCGTACTTCTGGATCAGGGTGCGCCGCGCCACTTCGGTCGGGTGTGCGGTGAGTACCAGTTCGATTTCCAGCTGCGCCAGTTGCCGGGCCAGAGATTCAGCGCTGTGGCCTTCACTGCGCAGGCGCGCGAGCAGTTCCGGCAATACCCGCGACTCGAACGGCGCCGGCTGCGACTCCTCGCGGCGATGGATCAGTTGGTACTGCTCAGCGATGTTGGCCAGGTTGAGAAACTGGTTGAAGGCCCGCGCGACCGGGAGCAATTCGTCTTCGCTCAATTGATTGAGGCTGGCGCTCAGTTCGGCGTCCATCGAGCCGCGCCGGTCGGCTTTGGCGCCCTTGCGAATCTGCTCGATCTTGTCGAGGAACGCCTCGCCGTACTGGTCTCGAATGGTGTTGCCCAACAGCTCTCCGAGCAGGTGAACGTCTTCGCGCAAGCGTGCATCAATATCGGTCATCAGCAGTTCTCCAGCGGTAATCGGGGACAGCGCAGAAATGAATGCTTTGCCAGAGAGTGCCGCTCTGCGCCGCTTCTTACAAGCAGGCGACGAATCGACTTAAACCTTGCGCGCGAAAGCCAGTCTCAACAGTAAGCCGTACGAAGGCCCGCCGCCGGCGCTGCCGGACACTCACCCAGGCCTGCCAACAGCAGGCGCGAAATGAGGTCATCATGAAAATTCGTGAACTCGCCCAGCATTGGGAAGAAAACGCCAAAGGTCGCCTGACCGACACTGGCTACACGATTCACCTGGATGTGGAATCCGCTGCTCGCCTGGCGGCGATTGCCGAAATGTACCCCAAGCGTCATCCCGAGGAACTGCTCGGCGAACTGATCGGCGCCGCGCTCGAGGAGTTCGAAGCGAGCCTGCCGTATGTGAAGGGTTCGACGGTGGTGGCGACGGATGAGGAAGGTGACCCGTTGTATGAAGATGTCGGCCCGACCCCGCGTTTTCTGGCGCTGTCGCGGCGGCATCTGCATGACTTGTCGTCGACTGAGAACAAGCAGAAGCACTGACCCGACACAAATCAAAACTGTAGGAGCGAGCCTGCTCGCGATGGCGTTTTTCAGCTACCCCTTGTGTGGCTGACACACCGTTATCGCGAGCAGGCTCACACCTACTATGGATGGCGACATCCTGAATATTTACCCCGCGCGTACCGCTTCCGACCATCAAAGTTCCCGTCCCAAAGCCTTGTCCAATCGGTCAATTTAATTTTTGGCGATAGGCCATCTTTTCTGAACTTTTCAAAAATGCCGCCGGTCGGAACTGGTAACCACGCCTGGAACGAGCGTTTCAATTCGCGTCAACAAGCGATGCTTTCGGCTCCTCTGCCAGGATGGATTCAGTTGTATTTTCAGGAGATGCCTAATGGAGTTGAAGACCATGAAAACCCAAACCTCGTTTTCCCACCTGCGCGGTCTGAAACTGGCCGCTCTGGCCATCGGCACCAGCTTCGTGCTGGCCGGTTGCGCGGGTAATCCACCGACCGAGCAGTACGCCGTGACCCAATCGGCCGTCAACAGCGCTGTCAGCGCTGGTGGTACCGAGTTCGCTGCGGTGGAAATGAAGCAGGCTCAGGACAAGCTGAAACAAGCTGAAATCGCCATGCACGACAAGAAGTATGACGAGGCCCGTCGCCTGTCCGAACAGGCTGAATGGGATGCTCGCGTCGCTGAACGCAAGGCTCAGGCCGCCAAGGCCGAACAGGCTGTGAAGGATTCCCAGAAAGGTGTTCAGGAACTGCGTCAGGAAAGCCAGCGCACTGTGCAGTAAGCGCGCATCCCGACCGCAAAGCTGAAACTCTTACCGATAGAAAGGACGACAAATTATGCGTAAGCAACTGATGATTCCCGCTCTTCTGGCCGCAAGCGTTGCACTGGCTGCCTGCTCCACCCCGCCTAACCCGAACCTGGAACAGGCACGCACCAACTACGCCGGCCTGCAGGCCAACCCACAGGCAAGCAAAGTCGCGGCACTGGAAACCAAAGACGCCAGCGACTACCTGGACAAGGCCGACAAGGCTTATCTGGATAAAGAAGACGCGGCCAAGGTTGACCAACTGGCCTACCTGACCAACCAGCGCGTGGAAGTGGCCAAGCAGACCATCGCCCTGCGCACCGCTGAAAACAACCTGAAAAACGCCGCTGCACAGCGCGCTCAGGCTCGTCTGGATGCCCGTGACCAGCAGATCAAACAGCTGCAGGACAGCCTCAACGCCAAGCAGACCGATCGCGGTACGCTGGTGACTTTCGGTGACGTGCTGTTCGCCACCAACAAGGCTGATCTGAAGTCCAGCGGTTTGGTGAACATCAACAAACTGGCGCAGTTCCTCCAGGAAAACCCGGATCGCAAAGTGATCGTCGAGGGTTACACCGACAGCACTGGCGCCGCGAGCTACAACCAGTCGCTGTCCGAGCGCCGCGCCAACTCCGTGCGCACAGCGCTGGTGAAAATGGGCGTTGATCCAGCGCGTATTGTCACTCAGGGTTATGGCAAGGAATACCCGGTAGCAGATAACGGCAGCGTCTCGGGCCGTGCGATGAACCGTCGTGTGGAAGTGACCATCTCCAACGACAACCAGCCGGTAGCACCGCGTTCTTCGGTGAGCTCGAACTAAGCTTCACGTCGTAACGCAAAAGCCCCGCCTGATTTGTTTCAGGCGGGGCTTCTTTATGTGGGGGGATGGAAAATACGGACACACCTTCAATGATCTTCGGCTGCATACCGCCCCGTCTACTGTCAACTATGACAGTAGACGGGAATCTGTACCCGTAACAGGCTATCACTTGTCAACCACCTGCCAAGGTAGCCACCATGAAGCGATCAATCATCGCTGTCGGATTGTTTTCAACGCTGCTCCATTCAGTCATCAGTTGGAGTAATCCGGCGATCCCGCCTGAGCCTTTGTACGTTCCTGATGACATGATCATCAGCAGTGATCCTGAAGCACTAATACCCGTAAAAAAACGTCCAATTACGGGTATTCGAAAGGGACTCCTGGTGATCGGTCATTGGTCTGGGGAACCTGGCCTAGACGCTGGAAAAATTGCCGAACAGACCTTTTCAGCACACTGGAACTCGCTGAGTTCATACGTCTCGGCCGCGTCCGGCAACAGATTGAAACTGGAGGGCACACAGATCGCGGCAGATTTTGGTAAAAAGCCAGAGAGGTGCAGCGCCTCAGGTAGTCTTGAAGCAGCGCGCCAGGCCGCTGTTGCCCAGAACATTGATCCCGCCGCTTATCATTACCTGCTTGTGGCGGTGCCCTGTGGCGGCGGTGCGATCGCTACGATGCCGGGAAATTGGATCTGGGTAAAAGGAATGCCAGGCTCTCCGCATGTCTGGAAACACGAATTCGGTCATAACCTGGGTTACCCGCATGGCGGCTCGTTTACCAAATGTCCGGTAAGCAACGCAATTGTCCAGGCACCAGAAGCATGTAGCTATATCAGTTATGGTGATACGGGCGACTCAGTATCGGGCGGCGGAACACTCTACCCGGCCATCAACCGTTGGTTTTCCGGCTGGCTGGACGACTCACAAGCTTCGGCGATCAGCAAGACAGGATTTTATCGGCTGGGCGTACTGGGAAAGGAAGGACCTCAACTATATTTGATCAATCGGCCGACAGAACCACGGTTGATCGCACTTGAGTACCGCCAGCCCACGCCATTCGATGAATTCTCTCCCACCGATAATCGCGTCACTGGCGTCTGGATCAGATATTCGTCATTGAACGGAACCGTGCGCAACGTCCAATTGGATGCTACGCCGGAGACTGCCACGGCAGCGGATCCGACGTTGCAGGCAGGGCGTACCCTGGAAGACGCGACGGCAAAAGTAAAAATCAAGGTCTGTGCCACCGATAAAAGCGGGGCATCAGTTGTGGTTGCATTCAACGGGCAGGGTCTACCGGATTGCACGACAGCTGTCCCGCCACCACTATTAATGACACCCCAGCAAAATGACCAGACGACGCCCAGACCTGTATTCAGCGGAACAGCACGCCCCGGAGCAACCATAAAGATCGCAGAAGCTGCAAATCCAGAGAACTTCTTTGCAACGGACGTCGCAGACACACAAGGCAAATGGTCGATCATTCATCCTGCCAGAATGCAGGCGGGGCAAAAAACCATCGTGCTTCGGCAATACTTTGGCGATGAAGCTTCGGTGGCTTCCGAACCACGTTCATTCAAAGTTACCGAACTCGTGGACTTGCAACCTCCCATTATTTCGACTCCCGTTGAGAACAGCGAGGCTGGTCTCAACCCGTTGATTTCGGGCACAGCGCTCCCAGGCGCCCACATCCGGATCACCAAGGTCAATGGACCTTACAATGTACTGGCGGAAACAGACGCCGACGCCTTTGGCAAATGGTCGGTGCAAAGTGAATGGAGCCTGCCGATCGGACCTTTTTCCATCACGGCATGGCAAAGCATCGACGGCAAGCGCTCGCCATGGAGCGCCAACCGAAAAATCACAGTTGTTGATGCACTTGTTGCGCCCATCATTGAAACACCGACGGAAAACGGTCAGACCGGGCAGCATCCAATGCTCTCCGGCACGGCTCTCCCGGGCGCCCACATCCGGGTCACCAAGGTCAATGGACCTTACAATGTACTGGCGGAAACAGACGCCGACGCCTATGGCAAATGGTCGGTGCAAAGTGAATGGGGCCTGCCGATCGGACCTTTTTCCATCACGGCATGGCAAAGCATTGACGGCAAGCGCTCGCCATGGAGCGCCAACCGAAAAATCACAGTTGTTGATGCACTTGTTGCGCCCATCATTGAAACACCGACGGAAAACGGTCAGACCGGGCAGAATCCAATGCTCTCCGGCACGGCTCTCCCGGGCGCCCACATCCGGGTCACCAAGGTCAATGGACCTTACAATGTACTGGCGGAAACAGACGCCGATGCCTACGGCAAATGGTCGGTGCGAAGTGAATGGAGCCTACCGGTCGGGCCGTTTTCCATTACGGCATGGCAGAGCATCGACGGCAAGCGTTCGCCTTGGAGCACTAGCCGGAAGATCACCGTGACATCCAACCCATAGTTTGAAGAGCACGTCACACTCCACCCCTCTGAATGCAAAGCGGTGGAGTGAGGGCTGGGCCTGCAGAATCACTGTTCCAACTGCTGCGGAGTCTCTTCGCCCATGCAACGCACGGCTTTCTTCTGCGCATTGACCAGCACCCCGGTCAGGCCTTTCTGTTCGGTATCGAACAACACCAGCACGCCATCAATACACTGCGCCACTTGCGGCGCGGGGGTCAGCGAGACTTTGTAGTCCTCGCCCGGCACGGTCTTGAGCATGGTGAATTCGTTCAGCAGCAACGCATCCTCAGGCTTGGCGAAATGCAGATAGCCGTAGTACCACAGCGCTCCGACGGTGCCGAGGATGCTGCAGATACCGGTGATGATCAGCGGGATGGCGTTGCGTTCTTCAGTCATTGCGGGGTCTCATCTTCATTGTTCGGAGGCGGCGGATAGTTGGGGATTTCGCCGAGGCGGCGCAGGCCGTCGAAGTGTTGGGGATCGTCGAGATAGCGCAGCATGACCTGACGCCACACCGGGTCGCCGAAGGTTTGCACATGACCGCCACGGGTCAGCTGCAACACGCGCGGCGGCGGCGCTGCCTGATACAGGCGAATGCCGTTGGCCATCGGCACCAGCGGATCGTCGATGCTGTGGAAGATCAGCTTGGGCACGCCAGTCAGCTGCGCCATCGAGTTGATTGCGCTGTCGCCATCGGGTACCAGCCAAGACAGCGGCACCTGCAACGGCCAGGTCAGCCATGAAGTGCTGAGGGCGAACTGGCCGACACTGCGATAACTGGCGGGCACGCCATCCAGCACCAGAGCCTTGAGTTGTTTTTGCCTTTCCGGGTGCTGCGCCAGCCAATGCACCGACATGGCGCCGCCCAGGCTTTGTCCGAGCAGCACCAGCGGTTTGCCTTTGACCTCGGGCGCGTTGTCGAGCCAAGCGAACGCCGCGTCGATGTCCTGATAGATCGCCGGCAGGCTCGGCTTGCCCTCGGACAATCCATAACCGCGATAGTCGACCAGCAGCACCTGATAGCCATTCTTCGGCAACCACCAGCTCCCGCCCAGATGCATTGGCAGATTACCGCCGTTGCCGTGCAGATGCAGGACCGTACCTTTGACCTCGACGCCGGGTTTGGCCGGCAGCCACCAGGCATTGAGTTTCAGGCCGTCGGCGGTGGTCAGGGTGACAGTGCGGTATTCGAGTCTGGCTTTGTCCGGGGTAAAGATCTGGCCAGGTTCTGGGTAGAACAGCAGCGAACTGCAACCGCCGAGGGTCAAGAGCAGGCAAAGGATGCCGAGGATTCTCATCCGGTGAAACCTCGCAAAGAAGAGAGCTGAACATAAATCAAACCTGTGGGAGCGAGCCTGCTCGCGAAAGCGGTTTATCAGCCAACATCAATATTGAAGGTGAGATCGCATTCGCGAGCAGGCTCGCTCCCACAAGGGGTTCGGTGCTGGGTCTAGAGGATATTGGAGTAATCCGCTTCGATCCGATCCAGGCTCAAATGGTTGAGGAAGTTGGAGAAACACATCCACGCCGACAACGCGTTCAAGTCCCGGAACTGGTCCGGCAGATACTTCGGCGGCACCACCAGCCCCTCATCCACCAGTTGCCGCAAGGTACGCATGTCTTCCAGGGTGGTCTTGCCACAGAACAACAGCGGAATCTGCTCAAGCTTGCCTTTGCGCACGGCCAACTGAATGTAGTTGTAAACCATGATGAAGCCCTTGAGGTAGGACAAGTCTTTGGTGAATGGCAGACCGGTCGGCGTCGAGCCGCGGAAAACCCGGCTGGCGTTGCCGTAGCTTTCGGCCATTTCGAAACCCTGCTCGCGGAAGAATTCGTAGATCTGCAAGAAGTCCGCGCCCTCCTCGACCATGTGAATCGCACGGGTGCGGTTGGTCAGTTTGCGCAGGCGACTCGGGTAGGAGGCGAAGGTGATGATTTCCATCAGGATCGCCAGGCCTTCCTGCGTTACCGTCGACGAGGGCGGGCCTTTCGACAGGAACGTGCAGATCGGCTGGTTCAAACCGTTGAGCGTGGTGCCGACGTGCACGAGGCCTTCGTGGACTTCCAGTGCGCGCACATCGCGGTCGTTGAACAGCGCGTCGGTGCGGATCTTGATGTAGTCGGCGCCCGCCGCCGCGTCGGCGACGATGCCGTCGGACTCGAACACGCGAATGGTTTCCTCGGCCTCGCCGAACACCTTGTTCAAACGGGTTTGCAGCAGGTGCACGGCGTCTTTGGCGGTAAGGATTTTCGGCTCGTCCTTGAGGTCGCCGCGCCCGTCGATGTTGTTCAGGTAGTCGGACATCATCAGGCCAAGATCGGCCAGGGTCGGGTCACCGGCGTGGAAGGCATCGGACGCCGCGCCGTACAGCTCTTGCGAGATCAGGCCGAAATCCTCGGTGCCGCGCGCTTCGAGCATGCGCACGACCATGCGGTATTCCTTGCACATGCGCCGCATGATCTGCCCGACCGGGTTGAACTGGCCGAGCTGGCGGGTAATGTCACGCTCGATGTTCTGGAATTCCAGTTTGACCTGGCTCGAATCGAATGACAGCGGACGGTTGAGGTAGTAGTCGCGATCCACCGCCGGCATTTCCTTGCCTTTGGCCTTGAGGAAGCCCTTGCGCACGTTGTCGTCCCACTTGACCGCATCGAGCACGCGGATCGGCGTCTGCGCCAGCACAATGCGATCGGACAACATGCGTATCGTCTGCTGGTAATCGTCCACCCGAAACTCCTGTAGAAAACGTGACGTGCTGAAACTCAGACTTTAAGCCTTTGTGGGAGCGAGCCTGCTCGCGAATGCACTGTGTCAGACAACGGCGATGTTGAATATCAGGGCGCTTTCGCGAGCAGGCTCGCTCCCACAGGTGTAGCGTCAAGCGCTAGACCGATGCCAGCACCAGGTGCATATACCGCGTCAGAATCCCGAGCATGTCCTCTTCGGCCAGGGGCTCGGCGTCATTGAGCAGGCCCTGATATTCCATCCGCCCGATAATCGCCGTCAACACCTTGGCATCCTGCTGCGGTTCGCGCGAGCCCAATACCTGGAACAACTGGCAAGTACCCTGCAGCAGAATCTGCTGATGCGAACGCACCAGAATCGCCAGACGCGGGTTGAGTAGCGCTTCCTGACGGAATGCCTGTTCAGCCATCAGATGCTCGCGGCGGTTGATCAGTTGCCGGTGCACGTAATCGGCCATCAGCCGCGCAATGTCATCGGCCAGTTGCGAGCGCGATTCGGGGCTGCCGTCGGCGCTGACCACCATTTCACGCAACAGACCTTCGTTGTTGACCCACAACTTGGCCATGTACGCCGCGCTGCGTTCGACGTATTGGGCGAAGGTATCGGTGAGCAGGTCATCGATATCCTTGAAGTAATACGTGGTCGCCGACAGCGGCACACCCGCCTCCGCCGCGACCGCACGATGGCGCACGGCACGCACGCCGTCGCGCACGACAATGCGCATTGCTGCGTCGAGAATGTCCTGGCGACGCTGCTCACTGCCCTGTCGGCTGGCCTTGCGGCCCTGGTACTGAACACTTTCAGCGACCGCAGTGGCGATACCCGCTGCACCTTCTTGAGCTATTGCACCCATCACGACAGCACTTCCTCTGCTATTTGCAAATTAACCAATTGATACATTTGTACCAGACAGGCAATAAAAAGCCGCCTGTTTTAGGCGGCTTTTCAACTGAAACGTTTACGCTTGCGGTCGCATGTGCGGGAACAGGATCACATCGCGGATCGACGGCGAGTTGGTCAGCAACATCACCAGACGATCGATGCCGATACCTTCACCGGCGGTTGGCGGCATGCCGTACTCCAGCGCACGGACGAAGTCGGCGTCGTAGTGCATCGCTTCGTCGTCGCCGGCGTCCTTGTCGGCCACCTGCGCCATGAAGCGCTCGGCCTGGTCTTCCGCGTCGTTCAACTCGGAGTAGGCGTTGGCGATTTCACGACCACCGATGAACAGCTCGAAACGGTCGGTGACGTTCGGGTTTTCGTCGTTGCGACGGGCCAGCGGCGACACTTCGAACGGGTACTGAGTGATGAAGTGCGGCTGTTCCAGTTTGTGCTCGACCAGCTCTTCGAAAATCATCACCTGCAGTTTGCCCAGGCCTTCGAAGCCCAACACCTTGGCGCCGGCTTTCTTGGCGATGGCGCGGGCCTTGTCGATATCGTTGAGATCATCGGCGGTCAGCTCAGGGTTGTACTTGAGGATCGAGTCGAACACCGACAGACGCACGAACGGTTCGCCGAAGTGGAACACCTTGTCGCCGTAAGGCACGTCGGTGCTGCCCAGAACCAGCTGCGCCAGCTCGCGGAACAGTTCTTCGGTGAGATCCATATTGTCTTCGTAATCGGCGTACGCCTGATAGAACTCCAACATGGTGAATTCAGGGTTGTGACGAGTCGAAACACCTTCGTTACGGAAGTTGCGGTTGATCTCGAACACTTTCTCGAAACCGCCAACCACCAGACGCTTCAGATACAGCTCTGGGGCGATACGCAGGAACATTGGCAGGTCGAGCGCATTGTGGTGGGTTTCGAACGGCTTGGCCGCGGCGCCGCCGGGAATGGTCTGCAGCATCGGCGTTTCGACTTCGAGGAAGTCGCGCTTCATCAGGAAGCTGCGGATGTGTGCGATCACTTGCGAACGGACGCGGAAGGTCTGGCGCACGTCTTCGTTGACGATCAGGTCGACATAGCGCTGACGGTAGCGTTGTTCGGTGTCGGTCAGGCCGTGGTGCTTGTCCGGCAGCGGGCGCAGCGACTTGGTCAGGAGGCGCACGCTGGTCATTTCAACGTACAGGTCACCCTTGCCGGAACGCGCCAGAGTGCCTTCGGCAGCAATGATGTCGCCCATGTCCCAGGTTTTCACCGCGGCCAGGGTTTCTTCAGGCAAAGTCTTGCGGTTGACGTAGACCTGGATGCGCCCGGTCATGTCCTGGATCACCATGAACGAGCCACGGTTGAGCATGATGCGACCGGCAACCTTGACCGGGATTGCAGCCTCTGCCAGCTCTTCCTTGGTCTTGTCCGCGTACTGTTTCTGCAAGGCATCGCAGTAGTTTTCGCGGCGGAAGTCGTTCGGAAAGGCATTGCCCTTGGCGCGCTCGGCAGCAAGCTTTTCCTTGCGCAGGGCGATCAGGGAGTTTTCTTCCTGTTGCAGGGCTTGCGGGTCGAGTTGTAGGTCGCTCATGTCTTTAAGTATTCCATCAGGTTCGTTGCCCCCGGGCCCTGCGGCCCGGGGATCGCCAGCAGGCTGGCTCCTACAGGGATCGAGTCGAGTCGCTCGATCCTGTTTTGGCGTCTGTTACAGGCCCGATTTCAGGCTGGCTTCCAGATACTCGTCGATATCGCCGTCGAGCACCTTGTCGCAATCGCTGCGTTCGATGTTGGTACGCAGATCCTTGATCCGCGAAGCATCGAGCACGTAAGAGCGGATCTGGTGACCCCAGCCGATGTCCGACTTGGTGTCTTCCAGCGCTTGCGAGGCCGCGTTGCGCTTCTGCATTTCCTGCTCGTACAACTTGGCCCGCAGCATTTTCATCGCGGTGTCCTTGTTGGCGTGCTGGGAACGCTCGTTCTGGCAGCTGACCACGGTGTTGGTCGGTACGTGGGTGATACGTACGGCCGAGTCGGTGGTGTTTACGTGCTGACCACCGGCACCGGAGGAACGATAGGTGTCGATCCGCAGGTCTGCCGGGTTGATTTCGATTTCCACCTTGTCGTCGATCTCTGGCGAGACGAAAACCGCGGAGAACGAGGTATGGCGACGGTTGCCGGAGTCGAACGGGCTCTTGCGCACCAGACGGTGCACGCCGATCTCGGTACGCAGCCAGCCAAAGGCGTATTCGCCCTTGATGTGCACGGTCGCACCCTTGATCCCGGCGACTTCACCGGCCGACAGCTCCATGATGGTCGCGTCGAAACCGCGTTTGTCGGCCCAGCGCAGGTACATGCGCAGCAGGATGTTGGCCCAGTCCTGGGCTTCGGTGCCGCCGGAACCGGCCTGGATGTCCAGGTAGGCGTTGTTCGGGTCCATCTCGTGGCTGAACATACGGCGGAATTCGAGCTTGGACAGGGACTCTTCGAGACCTTGAAGGACTTCGACGACGTCGTTGACCGCGCCCTCGTCGTTCTCTTCAACGGCCATGTCCAGCAGCTCGCGGCAATCGGCCAGGCCACCGTTCAGTTCGTCGAGGGTATCGACGATCTGCGCCAGCGCAGCGCGCTCGCGGCCCAGTTCCTGGGCGTATTCAGGTTTGTTCCAGACTGCAGGATCTTCAAGCTCGCGATTGACTTCGATCAGACGCTCATGCTTTTGATCGTAGTCAAAGATACCCCCGAATAGTTTCGGAGCGCTCGGACAGGTCCTTGATGGTGTTCAGGATCGGGTTGATTTCCATGACGGGCAGCACTCGTTGGCGAACTTTTGAAAGCCGGCGAGTATAACGTAAACAGGCTGTCGCGGCAGCCCGTCTGGCGGTGAATGGGCCGAGATTGCTGCCCTCACCCTAGCCCTCTCCCGGAGGGAGAGGGGACCGATCGGGGGATATTCGGGAGCTACGCCGACCTGAAAGGGCTTTGCCGAATCCATGATCGCCAGGACTGCAAATCCATAATCGCCACATTCTTTCAGGTCGCTGCCTGACCCGAGACGCCTCACCCCAGCCCTCTCCCTCTGGGAGAGGGCTGGGGTGAGGGCAATGGGCGTTATTCAATCCCGACCTGATTACGGCCATTGTTCTTCGCCAGATACAACCCACGATCCGCTGCCGAAATCAGCAACCGGCAATCACTTCCTGGCTGCGGCACCATGGTCGCCAGACCGATGCTGATGGTCAGACTGGAGCCCTCGGTCGGGGTGTTATGCGGGATCTTCAGCGCCGCCACGGTCTGGCGCAGCTTCTCGGCCAACAGCCGCGCGCCGCCCGGCGAGGTGTTCGGCAGGACCAGCACAAACTCCTCGCCGCCATAACGCGCCGGCAGATCCGACGGTCGCGCGCTGGCCTCGCGGATCGCCGTGGCGACCTTGCGCAACGCTTCGTCGCCTTCTACGTGGCCAAAACTGTCGTTGTACGACTTGAAGTAATCGACGTCGATCATCAGCAATGACAGCTGCGTCTGATCGCGCAGCGAACGGCGCCACTCCAGTTCCAGGTACTCGTCGAAGTGACGGCGGTTGGACAGCCCGGTCAGGCCGTCGGAGTTCATCAGCCGTTGCAGCACCAGATTGGTGTCGAGCAATTGCTGCTGGCTGACCCGCAACGCACGGTAGGCCGCATCGCGTTGCAGCAGCGTCATGTACGAGCGCGAGTGATAGCGGATGCGCGCGACCAGTTCGATGGTGTCCGGTAGTTTCACCAGATAGTCGTTGGCGCCAGCAGAGAACGCCGCGCTCTTGATCAGCGGATCTTCCTTGGTCGAGAGGACGATGATCGGGATGTCCTTGGTCGCCGGGTGATTGCGGTATTCGCGCACCAGGCTCAGGCCATCGAGGCCGGGCATCACCAGGTCCTGGAGGATCACCGTCGGTTTGATCCGCACCGCCTGGGCGATGGCCTGCTGCGGGTCGGAGCAGAAGTGGAAGTCGATGTTTTCCTGATCCGACAGCCCACGGCGCACCGCTTCGCCGATCATCGCCTGATCATCCACCAACAACACCATGGCGGCGTTCTCGTCGGTTTTAATGTCGTCGATCTGTAAATCATTCATGAGCGGTCACCTGAGTACTGCGGGGGCCTGGATTGCCGATCAACCTGTTCATTTGGGGAAAATCTCCAGCAATCGTGGCGCTATCTTTTCCAGCGGGCGAATTTCCACCGCGGCATCGATCGCCGCGGCAGCCTTGGGCATGCCGTACACCGCACTGCTGTGCTGATCCTGAGCGATGGTCAAATAACCCTGCTGGCGCATGAGCTTAAGCCCTTGCGCACCATCGCGCCCCATCCCGGTCAATAAAACCCCGATCGCGTCACCGTTCCAGTAACTGGCCACGCTCTCGAAAAACACGTCGATCGAGGGGCGATAGATCTCGTTGACGGGTTCGGCGGTGTAGGCCAGCGTGCCATTTTTCAACAAGCGAATATGGTGATTGGTCCCGGCCAGCAACACCGCGCCACTTTGCGGTGGCTCGCCTTCACGGGCCAGACGCACATCGAGACCGCTGGCGCTGGCCAGCCACTCGGCCATGCCGGCGGCAAACACCTGATCGACATGCTGCACCAGTACGATCGCCGCGGAAAAATCCTTCGGCAGGCCTTTGAGCAAAACCTCCAGCGCCGCCGGCCCACCCGCAGAAGAACCGATCGCCACCAGCCGCTGGCGTGACGGCGAGCTGCGCGGCGAACTCGGCGCCGGGCGCGAACGTGGCGCCTTGTCGCCGATCAGCCAGCCGATGTTGAGGATCTTGCGCAGCAACGGTGCCGCCGCTTCCTGGGCATTGCCGGCGCCGATCGCCGGGGTGTCGACCACGTCCAGCGCGCCGTGGCCCATGGCCTCGAACACGCGGTGCACGTTCTGCTGGCGGTCGACGGTGACGATGACAATCGCGCACGGGGTCTCGGCCATGATCCGCCGCGTGGCTTCGACGCCGTCCATGATCGGCATGATCAGGTCCATCAGAATCAGGTCGGGGGTGTATTCGGCACAGCGTTGCACCGCCTCGGCGCCGTTGCTGGCGACCCAGATCACCTGATGCGCCGGCTCGAAGGCCAGTGCTCGGCGCAAGGCCTCCACCGCCAGGGGCATGTCGTTGACGATTGCGATCCTCATGCCCGCGCTCCTCCAATGAGCTCGACCACTGCATCGAGCAGGGCGTCGTCATGAAAACTGGCTTTGGCTAGATAATAGTCGGCGCCGGCGTCCAGTCCACGGCGACGGTCTTCTTCGCGATCCTTGTACGACACGACCATCACCGGCAGCGATTGCAGACGGTTGTCGCGGCGCAACAGGGTGACCAGCTCGATGCCGTCCATGCGCGGCATGTCGATGTCGGTGATCAGCAGATCGAAGTTCTCCGAACGCAGCGCGTTCCAGCCGTCCATGCCGTCCACCGCCACCGCGACGTCGTAGCCGCGATTGAGCAGCAGTTTGCGTTGCAGCTCGCGCACGGTCAGCGAATCATCGACCACCAGCACCCGTTTGCGCGCCGCTTCGGCAGCCTGGTTGCCGTGGCGAGCGATGCGTTCCAGGCGCCCGGTATTGAGCAGTTTGTCCACCGACCGCAGCATGTCTTCGACATCGACGATCAGCACCACCGAACCATCGTCTAGCAAGGCCCCGGCGGAGATGTCCTGAACCTTGCCCAGACGCTCATCCAGCGGCAGCACCACCAGCGTGCGCTCACCGACGAAACGCTCGACCGCCACGCCGTAGATTGCCTCGCGCTCGCGGATCACCACGACTTTGAGGGTCGCGCCAGCGTTCTGACTGGCCGGGCGATTGAGCAACTGACTCGCCGCCACCAGGCCGACATGGCGGCCCTCGTGCCAGAAGTGCTGACGGCCTTCGACCTGCACGATGTCTTCGGGGGCCAGGTCGCACATGCGTTCGATGTGCGCCAGCGGGAACGCATAGGCCTCTTCGCCGACCTCGACCACAAGGCTGCGCACCACCGACAAGGTCAGCGGCACCTCCAGGTGGAAACGACTGCCCTCGCCCGCCGTCTGTTCCAGCACCACGGCCCCGCGCAATTGGCGAACCATGTGCTGAACAGCGTCCAGACCGACGCCTCGGCCGGACACTTCGGTGACCTTGTCGCGCAGGCTGAAACCGGGCAGAAACAGGAAGGTCAGCAGTTCTTCTTCGCTCAATTGCGCTGCAGTTTCGGCTGGGGATAGCTGCCGTTCGATGATGCTGCGGCGGACTTTCTCCAGATCGACACCATTGCCGTCATCGCTCAATTCCAGCACCAGCAAACCGGCCTGATGGGAGGCGCGCAGGCGGATCAGGCCTTCTTCGGGCTTGCCCTTGAGCAGGCGTTGTTCCGGGGTTTCGATGCCGTGATCGACGGCGTTGCGCAGCAGATGCGTGAGCGGCGCTTCGAGCTTTTCCAGCACGTCGCGATCGACCTGGGTTTTCTCGCCTTCGATCTCCAGGCGCACTTGTTTGCCGAGGCTGCGACCGAGGTCGCGAACCATGCGCGCCTGCCCGCTCAGCACGTCGGCGAAGGGGCGCATGCGGCAGGCCAGCGCGGTGTCGTAGAGCACTTGTGCACGCTGGCTGGCTTGCCAGGCGAACTCGTCGAGTTCGGCGTTTTTCTCGCTGAGCAGTTGCTGCGACTCGGCGAGCAGGCGTCGCGCATCTTCCAGCGATTCGAGCGCTTCCAGACTCAGCGCGTGCTCCTTCAGGTGAACGTTGAGATTTTCCAGCGCGCGCAGGCCGTTGTTCTGCATGCGCTTGAGACGCTGCATGGTCGCCAGATGCGGTTTCAGCCGCTGGGTTTCCACCAGCGATTTGCTCGACAAATCGAGCAGGCTGTTCAGGCGCTCGGCGGTGACGCGCAAAACGCGCTCGCCGCCTTCGGTGGTGCGTTTGTTTTTGCGCGGTGTCGGCTCGGCGAGCTCGTCAATAATCGGCGCCGACACCATTGGCGCTGGCTCGATCTGCAAATCGGCCATCGGCGGCGAAGCAACTACAGCGGCTGCTGCCGACGGATCGAGCAAACGCCCCATCAACACCACGTAGGCTTCAATGTCAGTCGATTGCGGCGCGTTGGCCGGCGTGGCGATGCGCATCAGCAGGTCGGTGCCCTGCAACAACGCGTCGATGTGCTCGGGACGTAGTAACAAACGGCCTTCCTGCGCGCTGACCAGGCAATCCTCCATGACGTGGGCGACGCTGACGCCGCTGTCGATGCCCACAATCCGCGCCGCGCCTTTGAGCGAGTGCGCCGCGCGCATGCACGACTCCAGTTGATCGGCCTGGGTCGGATTGCGCTCCAGCGCCAGCAGCCCGGCGCTGAGCACCTGGGTCTGGGCCTCGGCTTCGAGGCTGAACAGTTCGAGCAGAGAGGCGTCGCGCATTTGCTCGGGGGTCATGTCAGGCTCCGGGTCACGGCGGACAACAGCTGTTCTTCATCCAGCCAGCGCAGGCTGCGACCGCGATATTGCAGAACGCCACGGGTGTACCTGGCACTGGTCTGCGCACCGGACTGCGACGCGGCATCAAGGATGCGTTCGTCGATGGCATGGATGCCGTCGACCTCATCCACCGGCACCACCACTGGCCCGCCGTGTGCGGCGATGATCAGCATGCGCGGCATGACTCGTCCGCCGCCGACCGGCGCAACGCTGCCGTCAAGGTCGAGCAATTCCACCAGCGACAGGCACGCGACCAGTGCGCCACGCACATTGGCCACGCCGAGCAAGGCGCGCGAGCGCTGGTGCGGCAGCGAATGAATCGCCTGCAGCGGCGCGACTTCAACGAGGCTGCGCGTCGCCAGTCCGAGCCATTCCTCGCCGAGGCGGAACATCAGCAAAGAGCGGGTCTTGACGTCGGTTTCGACTTTGCTGACCACCGCGTCGCGCTGGTCCTGCTGCAACGAATAGCGGTCGAGCAGGCGCGTGGCGGCGGCGGAATACACCGAGCAGTTGCGGCAATGGATGTGCTCTTCCAGCAACGGGCAGGACTTGTCGCCATGAATGCCGATGCGGTTCCAGCAATCATCGATGGCGCGGGCGTCTTCGTGGGTAACGTTCAAGGTGTCGGACGCGCTCATCATTTACGCTCACTGTCGGCGGTGCGCCCGCTGCGGGCGGCGCGCTCCTGCAATCGTCGGGCACCCACCGAGTCGCCCTGGGCCTGGAGCAACGCGGCCAGGTGCATCAGTGCTTCGGGGTGTTGCGGTTCGAGATATAAAGCCTTGCGGTAGTAACCCTGGGCTTCGAGGCTCAGCCCGGCGACATCGCTGAGCAGGCCGAGCCAGTAGAACACCTGCGCCACCGGTTCATGACTGCGCAGATACTGTTCGCACGCGACACGGGCCTCGGCGCTTTTGCCTTCGTTGGCCAGTGCGGCAATCTGCGCCAGCAATGTCGCGGCGTCCGGGTCGGCGGTTTTTTTCGTCACTGGCAAAGCGGTCACGGCGGCAAACGGACGGCTGCGCACTGGTGCCGGCGGGGTGCTGCGCAGTGGTTGGCTGACCGGCACGGCGAGCGGTTTGGGCGTCGGCAGCGGTTCGGGGTGCGGCTCGCTATGACGGCTGAAGGCAAAGGACTGCGCGATACCGATCGAGCGCATGCCCAAGCGCCCGAGCAGACTGCCCTCCGCCGGGCCGATAAACAGCACGCCGTCGACATGGGTTAGGCGCTTGAGCACTTCGAACACCTGCTTCTGGGTCGGTTGGTCGAAGTAGATCAGCAAGTTGCGGCAGAACACGAAATCGAAGGCAGGCTCGTTCGCCAACAGCGTCGGATCGAGCACATTGCCGACCTGCCAGCGCACTTGTTCACGAACGTATTCGTTGACCCGGTGGCCGTCCTGCTCGGCCAAAAAATGTCGTTCGCGGTATTCCAGATCCTGACCGCGAAACGAATTCTTGCCATACAACGCACGCCGGGCCTTTTCCACCGAGAGCGGACTGATGTCCATACCGTCGACCTTGAATTGATGCGGCTGCAATCCGGCATCAAGCAAGGCCATCGCAATCGAATAGGGTTCTTCGCCCGTGGAGCACGGCAGGCTGAGGATGCGCAACGCGCGCATGTTGTTGAGTTCTTTAAGCCGAGCTCGCGCCAGTTTGCCTAACGTAGCGAAGGATTCCGGGTAGCGGAAAAACCACGTCTCCGGGACGATCACCGCTTCGATCAGCGCCTGCTGTTCATCCCGCGAGCCTTGCAACAATTGCCAATATTCGTCGGCGTGGGCGGCCTGGGAAAGTGTGGTGCGCTGGCGTACGGCACGTTCGATGATCGCCGCGCCCACCGAGGCGACATCGAGGCCGATGCGTTCCTTGAGGAAATCAAAAAAGCGCTGATCACCATTCATGGCTGCGCCTCAAGCTGCGCCGGATCCCGCGGCGGATCGGGGAACAGCAAACTGCGCACGGCGTCATCGAGCAAGTCATTGACCCGCACCCATTGCAGCAATCCCTGCGCATCTTCGCGCACCGGGCCGAGGTACGGCGCCTCGCGGTTGTCGAGGCCGTAGGGCTGAAAATCTTGCGGATGACAGCGCAGCGTGTCGGTGGCCTGTTCGAGAATCAGCCCAAGCCATTGCGCGGGCTGCGAGTCATCCGGCTGATAATTGACCAGCACCAGCCGCGTGCTGGTGCGCGCCTCGGCGGGCTGGCCAAAAGTCAGCGCGCTGAGATCGATCACCGGCACCACCGCGCCGCGATAGGCGAACACCCCGGCCACCCAATGGGGCGCGCGGGCAATCGGTTTCAGCGGCAGGCGCGGCAGCACTTCGGCTACTTCGGTGGCGCGCAGGGCATAGCGTTCGCTGCCGATGCGAAACAGCAGAAACAGCGCCGGTTTCGCCACTGGCGCGGCGCCACGCTTGGCGATGATTTCGCTCATCAGACTTTGAATCGCGAAACGCCGCTGCGCAGGCCGACGGCCACCTGGCTCAGTTCGTCGATGGCGAAACTGGCCTGACGCAGCGATTCGACGGTCTGGCTGCTGGCATCGCCCAACTGCACCAGCGCGTGGTTGATTTGTTCGGCGCCGGTCGCCTGGGCCTGCATGCCCTCATTGACCATCAACACTCGCGGGGCCAGCGCCTGCACCTGATGGATGATCTGCGACAGCTGCTCGCCGACCTGCTGCACTTCGGACATGCCACGGCGCACTTCTTCGGAAAACTTGTCCATGCCCATCACTCCGGCCGACACCGCCGACTGGATCTCGCGGACCATTTGCTCGATGTCATAAGTGGCCACGGCGGTCTGATCCGCCAGACGCCGGACTTCGGTAGCGACCACGGCGAAACCGCGGCCGTACTCGCCAGCCTTCTCGGCTTCGATCGCCGCATTGAGCGACAGCAGGTTGGTCTGATCGGCCACTTTGACGATGGTCACCACCACCTGATTGATGTTGCCGGCCTTCTCGTTGAGGATCGCCAGTTTGGCGTTGACCAGATCGGCCGCGCCCATTACCGAGTGCATGGTGTCTTCCATGCGCGCCAGGCCTTGCTGGCCGGAACCGGCGAGCACCGAGGCCTGATCGGCAGCTGTGGACACTTCGGTCATGGTCCGCACCAGATCCCGCGAGGTCGCGGCGATCTCGCGGGAGGTCGCGCCGATTTCGGTGGTGGTCGCTGCGGTTTCGGTAGCGGTGGCTTGTTGCTGCTTGGAGGTGGCGGCGATCTCGGTCACCGAGGTCGTCACCTGCACCGAAGAGCGCTGGGCCTGGGAGACCAGCGACGTCAACTCGGTCATCATGTCGTTGAAGCCGGTTTCGACCGCGCCGAACTCGTCCTTGCGATCGAGGTTCAGGCGCGAGCTCAGGTCGCCGGTGCGCATGATGTCGAGGATGGTCACGATCCTGTTCATCGGCGCCATGATTGCGCGCATCAACAGCAGCCCACAGAGGCCGGCGGCCAGCACCGCGACCAGCAGGGAAATGACCATGCTGACTTTGGCCGTCGCCACCGCGTCGTCGATGTTGGCCATGGCGGTATCAGCGACGACTTTGTTTTCGCCAATGATGTCGTTGAGTTTCATGCGCCCGGTGTACCAGGCCGGAGTCAGTTTTTCGTTGAATAACTTGACCGCATCCGCTTCAAGATTACGACTGCGCAGGTCCAGTACAGCGTTTTGAATCTCGATGTAGGTATCGTGATATTTCTCGAACAGGGCGAACTCGGAACGGTCTTCGTCGGTAGCCATGGTTTTACGATAGTTGGCCATCTGCTCTTGCAGACGCGCCTCGAATGCCTTGTAGTCCGCCGCATCTTCGCTGGAAATGCCCTGGCCTTCCTTGAGGCCGAGCAGCTCCTGGGTCTGCAAATAACTGTCGACCCACGCGCCGCGAATCATCGAACTGTAGTAGACGCCGGGGATGGCATCGTCGCGCACGCTGTTTTCACTGGCCTCGATTTTCAGCAACCGCGAGTAGGACAGCACCACCATCAACAGCATGATGGCGATAATCACCGCAAAGCTCGCCAAGATGCGTTGGCGCAACGTCCAGTTCTTCACAGTGAATCCTCGTGCCTGATCGAAATGCGGGGAGTATAGCCGAGGGCGGTGTTTCATTTATAAGACGCTCTCGATCCTCAGGCCTGCGCTCTTTTGCTGGCGCCGCGCTGCAATTTCGAATTGATCGCCTTGGCCAAGCCAATACCTGGTTTTTCCAGCAATGCATAAACGACACTGGCCATTACCAGCGTCGCCAGCAAGTAGCTCAGAAAAACCACAACATCGAATTGTGCCTGCCGGTCTGTCGCATACGCCGCCCACTCCAGAAAGAACGGGTGTATCAGATACATCGAATAACTGATCGTGCCCAGGAACGTCAGGCTGTTGATGCTTTTGCGCAGGAACAACGTCACGACAAGGGCAATGGCCATACCGATCAGATAACTGGTCATATAAACCAGCGGATTTTCCTTGTAGCCCTGATCGGCGCTGTAAGCCAGCAGGCAGATAATCGGAAGTAAACACGCGAATAATGCCAACCAGACAGCGACGTATCGGTGAGCTTGCCCATGCGCCAGGCCCAGGCTGACATCCCGCCACAGACTGCCGAAAAACATGATTGAGAGGCACAACGGCAGCGCCACGGGGATCTTTTTGGCCAGATAGAACCTGGTGATCGCAAAGATCAGCGCCACTGCCAGCAACCCGATTGCCGCGCTGAGTCGCACCCAGGCTTTACCCAGGAGGCCGACGCTGAATAACGCCGCGCAAGCCACGTAGAAAAACATCTCGATGATCAGAGTCCAATACACGCCGAACAGATCCGGTGTTTGCACAGCGGCCTGCAGCATCGTCATGTTGATCAATACTGTGGAGAGCGGTACGGGCGTCGACAAAAACCAGTCCGAACTCGCAACCGCTAGAGCTATGGAGAACCAATACGCCGGATAGAGTCTGAAAAACCGGGAAACGGCGAAAACCGCCAGCGCATGCCGGCCCTGTTTCAAACTATAAGGAATGACCATCCCGCTGATCACGAAGAAGATCACCACCCCTACCTGCCCCAAGTTCACATGAGCAAAGAAGAAAGAGTCCTTGAGCGGGGTTCGTTCGATGAAGTGTGCTACCACCACGAACATTGCAGCGATGCCTCTCAAGGCATCCAGATGCGTCAGTCGATCTACCGGACTTGCTGCCCCGTCAGTAGCAAAGGGTAAGATTTTCAAGGATCTCAGACTCCCGCTTCGATCGATGATGCCTTCGCTGCGCCGGCCGCTTTGCTGTTCGTCAATCGCGCATCGAGAATTGCATTGATATGCTGGCCCAATCGAATCGAGCGCTTCTCTATCAAGAAATAACAAAGTGATGAGAAGACAAGCGTGCTCAGACAATACATGACAAAAACAGGAGCATTGAAACCGTTCTGCAGATGCACCTTCGAGTCAGCCAACTCCAGGAAGAACGGATGGATCAGATAGACTGAATAGCTGATCGTCCCTAGAAAAGCGAGCACCCGGCTTTCCAGTTTCAACACCGTGGTAGCCAACACAAAGAACGCCAGCGCAGCAAAATAACTACCGGTAAAATTCCAGGCACTCTCTTGCAGCCCTTGATCGATATCGTAAGCCAGCAGTGCGATGATCGGAAATGCGGTAACAAACATAGCGATCCAGATCATGCTGTATTTCTTCGCCGACGGTTTTCGATCGATTTGATAGTTGCGCCATATCCCTCCAAACAACATCAATGAAAGCGATGACAAGATTCCAACAGGGGCCGAGACAGAATAATAATGTCGTGCCGCCGCTCCGGTCAGCGCAAGCAATAGTAGTGCTATTGCCAACCAGAACCTTGTTTTCAGGCACCCCAGCAATCCGAATAGACTCAGCGCGATACAAAGACCATAGAAAACCAGCTCGACAAATAAGGTCCAATACACACCAAACAAGTTGGCGTACCCTAACACTGCCTGAACCATGGTGATGTTTGCCAATACCCTGCTCTCTTCAAGCTCCCCCGAAATAAAAAAAACAATAGCAAAGCAGGCCAATATTACTGAGAGCCAATAGGCAGGGTACAACCTGAAAAACCTTGAAATCATGAACCGCCGGTTCTTTCCGGGATAATCCTTGAAACTGAACGGAATTACGAAACCGCTGACCATAAAAAAAACCACGACGCCGAACTGCCCCGGCCGAAAATAATCGAATACCACCCAGCTGAGTAGTGGCGTTCTTTCAATATAGTGAGAGCCCATGACTGTCAGTGCCGCCAGGGCCCTGAGCGAATCGAGGTAAGTCAACCGATGACTGCTGACCATTCTGCTTGAAATATCCTTTTTCAATGACCTGCTCCGTTGAACAAATGACTAGGATTTATATGTTTATAATTGCGTTGATCTCACTGCAGTAACAATCCGAAACGTGGCCCCACTTGAGTAAGCGATCGGGTTAATCCACTCGTATTGATGTTCGGTCTCCAAACAATGGTTATCCGGACCCCGGGCCGTCAGCCTGGATCGAAAACTTCTCTGCTCTGCGCTCAAGTGTGCTTCCAGATGTTGCTTGCGCTCTGAAGAGGCGCTCACAACCATGGTTGGCGTCAACTCTTGTCGCGGGCCGTTGAGCAATGGGCTATCTGCGACACTTTGCACTGCAAACAACCTATGTCATTCGTCAGGCTCGGTCAGGTTCCGCGAAGAGCGGAGCATCCGCAGCGATACGTGCACTTAGAATGAATAATGGAAAAAGCATCGTTTGGGGGGCATTTCGCTGAAGCGAGTGCAAAAACAGGAATTTCCTACAGACATAGCCGTGCCGAAAATACTCGATTTCCTACATTCAGCTTTTACATAGTGATTCTGCGACCGCGCCATCGAAAGTTTCGAGGTGCGCTAACGCTTTCCGGCACACCAAAATTTCCTGCTCGCGAAGCAACCCCCTCGGTCCCGGCGAATCCCCAACTGCGCAAGAAGTTGCGCAGTTGGTCGTAATATTCCAGGGCCTAAATCCCCTGTAGCCCAAGCGGTTCAAGGCCTGCAGCCAAGTGCGCAAGAAGTTGCGCAGTACTGCGCAACTTCTTGCGCACTTTCTCCTGATTATTCCGCTGAAAATCGCCCCGAAAGATGACCGACCACCATGGCGCCCCCGCCAGCCG
>Ga0209676_1000523_pt1 | contig 60100 bp, 50 predicted proteins | sample AraplaCvi_mLB_r2_FD_184282 | JGI IMG/M metagenome (GOLD analysis project Ga0209676, IMG submission 184282) | Arabidopsis root microbial communities from North Carolina, USA - plate scrape MF_Cvi_mLB_r2 (SPAdes) (version 2) | ecosystem: Host-associated > Plants > Roots > Endosphere | place: USA... | reverse complement strand
GAATGGAAGGTGCGAAGACTCCTATGGGAGATGCGGGAAACTTGAGACCCCGGAGGCTCAGGGTCGTCACGCCCCATGGAAAGCGAAGTACCTGGAATGGAAATCAACATTCTTCTTTTTTAACAGAGCTTTTTTTTTAAAATATCATAATGAAGTTTTATTAAGAGACTTTGATTGATTAAGAATTAGAAAAGAATAAAATGAGAACTTTTGAGAACATTAACTATATGTTTTATTTGGAAAAGAAAAAAATACTCAGGACGGAACTGTATATGACAGAAATAAATCCTACAAATCGAAAATCAAAAAAAGTAAAGATTTTAAAGAATGCAATCGCAATGTGTGTTGGAGCAATTCTCGTAGCAGTGGCATTAGAAATTTTTTTAGTACCTAATGACGTTATTGATGGAGGTATTACAGGAATTTCTATTATGATTTCAAATCTAACAGGTTTACCATTAGGAATTTTTATATTTGTTTTAAATATTCCTTTTTTCTATTTAGGTTATAAGCAAATAGGAAAAACCTTTGCGTTTTCAACTATTTTCGGAATCATTGTATTATCGTATTTTACGTCAAGATTTCATCCTGTACCACCATTTACAGACGATATACTGCTTGCAACAATTTTTGGAGGAATTATTCTTGGTATTGGAGTTGGACTGGCAATTCGATATGGTGGAGCCTTAGATGGAATTGAAATACTGGCTATCATCATTAATCAAAAGATTCCCTTTTCAGTCGGTCAAATTATATTGATCTTCAACCTATTTATTTTAGGAACAGCAGGTTATGTTTTTACATGGGATAGAGCAATGTATTCAATTTTAGCCTATGTTATTGCATTTAAAACGATTGATATTGTCGTAGATGGTTTAGAACAATCAAAATCTGTTTGGATTATTAGCGACAAAAGTATTGAGATAGGTGAAGCGATACTATCAAGATTAGGTCGTGGTGTTACATATATTAATGGTGAAGGAGCTTTTTCTAGGGATGATACAAAAGTAATCTTTTGTGTTGTCACACGACTAGAAGAAGCAGAAATCAAGGATCTAGTCGATGATATTGATCCAACTGCATTTTTAGCAATTGCGGATATTGCTGAAGTAAGAGGCGGTAGATTTAAAAGTAAAGCAGCACATTAAGAAGAAAATGGATGGATTTCTTCTAAATTGGAGTTTATCAATTTAAAGTAACTGAATAAAAGACCATTTCGCATATCGTGGAGTGGTTCTTTTTATGTTTTTAAAAGATCCAGCAACATTGGGTACAAGTAAAAACTATATGTAAGTTTAGTTGATTAATTGCTAAGCAATATGGAAATTTATAAATATCAACAAATTTGTGAAGAGTGTCACAAAATAGACAACGAACTGACAAAAAGTAGACATATTATCTTGAGGCAAGACGAAATATCAGAAGTAAACTATAGATAAGAACATAAATGGTTAAAGGATCTAAATTGAAGTTGATTTGCTCTAACGTTGTTCTAATTATTTTAGTTAAACTTATGATACTTTGTGAAAAAGTTTCATAATAAAGGAGGAAGTATTGTGAGCGTGTTAGAACTTGCACGATTGCAGTTTGGTTCGACTACGGTTTTTCACTTTTTATTTGTACCACTTTCAATAGGTTTAGCATTTATGGTTGCATGTCTAGAGACATTGTATGTTTATCGTAAAAATGAAACTTATAAAAAATTAACAAAATTCTTTGGGCACTTATTTTTAATTAACTTTGCTGTAGGTGTAGTGACAGGTATTATTCAAGAATTCCAGTTTGGCATGAATTGGTCTGAGTATTCACGTTTTGTAGGTGATGTTTTTGGTGCACCTTTAGCAATTGAAGCACTTTTAGCATTTTTTATGGAATCGACATTTCTAGGGATTTGGATATTTGGATGGGATCGTCTTCATAAGAAAGTACATTTAATGTGTATTTGGTTAGTATTTTTTGGTACGTTGATGTCTGCGTTTTGGATATTGGCGGCAAATTCATTTATGCAAGAACCTGTAGGTTTTACGATTAATAACGGTCGTGCAGAAATGAATGATTTCTTTGCACTCATTACAAATCCTCAACTTATAGTTGAGTTTCCACATACTATTGCTGGTGCCTTAGCTACAGGTTCATTATTTGTTGCAGGTGTTAGTGCATATAAAATTTTAAAAAAACAAGAAACTGAATTATTTAAAAAGGCATTTAACCTTGGAATGATCGTTGCTTTAGTTGCTGGTATTGGTATAGCGTTTAGTGGTCACTCACAGGCTAAGCATTTAATGGAGTCTCAACCAATGAAAATGGCCGCAAGTGAAGGTCTATGGGAAGATAGTGGAGATCCAGCAGGTTGGATGGTTTTTGGATTAATCGATTCGAAAAATAAAGAAAATAAGTTTGAGGTTGAGGTACCTTACTTATTGAGTTATCTTGCTTATGAAAAATTTGAAGGTAAAGTACCTGGGATGAATACATTGCAGGCCGAATATGAGAAATTATATGGTCCAGGTAACTATGTTCCACCTGTTAATACGACATTCTGGAGCTTTAGAATTATGGCTGGAGCAGGTATGGTAATGATTCTGATGTCATGCTTGGGCTTAATGTATAGCTACCGTAAGAAATTAGAGTCAAAGAATTACTTCCTAAAGGCAACAATATTTTTAATATCTTTACCGTTTATTGCTAACTCTGCTGGTTGGATTATGACGGAAGTAGGACGACAACCATGGACAGTCTTTGGATTAATGACAACTTCTGCTTCTGTTTCACCTAATGTTACAAAAGGTTCATTAATTTTCTCCTTAACAACATTTACAACAATGTATGCAATTTTAGCAGCGGTTTTAGTTTACCTCTTTGTTAAGGAAATAAAGAAAGGAACGGATCACGGTGTAAAAGATTATGAATCAAACGTTGATCCATTTGCAAGGGAGGCTTCAATCCTATGATTGAACTGAATGAATTATGGTTTTTACTTGTAGCAATATTATTTATAGGCCTCTTTTTCTTAGAGGGCTTCGATTTTGGTGTAGGTATATCTACAAAGTTACTTGCTAAAAATGATACAGAGAGAAGAATCTTAATTAATACAATCGGTCCGTTTTGGGATGCGAATGAAGTATGGTTATTAACTGCAGGTGGTGCAATTTTTGCAGCCTTTCCACACTGGTATGCGACAATGTTTAGCGGGTACTATATTCCATTTGTATTCGTATTGATGGCTTTAATTGGTCGTGGAGTCGCATTTGAATTTAGAGGGAAAGTTGACAGTCCTAAGTGGGCAAAAACATGGGATTGGGTCATTTTTTTAGGAAGTTTATTACCACCATTCTTATTTGGCGTTTTATTTACGAGTATACTACGCGGAATGCCAATTGATAAAAATATGAATATAACTGCTAGTTTTTCAGACTATGTAAATACCTATTCAGTAGTTGGTGGTGTAACAGTCACACTATTATGTTTACTTCATGGTGTGTTGTTCTTAACGTTAAAAACGGTGGGAGATCTAAGGTCTCGTGCACGAGCATTTGCTAGTAAATTAATTGTACCTGTACTTATTTCATTAATCATATTTACTGTTTTATCATATTTCGAGACTGATTTATTTACAGTTAGAGCTCATATTACATTACCACTAATTTTAAGCATCATTGTAGCATATGTACTTGCGGCATTTTTTATCTCTAAACAGAGAGATGGTTGGTCATTTGCAATGACAGGTTTAGGTATTGCATTAACAATTAGTACTTTATTTACTGCATTGTTTCCAAGAGTGATGGTGAGTTCAATAAAAAATGCATATGATTTAACCGTTTATAATGCATCTTCGGGTCCATATTCATTAAAAGTTATGACAATCGTTTCGTGTACATTATTACCATTTGTACTCGGATACCAGATTTGGAGTTACTATGTGTTTAGAAAACGTGTAGACGAGAAGGATTTGACATATTAATGGGAAAAAATTTGCTTAAGTATAATGGAATGTCGAAATTACTCATTCTATTAGTTGTGTTAACCGTTGTACAAGGGACGGCCATAATCGTTCAAGCATATATGCTTTCAAAAGCAATTGTCAGTTTATTTAATGGGAAAAGTAGTAGCGAAATATTTTACGCTACTATTTTCTTCATTATCGCTTTCATATGTCGTTATATCATCAATTCAATAAAACAAAAGTATTCTGAACGTTTTGCTGATCTTGCTGTCAGTGAATTAAAAATGAAAGTTCTTGATAAGCTTTTTAAGCTCGGCCCTAGATTTACTAAAAAAAATGGGACTGGAAATATAGTTACATTAATAATGGAAGGATCAGTTCAATTAAAACAATATTTAGAGATTGTTCCTGCTAAAATGATTAACCTAGCAATTATTACGCCACTGGTTGTATTATATATTTTCTTTGTTGATAAGCTTTCCGCCATTATTTTAATCGTTACTTTTCCAATATTAATTGTATTTATGATCTTACTAGGCTTAGCCGCCAAGAAGAAAGCAGATAAACAATGGAAGGTATATCGACTTTTATCGAACCATTTTACTGACTCATTAAGAGGACTAGAGACTTTAAAATATTTAGGGATTAGTCGTAATCATATTCATCAAATTGATCATGTGAGTGAGCGTTATCGTAAAGCTACTATGAGCACTTTAAAAGTCGCTTTTTTATCGTCATTTGCGCTCGACCTTTTTACGATGCTTTCAATTGCTACAGTTGCAGTATTTTTAGGGTTGCGATTAATTGAAGGTGAAATTCTTTTTAGTCCAGCACTAACAATTTTAATTCTTGCACCTGAATATTTTTTACCTGTACGTGAAGTAGGAACGGATTATCATGCAACTCTGAATGGTCAAGAAGCAGGTAAAGCGATGCAAGCTGTTTTAGAGGAACATGAATTTACTGATTCTATAGATACAACGATTGATGATTGGAAAAGCCATAGTTTTCTTAAATTAAAAGATATTACGGTAGAAATTGATAAAGATACTCCAGTCGTATTGAAAGAGATAAACGTGAGTTTTAATGGCTTTCAGAAAATAGGAATTGTAGGTGAAAGTGGTTCGGGCAAATCGACTCTTATTGATTTGATTGGTGGATTTTTAGAACCTTCAAAAGGCGAGATAAATATTTCAGATAAAGACTTTTCACACCTGCAATTAAAAGATTGGCAAAAACAATTACTATATATTCCACAACACCCCTATATTTTTTCTAAAACTTTAAGCGAAAATATTCGTTTTTATCAACCGAATGCGTCAATGGAAGAAGTAAAAAAAGCATGTGAAGAGGCTGGCTTATCATCATTGTTAAACGAATTACCTAACGGTTTAGAAGAGAAAATTGGAGAAGGTGGTAGGAGTTTAAGCGGTGGTCAAAACCAGCGTATTGCACTAGCGAGGGCATTTCTAGAAAAGAGGCAAATCCTACTTCTAGATGAACCCACAAGCCATCTTGATATTGAAACAGAGTTTGAGTTAAAAAAAACAATGCTTACTTTGTTTGAAAATAAATTAGTCTTCTTAGCAACACATCGACTTCATTGGATGAAGGATATGGATCTGATACTAGTTATGAAAGAAGGTAATTTAGTAGAAGTTGGTACACATAAAGAATTAATGACTAAAAATGGGCACTACTATCACTTAATTACTAGTTAGAAGGGAAAATGAATGTTTAATAAAAATGGTTGGGTATTACCATATATAAAAGAAAATCGACGCTTATTTTTGGTGGTAATCGTCATCAGCGCAGTAACTGTTTTTTCGGCTGCTGCCCTCATGTTTATGTCAGGCTTTTTAATTTCAAAAGCGGCAACGAAACCAGAAAATATTCTAATGATATATGTTCCAATTGTTGCAGTCCGAACATTTGGTATTTTAAGGTCAGTATCAAAATATATTGAAAGATTAATTGGGCATCATACAATTTTAAAAATTTTATCTCGAATGAGAACAAGGTTATTTAGTGTTCTTGAACCTTCTGCACTTAAGATTAAATCAAAGTTTAAAACAGGTGATATTTTAGGGATATTAGCCGATGATATAGAATATTTACAGGACATCTATTTAAAGACAATATTTCCAGGAATGGCTGCACTGTTTATTTATGCAATTTCGATAATTACTCTAGGCTTTTTCTCAATTCCATTTGCAATATTAATAGGTTTTGTGTCATTTGTATTAATCGTGATTCTTCCCTTTATTTCGTTACTAGTGGAAAAAGCTAGAACGCAAAAAATTAAAAGTGAAAAGAACACTCTATACAAAAGTCTAACCGATGCTGTAATGGGGATTAGTGATTGGATGTTTAGTGGCCTTCAATCAAAATACATTCGAGAATTTGAGCATGGTGATGAAGTATTAAGAAAGCTTCAATTACAAGAAAAAGCTTTTAGAAGAAAACGAGATTTATTAGCTCAAATGATAGTAGGGATCCTTGTTTTACTAATGTTATATTGGGTCGGAAATGAGAGTCATGTTGGGGATATGCCAAGAACTTTAATCGCTGCATTCGTTTTAGTTCTTTTTCCTCTAACTGAGGCATTTATTCCATTATCTAATTCAGTTGCAAGTATGTCTATATACAATGACTCAATTAATCGTTTAGAGAGTATTGAGGAAAATCAAACAGAATCTACTTCACTAGCGTTTACCGGAGTAATGAGTGAACAAGTAAATATAATGTTTGAGGATGTTAGCTTTGAATATCTTGAGGGAGAAAGTATCTTACATCAGATCTCATTTAAATTGGAACCAAATACAAAAACAGCATTATTAGGCCCGAGTGGCTCAGGGAAATCAACCATTTTAAAACTAATTGAAGGGGTAGAAGTACCAAATGAGGGAAGCGTTACAATTAATGAAATAAAGAGTGATTTATATGGAGAAAACATAGCCAAGGTTGTGTCAGTACTTAATCAAAACCCGTATTTATTTGATACAACAGTATTGAACAATATACGGTTAGGGAATCCAAAAGCTAGTAATGAAGAAGTAAAAAGAGTGGCTAAAATGGTAGAGCTTCATGATTATATAGAATCCCTTCCACATGGATATGATACGCCAATGCACGAAACGGGTATGAGGTTTTCAGGAGGTGAACGTCAACGAATCGCCTTAGCAAGAATCTTACTTCAAAATACGCCAGTTGTCATATTGGATGAACCAACTGTTGGCTTAGATTCAATTACAGAAAGAAAATTACTCAATACTATTTTTCATGTGTTAGAAGGTAAGACAGTTCTTTGGATCACCCATCATTTAATCGGTGCTGAAATGGCAGATAATATTTTGTTCTTAGACAAAGGCAAAATAATGATGAATGGAACACATAATGAACTTTATTTGAATGAAGATAGATATCGTAAGTTATTTGATCTTGATCGTCCATATAGTGGGAATGATTGAAGTCAGTAATAGTTAAATGATTTGCAGACTTAAATTGTGCTAATACGCCAAGGTGGTTCTTCGCCTGCCATAAGTATGGGGTATCTAGATTGGAAATCTGTTAAACAATTAGACGAAAAAAACAAAAAAGATGATCCTTCCATCATTAAGGATCATCTTTTTCATTGAGACGAGTGACCTAGAGTGAGATACGATCGAGGAGGGTCGGTTGTTTATCCACAAAAAGGGAGCGGACTATTTATCATTCTTTACATATAAAAAAGACCAAATTTTTATATTTTGGTCTCGGTTATTCAGGAGGAATAAAAGTCATGTCAGCTGCATCCTGAATTTCATCATCAATAACCTTTGCGGATCCTAATATCTCAAGAATACTACCAAACAATTGTATATTATCTGCAAGAAGCAAATTCTTGTGTATATTGATGATTCTATTTGGGTCAGTCGCGAATAATTCTTTAGTGACTCCAATTGCACTTGCAAACTGTCCAATTGTACCAATTAAAAGTCCAGACAAAATTTCATTTTTACCTTCGAATTCAGCTTGAGAATTTGGAGCTTCATCTAGAGCAAATAGCTGTTCTGTGCTCGTCGTTTCTAAAACTTGTGCAATAACTCTAAGCCATTCTGCAGCAACAATTTGCTTTTCGAGTTTTGATCGGAGTTTGTCATTTTCATCGTTTCTTTGATTTGTGTTAGCTTGTTTGAGCCCTTTTCTTAGTAAACCGATTTTAATCACCCCGGTATTATTTAATACAGTTATATTCATTATTAGTATTCTAGGTAAGCTACATTTGCGACGTGGAATTGATAAAAGTATGATAAATTTAAGTATCGATTCTGAATAACTAAAAAGTGGTCTATAAAAAAATCCTTTATTAAGATAGAATAGATAAGGTTTGATTCATAAAAACTCGGGTAAGATTAACATGAAAGTACAAGCCGATTTAGTTCATTGGTTAAGATGTAGAAAGTAAATTGAGTTCGATGTATTACTATAATGTGAAATTGAAACAATGGTAGAATATATATTGTAATAGGATAAGGAGAAATAAATGAACAATTATAAATTAGTCATTCAATATGATGGTGGAAGATATAAAGGTTGGCAAAGATTAGGTAGTGGAGAGAGCACAATTCAAGGGAAAATAGAAAATGTATTATCAGAAATGATCGGTAGACCGATTGAAATAATCGGTTGCAGTAGAACAGATGCAGGCGTACATGCATTTGCTCAGATTGCTAATTTTAAAATAGGTGAAAACATTCCTGTGTTAGAAATGAAACAGTACTTAAATCGGTACTTACCCCAAGATATAAGTGTAATTGATGTATCAATTGAGGGAGAACGATTCCATGCACGATATAATTCAAAAGCCAAAACCTATTTATATAAGATTTGGAACGAGGATTATTCAAACCCATTTATGCGAAGATTCAGTATGCATGTTGAAGAGACTTTGGATATTAGCAAAATGGAGATAGCGGCGAAACAATTTTTAGGTGAACATGATTTTACTGCTTTTTCGAATGCCAAATCTAAGAAAAAGTCTATGGTACGTAACATTTATTCAATTGAAATTGAAAAAGTAGATGGATTTCTTCAAATTAGAGTTAGCGGAGATGGATTTCTATACAATATGGTCAGAAAAATTGTTGGTACACTGATTGAAGTTGGTCTTGGGAAAAGAGATGCTAAAGAAATTAGTGGAATGATTCATTCAAAAGATCGTGGTTCAGTAAGCAGTTTAGCGGATCCAGGTGGTTTATACTTAGAAAGCATTGAGTTTTAATATTAAATATAAAAGGATATGGAACTTTTCTAAAAGAAAGGTCCCATATCCTTTTTATGTATGTTATTACATTTCTTCGCCGTTATCGTGGTTAAACATCCAGTGGATGCCAAATTTGTCTGTTAGGCTACCATAGCATTTGCTCCAAAATGTTTCTTGAAGCTCCATACCAACTTGTCCACCTTCTTTTAATTTATTATAGACAGCTTGGATTTCCTCAACGTTATTACTTTGGAAAGAAAGGTTTATATTGTTTCCTTCAACAAAAGGTCTGCCAGGGAACGTATCAGAGAACATTACTCTGCTACCGTTAAGATCAAGTCTTGCATGCATTACTAAATTTTTAGACTCTTCTGGAAGAGGATATTCTGGATTTTGTGGTGCTTCTCCAAAAGTCATGATTTGTGGAGTTTCTGTTTCAAAAACTTCAGCATAAAATTCTACAGCATCACGTGTATTTCCATTAAAATTAAGATAAACTTCGATTGGCATGTCAATCTCTCCTTAGAAATTAGAATGTTAATCATTTCCAACAAACTCATTTCTATTTTAACAAAAAAAAGAACTAAAACACAAATTCATTTTTAGGAATTTTTTGACAATTACTTACTCAAACAATACACCTATTTAGGGTAGCAAGAATGAAACGATAAATCCATATGCTAATATTTTGAAATCTTATTTCATAAATTATTATGATTTTAGGAAATTTTGGTTCATAATAGTAAATAAGTTGGAATGAAGAGAAAGGTGTACTTAAATGAGGCATTTAACAATTTTATCAAAAATTGAAAATCATATGGATCGGTTTACACAAGCAGAAAAAAAGATTGCTATATATATCATGGAACATGCTGAGATGGTTCCAAATTTGACAACAAAAGATATTTCTAACAATACGGGTTCAAGTGAAGCGAGCGTAGTAAGGTTTTGTAAAACAATCGGCATCGGAAGCTTTAAAGCTTTTAAACTAGCCTTAGTACGTGATTTAACAGTAGCTGAAATGAATATTAACGATTTTTCTGTTATGGAAAAAAAAGATTCTCCATATGATTTATTTAATAAGGTTACATATGTAAATAAAGCTGCAATCGAGACTACAGTCTCAACTCTTGATAAGAGAGAACTAGAAAAAGCGTCAGACGTCATTGTAAAAGCAAAGAAAGTCTTATTTTATGGTGTAGGAGGCTCCGCAGTTTCTGCGATGGACGGTGCATATAAATTCACCAAATTAGGATACTTTTCGGCGATGAATCTAGACTTTCATATGATGTTATCATTGGTTGGACATCTCGAAGAAGGAGATGTATTTATTGCTATATCTAACTCTGGTCAAACGAAAGATGTACTTGAACTATCACGCTTCGCTAAGAAAAAAGGAGCTACGATTTTAGCCATTACAAAGTTAGGCAAATCCCCATTATTTAAAGAAGCAGATATTAAGTTGTGCACACCGGATATGGAGCAAGCCATTCGAATTGGAAGCATTGCTTCTAGAACGGCACAATTAAACATTATTGATTCTTTATATATCATTAGTTTTAATCAAATTGGAAATAAGGTTTCTAGTAAACTTCATGAATCTAGCGAAGAAGCAAACACATTGAGACGATAGTATATAAAAAGACGACCTCTAACGATAAAAAGTTAGAGGTTATTTTTAATAGAAATCGAATAATGAAAATAATAAATAAAGAAATATGAGAAGGAGCAACCCCTATGAAAACAATTGGTTTAATCGGAGGAATGAGCTGGGAATCATCTTTGCTTTATTATCAAATAATCAATCAGAGTGTAAAAGAAAAGCTAGGTGGACATCATTCTGCAAAGAGTTTGTTGTACTCAGTTGACTTTGAAGAAATTAAGATTCTTCAACATGAAGGAAAGTGGACAGAAGCTACAGAAATTATGATAGAGATTGCGCGTAAACTCGAAATAAGCGGAGCGGATTGTATTGTCATTTGTACAAATACTATGCACAAAATGGCTGAAAAAATAGAAGCTGCAATTTCTATTCCTCTACTACATATTGCAGATGCCACAGCAAAACTAATTGTAAATGATGGAAGAAAAAAAGTTGCTTTGCTAGGTACTGCTTTTACAATGGAGCAGGATTTCTATAAAGGTAGACTGATTGAACAATTTGGACTTGAAGTAATCGTTCCTACACCAGAAGATTGTAAAATCATTCATGACATTATTTATGAGGAACTTTGTTTAGGGATCATTAAAGAAAAATCTAATCAAGCTTATTTACAAATTATTGATAAGCTGATCGATCAAGGTGCAGAAGCAGTAATTCTAGGGTGTACTGAAATTACACTTCTTATTTCTCAAGAGAATTGTCGTGTCCCTGTGTATGATACAACGAAAATTCATGCAGAAAATGCAGTCGAGTTTTCATTACGTAATGATTGGTAATATTGATAGTTATAAAAAAATAGAAAATTCATGTAAAAATTTTTACAATAAAATTAGTACCTACTACTAGTATTTGGTGTTATAATAAGTGAAACAAAAAAATCAGTGAGGTGACTAATCTATGTTAACATCAAAAGCTAGAATTACTGCCATAGGTTCGTATGTCCCAGAAAAGAAACTTACGAACTATGATCTGGAAAAAATAGTAGAAACAAATGATGAATGGATTGTAAAACGAACTGGAATAAAAGAACGTAGAATCGCAGATCGAGATGAATTTACTAGTGATATAAGCTATAAGGCGGTAAAAAATTTAATGGAACGATATAATCAAACAGTGGAAGATGTTGATATGATTATCGTTTGTACATTAACGCCGGATTTTAATACACCAAGCGTAGCATCATTAATCCAAGCTAAACTAGGTATTAAGAATGCGGGAGCTATTGACCTAAATGCCGCATGTGCAGGATTTACTTATGGATTGTATATTGCAAATGGGTTAGTAACTTCGGGATTAAATAAGAAAATTCTTGTGGTAGGTGCAGAAACTTTATCTAAAATTACCGATTATGAAGATCGAACTACATGTATTTTATTTGGAGATGGTGCAGGGGCGGTTCTAGTAGAATATGATGAAGAAAATCCGAGTTTTATTTCTTCACATATTGGTTCTGAAGGAGATAAAGGTAAACACTTGTATTGCACAAACTTATCGAATCAAATGTTTGAAGAAGAGTTAATCAATAGTCATAAAATCGTACAAAATGGTCGCGAAGTATATAAATGGGCGGTTACTTCAGTGCCAAAAGGAATGACTAAAGTGGTTGAGAATGCTGCTGTTTCGCTAAACGAAGTAGATTGGTTTGTACCACATAGTGCGAATTTAAGAATGATCGAATCAATATGTGAAAGAAGTGATTTTCCAATTGAACGTACCCTGTACAGCTTAGTGGACTACGGAAATACTTCATCAGCTACAATTCCATTATCACTAGATCAAGGGGTTGTTGAAGGAAAACTTCAAAACGGAGATAAAGTATTATTATATGGTTTTGGTGGTGGGTTGGCTCAAGCAGGGTTACTTATTAACTGGTCACTATAAAAAAAATATATGAAACAAAAATAAAGAACTGTTGTGATGACAGTTCTTTATTTTTGTTTGTAGACAAAGTACTAAAACTAAGAGAATCAGTCTGATTCACCGCATGCCATGCTAAAAAATGAGCATCCTAGATTAGGAGGTTTAGGTATATTAAACATGAGGGTGAAATAAAATTTCATAATATATATGATTAGTATTGACATTTAATTTCAAAGTAATAGAATAAAAGTGTGAAATGAAATTTCATTTTCTTGAAAGAAAGGTGATTTGATGTTAGAGAATTTATCAACTGAGAAAAGGAATCATAAGACATCTAATTTAGATGAGATGACAACAAAACAAATTCTTACTGCAATGAATGAGGAAGATCATAGTGTACCATTGGCTGTAAGAAATGAAATAGAAAATATTGAAAGTCTTGTTTTAAAAGTAATCGAATCTTTTAAAAAAGGAGGAAGATTAATTTATATCGGAGCTGGAACAAGTGGCCGATTAGGTATATTGGATGCTGTTGAATGTCCACCTACATTTGGAACAGATACAGAAATGGTTCAAGGATTAATTGCAGGTGGTTTGAAAGCGTTCACGGTTGCTGTAGAAGGTGCAGAAGATCGCGAAGACTTCGCTGTAAATGATCTTAAAGAGATTTCCTTAGATGATAAAGATATCGTTATTGGAATTGCAGCAAGTGGTAGGACACCTTATGTAATTGGTGGTTTAAAGTATGCAAAAGAAGTTGGAGCAAGTACAGGTAGTGTAGCTTGTAATAAAAATTCAGAAATTAGTAAATTTGCAGAAGTTAGCGTTGAAGTAGTGCCTGGTCCTGAAATTTTAACAGGATCAACTCGATTAAAAGCGGGAACTTCACAAAAATTAGTGTTAAATATGATTTCTACTGCTTCAATGATTGGGATTGGTAAAGTATATAAAAACCTAATGGTTGATATGCAATCAACAAATATTAAACTAATTGAACGTTCAAAGCGAATTATTATGGAAGCTACAGATGTCGATTATGAAACTGCATCCAAATACTATGAACAAGCAAATAAAAATGTGAAAGCTGCAATCGTTATGATTTTAGTTCAATGTAATTATGACGATGCTTTAGATAAATTAAAAGAAGCAGATGGTTTTGTACGAAAAACTTTAACGGTTTAGTAAATAGAAAAATAAAGAAACTGGAGGGGAACTTATGAACAAAGAACAACGTTTAGCTAAAGAAATAGCTGAGCAAATCGGTGGTAAAGATAATATTAAAAGTGTTGCTCATTGTATGACTCGATTAAGATTAACACTTAGGGACGACCAAAAAGTAAATATCCCATTACTTAAGAAGATTAATGGCGTAATGGGTGTAATTGAGGATGATACTTTACAAATTGTAGTCGGTCCTGGAACTGTAAATAAGGTTGCGGATGAAATGAGTAAAGAGACAGGTTTGAAAATTGGAGAAGTTGCTGAAGACAATAAGTTCGATGGACTTGCTGAACAGAAAAAATCAGAAATTAAAGGTAAAAATAATACACCAATTAAAAATATACTACGTAAAATTGGAAGCATTTTCATTCCACTAATTCCAGGTTTAATAGCTTCTGGGATCATCAATGGAATTGCAAACTTTGCTAAAAATGCAGGAGTTGATCCAACTCAAACTTGGATGCAGATCCTTTTATTGATTGGTAGTGGTATCTTTGCATATTTAGGTATTTTAGTCGGTCTAAATACTGCAAAGGAATTTGGTGGTACACCAGTACTTGGTGCAATCGCTGGGATATTAATTATTAATCCAGGTCTAGCTGAAATTAAAATATTTGGTGAAGCATTAATTCCTGGGCGAGGCGGTTTGTTTGCTGTCATGTTTGCAGCATGGCTAATGACGGTAATTGAAAAGCGTGTTCGTAAAATTGTACCAAATGCAATTGATATTATTGTAACACCTTTAATTACTATCTTAATTGTTGGATTATTAACTTTATATGCAATTCAACCAGTAGCAGGTATTTTATCAGATGGCATTACAAGTGGCATTAACAGTGTTTTAGATATTGGTGGACCTTTAGCAGGAGCTGTGTTGGCAGGAACATTCTTACCATTAGTAATGGTTGGTCTACATCATGGTTTAACACCGATTCATATGGAATTTATTAATACAATGGGTGTAACTCCGATTCTTCCTATTTTAGCGATGGCTGGTGCTGGTCAAGTAGGTGCAGCAATAGCGATTTTTGTGAAAACAAAAAATAAAAATTTAAAAAATGTGATAAAAGGTGCGTTGCCAGTTGGATTTTTAGGAATCGGCGAGCCACTACTATATGGGGTAACATTACCATTAGGAAGACCATTTTTAACTGCTTGTCTTGGTGCAGCAGTTGGTGGAGCATTCCAGGCTATAATGAAAACAGCTTCAGTAGGTATAGGTGTATCAGGATTATCATTACTTCCATTAATTGCAGATAATAAATATATCTTATACTTTATTGGAATTGTTATTGCATACACTTTTGGTTTCATTTTCACATACTTGTTCGGTTTCAAAGAAGAAATGGCAGATAACTTGTAACAAAAAAGGAGGTTTTTCGAAACCTCCTTTTTTTAATAGAAAGGAAGATAACCTATGCTTGGAATTTCAATCTATTTATCGAAAGAACATATAGAAAAGAATCTTCAATTGATCCAGTCAGCAAAAGCAAGTGGATTTCAATCTATTTTCACTTCGCTTCATATACCAGAAGACGACCCTTCAACTTATAAAGAGCTTTTACAACTGCTTGGTCAACAAGCTAAGAATCATCAAATGGAACTAATTGCGGATATTTCTCCTAAATCCTTATCGTACTTAGGTTTAAACTACTCCTCTGTAACAGAACTTGTCAATTGGGGCGTTGCTGGTTTAAGAGTTGATTACGGTTTATCAGAAAAACAAATTTCGGAGCTTTCTAAAAAAATGAAAGTAGCATTAAATGCTAGTACTATTACCGAGGAATTTTTAGAGACATTACTACAAAATGATTTGTGTACTGAAAATGTGGAAGCGTGGCATAATTTTTATCCTAGACCAGAAACAGGATTGTCAAAGCGTTATCTAATAGAGAAAAACCGTTGGTTAAAAAAATGTGGTATTACAACTATGGCTTTTATTCCTGGTGATGGTGAAAAAAGAGGTCCTCTTTATAAAGGCTTACCAACATTGGAGAAACATCGTGAAACGATCCCACTACATGCCTATTTGGAATTAATTAAATCTTGCTATGTCGATAAAGTCCTCGTTGGAGATATAAGTTTAACGAAAGAAACAATGGAAAACCTAGCTTTAGCAAAGGATTATATTCCGTTACGTTATAAACCTGATCTATCAGATCAAACACTTCTAAAAAGTATAGAGGAAATTCACACGAACCGAGAAGACCCAGCTAGAGACGTAATTCGATCAATGGAATCTAGATTGTACGGTAGATTTGGTCATGTAAAATTATTGCCTAACAATACAATTGACCGAGTACGAGGATCAATAACGATCGACAATGAACTTTATGGTAGATATGCTGGTGAAATGCAAATTACACTTACCAATTTACCGAGCGATCCGAATGTTAATGTAGTGGGTAAAATCATAGACGAGGATCTACAATTATTATCATATATTGGAGCCGGTAGTAATTTTAAATTAATACCTGTAAAAGACAAGCAGTTACAAACTGTTTAAAAGTATAATTCTTTTCTATACACTCAAAAAGCGTGTTTAATGAACACGCTTTTTTTCTTTCCTCTTTGATAGTTTCTTAAAAACCTTTATGATTTAAAGAGAGAGATTTTAAGAAATTGGATGGTAGGAAATAAATGAAAGAAAAGTATTATGATGAATTACTAAATATTAAAACTGAAGGCGAGCAAGTTGGGTTTAATGAATCTTTGCATTATCATCGTTATGAACCTACGCCTTATGTTGCGCTAGAAATCTTATTCAAACAGTATGAACTAAAAAGCACCGATCGCATTGTTGATTTCGGTTGTGGAAAGGGACGATTAAATTTTTATATTCATTACTTATTCAATTCGTCAGTTATTGGGATCGAAATGAATGAGACATTTTATTTGGAGGCAATCCAAAATAAGAAACGTTATGTAAAGAAAGATGATGAGAAAATTCAGTTCTATCATTGTTTGGCAGAGAATTATGAAATACAACCTATAGAAAATCATTTTTACTTTTTTAATCCTTTTTCCATACAAATTTTCATGAAAATTATTAAAAATATATTGTTATCAGTAGAGAAGGCAAGAAGAGAAATTGAAGTAGTGTTATATTATGTCTCTGATGAATATATTTATTTTTTAGAATACCAGACTGCGTTTGAATTGAAGAAAGAAATAATTATTCCGGGATTATATGAACGCAATCAAAATGAAAGGTTTTTGGTTTATCACTTAGTATATTAGTTGTTTGAATGCAAGGAATTCGTAATCAAATTGGAGAATCGTATATGTAGGAAAGAATTAGTTTCCCCAAGATGAAAGGGAGAGTTACTATGACTGAAAAGAATGCATTTTTAGAAGCTTTTAAACGTACAAAATACCAATTAGTTGGACATGGACCGAGAGATTTTCAGGTGTTAAAAGAGGCGCTAAGTAGTTATGACGAAGATTACGAAAGCGATGTATATGGAAATGGTAAAGTCATTGAAGATTTTCAGGAAAAGATGGCTACCTATTTAGGGAAAGATGAAGCGGTATTTTTTCCGAGTGGTACGATGGCTCAGCAAATAGCGTTAAGAATATGGTGTGATCGCAATGGGATACATAAAGTTGCGTATCATCCACTGAGTCACTTGGAGATACATGAGGAAGATGGATTAAAAGAATTACATCGCATTGAGCCGATATTATTGGCGGATAAAAATAGGCAAATTGAGTTAGAGGATGTTTTATCATTAGAAGAAGATATTTCATGCTTACTAATTGAATTACCTCAACGCGAGATTGGTGGGCAATTGCCAGATTTTGAAGTATTAGAATCGATCTCTACATATTGTCGTGAGAAAGGAATTAAGCTGCAATTAGATGGAGCAAGACTGTTTGAAATTCTGCCATACTATCAAAAGACAGCAGCTGAAGTTTGTCAGTTGTTCGATAGTGTTTATGTGTCTTTTTATAAGGGAATTGGTGGACTAGCAGGGGCTATACTTGCTGGAGATCAGGACTTTATTAATGAGTCTAAGATTTGGAAAAGACGCCATGGTGGCGATTTAATCAGTTTGTATCCGTATATCATTACTGCTGATTATTATTTCGACAAGCGAATTCATAAAATGGCTACTTACTATGAAAATGCAATTGAGCTTGCTAGGTTATTTAATGAATGTAAAGCTACGACAACTTTACCTTCAATTCCTGTGTCTAATATGTTCCATGTACATTTTGAAGCACCAATCGAAAATGTGAAATCAATATTAATTGACGTTTATGAGGAAACTAATATTGGAATAACAGGTAATCTAAGACCGATTGACGAAAATAGCTGTTATTGTGAGATCAGTCTAGGAGATCAATTTAGTAAGGTACCAAAAGAAACAATAAGTAATGTATTCCAAATTTTAAATGATAAATTAAGTGGAATAGTTAAATAAAAACTAAAAATAGAGGAGTATGAGTTTACTATGCAAAAAATTACGACTTTCTTAATGTTTGAAGGTAAAGCTGAAGAAGCAATGAATTATTATATGTCTTTATTTAATAATTCAGAAGTAGTCAATATTACTCACTATGGAGCAGATATGGGCGAGTTTGAAGGAAAAGTTATTCATGCTACATTTACACTAAATGGTCAACAGTTTATGTGTATTGATAGTACAGTAAAGCATAAATTTACCTTCACACCTTCTGTATCACTTTATGTAACTTGTGAATCTGAAGAGGAATTAGACAATGCATTTGAAAAATTAAGCCAAGATGGCGAGATATTAATGCCTTTAGGTGCGTATCCATTTAGCGAGAAATTTGCATGGGTAAATGATCAATTTGGAGTGTCTTGGCAATTGAGCTTGGGAAAAAAATAAGTATATAAACTTTAAATAACACAGCAATTTAGTAAATGAAAATATCACATGTTAAAAACTAAATAACAATATAATTTAAAAAAGAGAAGGCGTTGATTTCCACTCCAGGATGCTCGCTTTCCATGGGGCGTGCGCTGAGCCTCATCGTCGCATTCGCTCCTGCGGGGTCTCACCTGTCACGCATCACCCATAGGAGTCGAGCACCTTCCGTTCCAATCATTATGTGTTATTGAGAAGACTCTAAGAGCCTATTTTATATTTATTCCCAAAATGGTAGTTACTTCTTAGTATTTGAGCAGGGGTTGCCAAGTTTCAAATAGAAAGTTATTTACTGTGATATGATTTCACAATAAAACAAGAGGACCAAATCAATGATTTGGTCCTCTTAATACTTATCTAATTATCTTTTTGAATGCTTAAACTGAATCAGTTAATTATATTTGCGAATGGTTTCATTGTTATTTATCTTCAAATGCATATTGTAATTGCTGAGATAAATTTGGATTGTTACCTTGTATAAAGACACTGACGATTAATATATCTTTTGGGACTTCAAATTCAGAAATCGTGAAAAAATGATACCCTACAACATCTTCAAATAAGTTCGGTTTTTTCCATTTCGGAAAGAAAAATGTACTAAGTGAGTCTGACTCGAAAAAGTCAAATTCTTCTTCCGTTCCATTTGGCATAGGTTCATTTTGACTAGCATTACTTACTTTACTCATTTTAACGTTTGATGAATTAAAATTTGATGCTGTCCAATATAATTGTTTGCCGACTGTATTTAGTAATGTGTAATTAGGATAATATTGAAGCTCGATTTTCATCGGAGATAGATTAGTAGGACTATAATCAAAATGGTGCTCAGTGATATACATAAATTTATTATTGCCTTCGTAAATTAGCTTTAAATTAATACGTTCAAGCTTGGTTGATGAGAAATTAAACTTTTTGTGTTTTATTAAATAGTTTTGATACTCTTTTTTTGATATATGATCCTCAATTCCATCTTTTATGATTAAATATAGGTCTATTTGATCAACAATTTTACCGTTTATTCTAGCATATTGTTGAACTTCCTCATCTGTCATACCTGAAATTGTACTTTTCGAAAAACCTAAGTTTAATAGTTTCTTTTCGTAGAGTTGCTGTTGCTTTGTAAGGCTTACCTGATCAATCGAAAAGGTTTTTGAGTTTGTAATAATAGAAGATGCAACCTTTTTTATATTATGAATGAATAGTAGTGACTGATTTCTGCTCTAATATTTTTGTAGGAACTATGATGGGTTCATGCTGGTCATCTTGCTTTTTTATGATTGAAAATAGTAAGTTAGTAGCTACTTCACCTAATTTGATAATAGGGACTTCAATACCTGTCAAAGGTGGTGATAATAGTGGTGAAAAAATGCCATTATTGTATCCTACAATGGATATATCTTTTGGGATTGAAACTCCTAGTTTAGCAGCTGTATTATATAAACCTATTATTTTTAAGTCATCTATCGCAAAAATTGCAGTTGGAAGCTCATCAGATGTTAATAATTTTTCTGAGGCATCATAAGCTTGTTCCATCGTATAACCACTATCAATGATTCGATCCGGTCTAAGTGGAATACCATTATCCATTAAACATTTTTTATATCCTTCTAAACGATCTATTGATACATGATAGTCCAATGATGAATGAAGACATGCAATATCACGATGTCCATTGTCAATCAAATGTTGTACTAAATCATAGCTATCCTTAAAGTTGTCAGTATCAACAGAATAAATATTTTGGAAGTCTTCTTCAAGTTTTCCAATAACGACAATCGGAATGTCATATTTGTCTAGTTCCTTAAAGAAATCCTCGTTTGCAGGCGAACTTAACATTAATATTCCCTTAATCATTCGTCCACGAATTTTAGCAATACATTTTTCTAATTCATCTTTACTATTTTTCGATGTTTGTAATATAACATCAAAATTTTCTTCCTCTGCTCTCATAGAAATAGAGTGAATAATTTCAGAGAAGAATGTGTTCCCGGCAGTTGTTTTAGTAGAGCGGGACATGACCATTATTGCATCGAAACCTGAAGATGTAAGGGCTCTAGCTAATTTACTAGGCTGGTAATTTAATTCCTCAATAGCCTTCATCACACGCGTTCGACTTTCTTCTGAAATATTACTTTTATTATTAAGTACTCGAGATACAGTGGACTTAGACACTTTTGCTACACGAGCTATATCATAAATAGTAGGGCCCAATTTGTATTCTCCTCTAAATATTTATTTTCCATATGTCATTGTATAATAAACGATAAAAACGTTTACATTTTTACCATAAAAATGGTAAAAAAACAATCTTTATGATGCTTAAATACAATTGAATTATTGTGTAAGAAACTATACTGATAAAATAGAAGGTAGTCCATTTTTACAGATTGATAATGAATAGGTCCATTAAATGTATAATTAAACATAATACGGTAAAAATACTTTTGTTAATACTTTAACAAGTAATTATATATATTCATTTAGAAAAAATTCAATACGTTGTTAGGACTCATTATATGGAGAATTGCAAAAAGTAGCAATAAAAAAATATTGCCTTAATAAAATAATTCTACAAATTATTATTTTGAAAAAGTAATTTATTTACAAAAAATAAAATAGTATTTTTTCTGAAAGTTATAAATTGACAGTAAGCGCTTTCTATAATATATTTGACTTGGGAGCGGTACCATAAACATTTTTATCAAATTGTGGGAGCGATACCACAAGGAGGAATCATATGAATAAATTAAAAGAAAGACTAACTTTTATTTATGAAAATGAAGATATAAATAGTATTTATAATGCGATTATAAAAAGGCTAAATGAAGCGAAAAATAAAGGTTTAAGACAAAGAAAACAAGGTTGGGATGAGTCAGACGTTGTTTTAATAACTTATGGAGATCAATTTAGTGAAACAGATGTTCCAACACTTGAAACGTTTAAAAAAATGTTCGATGAGCATTTGGCAAATAAGTTTGAAATCGTTCATATTTTACCATTTTATCCTTACTCTTCAGACGATGGTTTTTCGGTTATTGATTACAAAAAAGTCAATCCTGTTTTAGGGGATTGGTCAAATGTAGAAAACTTATCAACTTCAGCTAGAATCATGTTTGATTATGTATGTAACCATATTTCAGCTAAGAGTGATTGGTTCCAAGAATATTTAAAAGGAAATCCTAAATATGATGACTACTTCATTGAAATGGATCCTTCAATTGACTTAAGCTCTGTAACAAGACCAAGAGCTCTTCCTTTACTTTCAAAATTTAAATTAGCAAATGGCGAAGAAAAATATATATGGACTACTTTTAGTGATGATCAAATTGATTTGAATTTTAGTAATCCACAAGTGTTAGTAGATATGATTGATGTTTTACTATTTTACTTAGAGCAAGGTGCAGAATACGTAAGACTAGATGCAGTTGGTTATATGTGGAAAGAAGTAGGAACATCATGTATCCACCTTGAAAAAACACATGAAATCGTTAAATTATTCCGCGATATTTTAGACGAAGCTGCAAAAGGTACAGTCATGATCACTGAAACGAATGTACCGCACGTAGATAATATTTCTTATTTTGGTAATGGAAATGATGAAGCGCATATGGTTTATCAATTCCCACTTCCACCATTAGTTCTTTATTCACTTCATAATGAAAATGGAAATGTTTTAACAAACTGGGCGAAACAACTAGGTGGCTCTGGAAAAGATTCAACATTCTTCAATTTCCTAGCTTCACATGATGGAATTGGATTAAATCCAATTAGAGGAATTATACCGGAAGAAGAGATTTTATCACTTGTTAATGATTTAAAACAAGAGGGTGCATTAGTAAATTATAAGAAGAATTCAGATGGTAGTGAAAGCCCATATGAAATTAATGTAACTTACTTAGATGCCTTAAATAAACAATCTTATAGTGATGACTTGCGTGTGAAAAGATTCTTGCTTGCACATTCAATTCTATTAACTTTCCCAGGTGTTCCTGCCGTTTACATTCAAAGTATGTTAGGTTCAAGGAACGATTACAATGGAGTCGAACAAACTGGAATGAATCGATCGATTAATCGTCAAAAATACAATTTAGATGAAATTCTAACAGAATTAAATAATGAAGAGTCACTTAGATTTAAAGTGTTTTCAGGTCTAACTGACATTATAAAAGTTCGTAAAGAAGAATCATTGTTCCATCCAAATGTAAGTATGGAGGTACTTGATTTAGGAGAAAAGATTTTTGCAATCAAGCGTGTAAAACAAGACGATAGCATAATCATTCTACACAATTTATCGAGCGAAGAAGTAAGCTGCAATTTGAATGGGAAATTTATGAATATTATCACTGGAGAAGTTGAAGAATTTAAAGATAACATCACCTTGAATTCATACCAATTCCTTTGGTTAAAACCAATAAACTAGGAGGGAAAACAAATGAAAAAAGCTTTAAGTATGTTCTTAGTTTTAATGTTAGCTATTGGCTTAACGGCTTGTGGTGGAGGAAAAAAAGAAGACGGTAAAGTAACAATTGAATTTATGCACTCTTCAGTTGAACAAGAACGTCTAGCTGTCATCACTGATTTAATTACAAAATTTGAAAAAGCAAATCCAGATATAAAAGTAAAACAAGTTCCAGTAGAAGAGGATGCTTACAACACGAAAGTTGTAACGTTAGCGAGCTCTGGAAAACTTCCAGCAGTTATTGAAGTTGGTCAAGACTACGCAAAAGTAATGGACAAGGATGAATTAATTGATAAGGAATCTGTCAAAAAGATTATTTCTAAAGTAGGCGAAGATAAGTATTACGAAGGTGCTTTAAAGCTATTAAAAACTGAAGATGGTAAAGACTTTATTGGAGTTCCAGTTAGTGGTTGGGTACAAGGTATTTGGTATAACAAACAAATGCTTGCAGACAAAGGTTTTGAAGAGCCTAAAAATTGGGATGATATTTTAAAAGTCGCAAAAGCATTCACAGATAAAGGAAGTAAAAAATACGGTATTGCTATTCCAACAGTAGAAGGTGGATTCTCTGAACAGGCATTTTCTCAATTCGCATTATCTAACAATGCAAATATGCTAAATGCAAAAGGCAAGTTAGCAATAGATACACCTGAAATGAAAGAAGCGCTTAAATTCTATAAAGAATTGGCAGGATATACAATGCCAGGTTCAAATGATGTAACTGAAGTCAAGGATGCATTTATGAACGGATCAACACCAATGGCAGTTTATTCAACTTATATCCTTCCTTCAGTGTATGAAGAAGGCACAACTGATAATATTGGATTTGCGATTCCAACTGAAAAATCTAAAGCAGTATATGGAACAGTTTCTGCTTATACAGTATCTTCAGGATTAGAAGATGATCAAAAAGCAGCTGCTGAGAAGTTTTTAGAATTTATGGTTGAGCCTGAAAACAATACAAAATTAGTATTAATGTCTCCAGGTGGTTCACAACCAGTTAATAAAGATGTTACAGAAAGCACAGAATACAAAGAAAATAAAGTAGTTAATTCATTCGGTGAATTATCAACGGAAATTGCAAGTGCATTTGAAGATGTCCAAGTTTTCGGACTTGTAGATGACAAGAACTTCTTAAAAATGGGTGATGTAACGAGTTCGGGAGCAGTTGCCAAATTAATTAATGCTATTACAGTTGGTGGTAAAAGTGTAGATGCTGCAGTTAAAGAAGCAGAATCTAAATTAAAAGAAGTACTTAAATAAAAATCATTACTCATTCAATTCAAGGTATATAAGAGTATGATTTCTTGATTGTCGAAGTTGTTTAAGAAGAACGAACGCTTGAAAAGCAAGCTAAGTTGCTTTTTAAACAACTTTTTCTTTTATCACCAATCAGCTATCAAATAATAGATTAGATTGTCTTTAGGAGGTCCTATGAAAACGATTGCCAAAAAAAAATCGGATATTAAGTTAGCGCTAGTACTTCTTTTACCAGCTATTTTATTAGTTTTACTGCTTGTAGCTTATCCGATGTTATCAAATATTAAAATTAGCTTTTTCGATCAACCAATTAATCCAAGATTACCAGCAGATTTTGTTGGTTTTAAAAACTATTCAGACATTATTAAAGATGCAGCGTTTTATAAATCACTAGGGCTGACAATTTTGTATACAGTGCTAACAGTTATTGGAAGTACTGCAGTTGGACTTGCAATCGCTTTATTCTTTAATCGTCCGTTTAAATTTCGCAAAACAGCACGATCTTTAATTATTTTATCTTATGTTACACCTTCGATTTCGTTGGTGTTTGCATGGAAGTATATGTTTAACAATAGTTACGGAATCGTTAACTATTTAGGTACTGACGTGTTTCATATTTTTAAAAATGCACCGTTATGGTTTGATAACCCCGTTAGTAGCTTTTTAGTAGTCGTTATTTTTGCGATATGGAAGTACTTCCCATATGCATTTATTTCGTTCTTAGCGATCTTACAAACAATTGATAAGTCCTTATTTGAAGCAGCAGATATTGATGGAGCTACATTATGGCAAAAATTTAAAGTTGTCACATTACCAGCGATTATGCCTGTTTTATTAACGGTTGTCACTTTACGTTTCATTTGGATGTTCTACATGTTTACAGATGTTTACTTATTAACAAATAAAGTAAACATTTTAGGGATTTACTTGTACCAAACTGCGTTTGCTTTCAATGATTTAGGAAAAGCATCGTCAATTTCAGTAATCCTATTTATCATACTATTTATTGTAATTATCGTAGCAAGAAAGAGGGTGAACTTAAATGGCAGTAACTAGTAAGAAAAATAAATTATTGAAAAAAACAGGTTTCTATATTGGTTTAGTTTTACTTTTAGGGGTTATGTTATTTCCATTCTTTATCATGCTGATGACGTCATTAAAAAGTTCTAAAGAAGCAATTTCAACGAGTCCTACATTACTTCCAAAAGTATGGACATTTCAGCATTATATCGATATTTTTAATCCAACAATTTTCCCATATATTAACTATTTCAAAAATAGTTTAATTGTTGCTTTAATTGCAGCTTCAATTTCAGTTGCATTTGGTATCTTGGGAGCATATGCCTTATCAAAATTAAAGTTTAAAGGAAGAGTCACAATTAATGCTAGTTTCTATACAGTTTACATGTTCTCTGGCATTTTGTTAGTTGTTCCTTTATTTAAAATCATTTCGGGTTTAGGGCTATATGATACTAGATTGGCATTAATTATTACGATGATCGTTCAAACTTTACCAACAGCCATTTTCATGTTGAAGAGTTATTTTGATACAATTCCTGAGGATTTAGAAGAAGCGGCGATGATTGATGGATTAAGTCGTTTAAAAATCATTTTCTACATCATCATCCCATTATCAATTTCAGGAATTGTTTCAGTATTTGTATACGCGTTTATGATTGCATGGAATGATTATTTATTCGCATCAATTTTCTTATCGAGTTCAGAAAACTTTACTTTACCAATTGGACTAAATACTTTATTTAGTACTCCAGATTATGTATGGGGACGTATGATGGCAGCATCTCTAGTAACAGCATTACCGGTTGTCGGAATGTATGCTTTATCAGAGCGCTTTATTAAAGGTAACTTAACTGAAGGCGGAGTAAAAGGCTAAAATTTACAGTTTTACTTGAGAGGATGAATTATAGATGAAGAAATTAGTAGCAGTTGAACCAAGAGTAGCAGCGTTAGTGGAATATGAAGATCGTCCAGTACAAGCAAATGAAGTGAAAATTAAAGTTGAATTCGCATCACCAAAACATGGTACAGAAGTTGTTGATTTTAGAGGAGTTAGTCCATTTATTGATGAAGAGTTCAATGAAGAGTGGAAAATGTTTATGCCTCGAGCAGAAGGTGCAGCACGTGGGATTGTTTTTGGAGAATTTCAACTAGGGAATATGGTTGTCGGCAGTATTTGTGAAATTGGAGCGGACGTTACAGAGTACAAGCTTGGAGATCAAGTTTGTACGTATGGACCAATAATGGAAACGGTTATTGTAAATGCTGTAGATAACTATAAACTACGTAAAATGCCAGAAGGATCTTCATGGAAGAATGCAGTTTATTATGATCCAGCTCAATTTGCAATGAGTGGCGTACGTGATGCGAATGTTCGTGCAGGAGATTTTGTAGTAGTCGTTGGTTTAGGTGCAATTGGTCAAATTGCGATTCAATTAGCAAAAAGAGCAGGGGCTAGTATTGTAATCGGTGTTGATCCAATTAGTCATCGTTGCGATATAGCATTAAAGAATGGAGCGGACTATTGCTTCGATCCAACAAAATGTGATTTAGGTTATGAAATTAAGAAACTAACAGATAAATTAGGTGCAGATTCAATTATTGAAACAAGTGGGAATGCTGGTGCGCTACAAGCAGCACTAAGAGGTATTGCATACGGTGGAATAATTTCTTACGTTGCTTTTGCAAAACCATTCCCAGAAGGGTTTAATCTTGGTCGTGAAGCTCACTTTAACAATGCAAAAATTGTATTCTCTCGTGGAAGTAGTGAACCGAATCCTGATTATCCACGTTGGTCTAGAAAACGTATTGAAAATACATGTTGGGAATTATTAATGAATGGTTATTTAAATTGCGAAGATTTAATTGAGCCAGTTGTATCATTTAATGAAGTAGCAGAGTCTTATATGGAATATGTTGACCAAAAACCAGAATTAAGTATTAAAATGGGTGTTCATTTTCCAAAATAAGAAACGGCATGATTTGGAATACAAATCAGAAGTGTAAGCAAAATATATGAATATAAAGAGATAAATTTAAGGGAGTGTTCATGCACTCCCCTTCATTTAGGAGTGAAAGTCAATGAAAGTAGGAACTCAAAATCAAGCATTTTTCCCAGAAAATATTAAAGAAAAATTTAACTACTTAAAAAAAGCTGGATTTGAAGGCTTTGAAATAGATGGTAAGTTTTTAGTTGATCATTTAGATGAAATAAAAGAAGCAATCGCAGAAACTGGTTTACCTGTTACAACGGCTTGTGGTGGATATAGTGGTTGGATTGGTGATTTTATTGAAGAGCGTCGTTTAAAAGGCTTAGATGAAATCAAAGATATATTATTTGCTTTAAAAGAAGTCGGTGGAAAAGGAATTGTTGTACCTGCTGCATGGGGCATGTTTACCTTCCGCTTGCCTCCAATGTCATCGCCAAGAAGCTTAGAAGGTGATCGAAAAGCAGTTACTGAATCTTTAATATACTTGGATAAAGTTGCTGAGGAAACTGGGACTACTATTTTCTTAGAACCTTTAAATCGTTATCAAGATCATATGATTAATACTTTAGCAGACGCACGAAAATATATTGAAGACAATCAGTTAAAGAACGTAAAGATTATCGCAGACTTTTATCATATGAATATTGAAGAAGATGGAATATCAGAAGCGTTACATCAAAACAGAGATTTAGTTGAACATATTCATATTGCCGATAATCATCGTTTCCAGCCAGGAAGTGGTGCATTAGATTTCAAAAAGCACTTTGATCAATTAAAAAGTGATGGCTATGAAGGTTTTGTTACATTTGAATGTAGAGTTCGTGGAAATAACTTAGAAGAAGAATACTTTAAAGCACTACAACATATTAAAGAGGCATTAAAGTGATGAAAAAAAAGGTTGCTATTATTGGCGCTGGACAGATCGCAGAAAACGTACACGTCGCTCACTATAAAACTAGAGATGAATTAGAAATTGTAGCTGTATGTGGTGTAAATGAAGAATCATTAAAAAGCTTCGCTGAAAGAAATGGTATTCCAAACTATTACACGGATGCAGCAGAAATGTATTCAATTGAGAAACCAGATATAGTCAGTGTTTGCACACCAAATTTATTTCACTTTGAAAATGTCATGCAAGCATTAGAAAATGATTGCGATGTATTTTGTGAGAAACCCCCTGCGATTAAAGCTGATGATGCAAGGGTCATGTATGAAACGGCTATTGCAAAAGGAAAAGTACTTGCGTACGATTTTCACCATCGGTTCGCAGATGATGTAACCATTTTAAAAGAAAAAGTAGACGAAGGCATGCTTGGAGACATTTATTTTGTAAAAGTAAAGGCATTAAGACGAAATGGTATTCCCGGGTGGGGAAGCTTTACAAATAAAGAGATTCAAGGTGGAGGTCCACTAATCGATTTAGGCATTCATATGCTTGATGCGGCCCTTTACATTTTGGGTTATCCAAACATTAAAAAAGTAACTGCAAAAATGTTTCAAAAAATTGGTAATAAGAAAAGTGAAGGGTCTTTCGGAAAATGGGATCCAACCAAATTTGGTGTAGAAGACTCGTTATTTTCACATATTGAGTTAGAGAATGGAAGTTTGTTACAGTTAGAAACATCTTTTGCCTTAAATATAAAAGAAAAATCAGAAATGAATGTTGAGTTCTGTGGAGATCAAGCTGGTGCAATAATGTTTCCAACAGAGATTTATACAGATGAAAAAGGAGAACTTGTATCACTTTTAAAAAGAGAGACTGCAGATTCTGACCGCCATTCAAAAAGTATGAGTGCTTTTGTTAATCGTTGTTTAGGTAAGAATGTCATGTTAGCAGATGGAAAACAAGGTTATGCTATACAACAACTAGTAGAAGCAATTTATCAATCAGCTGAAAAAGGTGAGAGTGTAACTTTATGAATATAGTACAAGAATTAAACGAAAAACAATTTGATTTGCATTATATAAATAAATATGCAAGCTTAATGGCTCAAGGGAATGGATATCTTGGCCTACGTGCAAGTCATGAAGAGCATTATGCAGAGCAAACACGTGGCATGTATATTGCTGGGATTTATAATAAATTTACTCCTGATGAAGCAACCGAGCTTGTAAATCTACCTGACGTGATTGGGATGAAAATTGAAATAAACGGTGAAATCTTTTCATTGTTAACTGGAACGATTCTTTCATATGATCGTAGTTTAAACATGTTAACAGGAGAATTAACAAGAGAAGTGGTATGGCAAAGTAGAAGTGGAGAACGTTTTAGGCTTACATTTCAACGATTTGTTTCTAAGGATGATTTACATTTATTAGCTTCAAAAGTAGAAGTTGTGAGTTTAGATCGAAATGCTTCTATTAAAATCATCACTGGAATAGATGCACAAGGGTCTAATTTCGGAAAACAACATCTACATGAAGAAAATGTAAGAGTGTTAGATAAAAGAATCATGCAAGGAATTTATAAAACTTCTGAAAGCAATCATACAATTGCAGTAGCGACATCTTGCATACTTGGAAAAGAAAGTGACATTTCCTTTGGGGCGAAAAATCGACAATTATTGGGTACGATCACGCAGGAACTTGTTGTTGAACAGCCATTTACTTTAGAAAAAATTAGTTCAGTTTATACCTCTAATGATATGTTACGTGAAGAGCCGGCAAGTGCAGCAGTTAATACAGTTCAAAAATATTTAACAGAAGGCTATGACAATCTTAGAGATAGCAATACGATTAAATGGCAGGATTTTTGGAAACAAAAGCGAGTTGTCGTTACAACGAACGAAAAGATGGATCAACTTGCGATCGATTTCTCGCTATATCATATTGAAGTAATGACACCTGCCCATGATGAACGTTTTAGCGTCGCGGCAAAAGGTTTAACTGGTGAAGGATATAAAGGACATGTTTTCTGGGATACAGAAATATTTATTGCTCCATTCCATCTATTCACAGATCCAGAAAAAGCTAAAAAATTACTAAGATATCGATATCTGCATATAAATGAAGCAAAAGAAAAAGCAGCTACTAATGGATACGAAGGTACACTTTTTCCATGGGAAAGTGCCTTTACAGGTAAGGAAGAAACTCCTGAATATGCTGCAATTAATATCATTACAGGTCAACGTCAAAAAGTTGCATCAGCATTAGCAGAGCATCATATCGTTGCTGATATTGCATATGCAGTGGTGCAGTATTACCAAAATACGTTAGACGAAGGATTTATGGCAAAAGAAGGTCTTGAATTATTAAAGGAAACTGCACGTTTTTGGATCAGTCGAGCTACTGAAGATAATGGACAGCTATCAATAAAAGATGTGATAGGACCAGATGAATATACTGAGCATATTGACAATAATGCTTATACAAATTATATGGCGTTTTACAATGTGCAGCATGCGCTACAGTATATGGAAAAATTCAATGATGTAGATACAGATTTAATCCAGAAAGCGACCGATTTTCTGAATAGATTATACTTACCTAAGCCAAATGATGAGAATATTATTCCTCAAGATGATACGTTTTTATCAAAACCTGAAATTGATTTAACAACATATAAGCAAAATCAAGGTAGCCAAGGGATATTACTTGATTACTCTCGCCAAGAAGTAAATGAAATGCAAATCTTAAAACAAGCAGATGTCGTTATGCTATTGTATCTTTTCCCCGAATTATTCCCGGAAGAGGTTGTGAAAAAGAATTTACAATATTATGAAGAACATACGATTCATGATTCTTCTTTAAGTAAAGCAATTCATGCGATTGTTGCTGCTCGTTGTGGTGATCAGGAAAATTCTTATCGCTTTTTCCAAGAAGCTTGTTTAATTGATTTAGGTCCTAATCCAAAGTCATCTGATGAAGGACTTCATGCTGCATCACTTGGAGCAAATTGGTTAGCAACAATTTTCGGTTTTGCAAATATCTCTATGGATATAAATCGTTTAAAGATTAGCCCAAAATTACCATCAGAATGGGAAAAGTTATCTTTTCCGTTTCAATGGCAAGGATCAGTACTTTCATTTACAATAACGCATAGATCAATCACCGTGACTAAACAATCAGGACCTCCACTAACGATCGAAATAAATGGAGAAGAATTTAACTTAACAGATCAATTAAAAACATCTCTTTAAGGGGGAGGAATATAAATGAAAGTAGTCATATTACCTGATTCCTTTAAAGAAAGTTTAGATGCAACTGGAGTGGCAGAAGCTATTCATAAAGGATTTTCATCTATTTTTCCAAATGCAGATTATCATTTATTACCACTTGCTGACGGTGGAGAAGGTACAGTTCAAGCGTTAATTGCATCAACAGAAGGGATGATAGAAACGATCTCAGTAACAGGTCCACTTTTTGAGCAAGTAAATGCTAAAATTGCCTTCTCGAAGGATGGTAGAAATGCTTATATTGAAATGGCAGAGGCTTGTGGACTTCATTTAGTTCCAAAGGAAAAGCGAGATCCTTTCAAGACAACTTCTTTTGGTGTTGGTCAATGTATTGAATATGCTGTTGAACGAGGAGCTACTGAACTAATTATTGGTGTTGGTGGTAGTTCGACGAATGACGGTGGTATTGGGATGGCAGCAGCTTTGGGGTATCAATTCTTTGATCAAGATGGTCGAGAAGTTGAAGGGATTGGACAATCTCTTTTAAAAGTTACTTCTATGTCAGCAACCAATCGAAATCCTAAGCTTTCAGGTGTTAACATCACAATTGCTGCAGATGTAGTGAATCCGTTAATTGGCGAAAATGGTGCAACATATGTATTTGGACCACAAAAAGGACTTCCAGCTAATAAATTGGAAGAACTAGATCAAGCAATGGGGAAATTTTATAAGCTTGCTGAAAGTTATTTAGGCAAGCAAGTTTCAACAATACCTGGAAGTGGCGCTGGCGGCGGAATGGGAGCAGGGCTGATGTTATTTGCGAATGCATCCATTAAAAAAGGTATAGAGCTAGTACTCGAGCATTTAAATGTCGTAGAGGTATGTAAAGATGCTGACATAGTAATTGTTGGAGAGGGTAGAATGGATGGGCAAACCGTTTTTGGCAAAGCCCCTGTTGGAGCAGCTGCATGTGCACCACCAAATGCAAAAGTCATTGCAATATGTGGGAGCATAGGAAATGGCAGTGAAGAGTTGTATAATCATGGAATCGACGCTATTTTCCCAACAATCCCTGCAATATTACCAATAGAAGAAATCATGGGTAATGCTTTTAACAATATCGAAAGAACGGCTAGAAATGTAGCGTCTCTTCTAAAAGGAACGATATAATCAAAAAATCCAAACATTTTAAAAATGTTTGGATTTTTTTTTTTCTTGATTTGAGTGTGAAGAAATCGTTGTAAATTGGCGAATAGTATTTGTTGCAAAATAAATATTTGTAATATTTAGAATTTAATAATAAAAAAGATTATTTACTTTTCATTGTATACTTAATAGATTAATTGATTAATTTTTTTGGAGGTACTATGAAAAAGATTACGATAGCATTGTTAACGGTTGCTATTTTTATTGGCAGCTCAATTCATTCATATGCGGCTGCTATTGTGGATAAAGAGATTTTTCTAACAAAAAGAAGTGGTATTACAAAGGATACCGTACTTAACGCCGACCGCATACTAAATGGAGAATTATTTGTATCACCAAAATATCCCTTTTATAAGCCATATAAGGCGATTAATTGGAAAGAAGACCCTTACAAAAACACTACATGGCGTTTATATTATCAAAGTTTAGACACATTAAGCTACTTAACAAATGCATATGAAGTGACAAAGGATCCAAAGTATTTATCTTATGGCTTTAGTTTAATTCAAAGCTTTTGGAAAGCAAATGGAAATCCAGCAAGACCGACAGACTCATATACATATAATGCGCATGCGCTAGCAAATAGGACAAATAATTTATTGTATTTCTATCATTATTTCATTAGTTCACCAATTGTGACTTACTCGAGTAAACAGTATTTAAAAACAGTTCTTAGAAAACACGGTACCTACTTAAATAGTTCTAAATACTATAATTTAAAAACAAATCATGGCTACTTTCAAGACCGTTCACTATTCGAGCTAGCTTCTTATTTTCCAGAAGAAACAACTAGTGTCCAATGGAAGAGTAATGCAGTATACCGTACAAAAACCCACATCAAGAGAGATTTTACTCCAGAAGGCCTTCATAAGGAACATAGCCCACAATACTTTTTAGTCGTCCTAAATCTTGTTCAAGATATGAATAAAATCGCTGAGGACGCTGAGCTTACACAATTTCTTTTAAAAGAACAAAATGCGTTTTCTAAACTAGTATTATCTAATTTTACGATTCCTAGATTAGGAGATTCAGATCAAACAAAATTACCTAAAACTACTTCTTATTCAGTACTAGATCCTGAATTTGAATATGTACTGACAAAAGGGAAACAAGGAAAACAGCCTTCATTAGTTAGTAATATTTCAAATTCCGTTGCTGTTATTCGTGATGGATGGGGGGCAAATACGACTTCATTATTGTTTACAACGAGTAATTTTAGTACGACACATAAACATGCTGACGATTTATCTTTCATTCTTACTCAAAAAGGGAAAGAAATATTTACGGACAGCGGAAAATATAATTATGATACAAAAGATGCTTACCAAAAATACTTGCGATCGACTTTTGCACATAATGTAGTTACAGTTGATGGGAAGTCATATCCTATTTCTTCAAGTAATGTAGGTAAAGCAAAAATGACGAATTTTATCGATACGCCTGAACATGTTATTGTCATGGGGGAACATACTATTTATAGCGGTGTACGAGTTTATCGAACAATTGTATATTTGAAAAATAAGAAAGTAACATTAATTCAAGATGAAATCATATCTGACGCTAATCATAAAACAAATCAAGTTTTTAATATAGGTCAAAATGTTTCAACTCAAACACTTGATTCAAATACCGTTCTATTGAATAATTCAATGACTATGAAACAGCATGTACAATCAAATTTGGTTGAATATTATGGACAAAAATCCCCAATTAGGGGATTTGGATCAACACTGTTTAATAACCTGTATCCACTTAAACAATTAGATTTTGAATCTAATGGAAATAATGTTCAATACTTTACAAGTCTTAGCTCTACACCAAATACTGTATCGCAGTTTTCATTAAATGAAGACCTATACACGATTTCAATGTCAGATGGTTCTACTTATAATGTGGCAAAACCAATGACAACACCTTTCGTAAATAAATTTACAAATTTAGATATAAAGCTAAATGGATTTACGCAAGGTGGGGCTAATATTAATGTATTATCAGGCCAAACAGTCATCGCGACCGGTCAAGCTACTACGACAGGGAATTTTGCCATTGATGTACCGTTACAATTGGCAGGTACAAATTTGACTGTCGTTGCAACTAGTAAAAATGGTCAGTACACGGCTTCTGGAACTGTAACGGTAAAAGATGAAATAGCTCCTGACATTCCAACAATTAACACGGTTAGTGCGAATTCAAAAATCATAACTGGTAAGGCAGAAGGAAATGCGACAGTTATTGTGAAAGTTGGTAATAGAACGTACACGACTAAAGCCGATAAATATGGAAAGTATCAAATCAAAGTGACAATGCCTATTAAAAAAGGAACAAATATTTCGGTATCTGCAAAAGATCTTTCGGGAAATATGAGTGATTTATTTAAATTGAAGGCTAGCTAAAAAAGAAGAATAAAAGAAAATAAAAAATGGATATGCTAAAAGAAGATAAATTCAAAAAAAGAGTGGGTTATGATCCCCACTACTTTAATTGAATATTATCTTCTTTTCTTTTTCGGGTCATTTATGAAGGTTGGTTTCTTAATGACTTCCAATTCAACTAGTACATTAACATGTTTATCATTTATAGGCTGAACACTTAATATAGTTCCTTTTCTACCCTTAATAACAACGGGATCGCCCTCTGATGGGGCATTATTACGCAGTTGATTTAATAATTCAACGTTTTTATCATAAAAATGAACTACGATCATCGGAAGTCAACTCCTCAAATCAAATTTATCTTTATACAATATTTATCATTCAGTAAATTAAGAACAATAATTTATCTTACTTCTGCTTTTAGAATTGGTTATATTAGAAGGTCTAAAAATCTGTCTGTATCAATCGGTTTATTTTTGTAAAATTCTTATAAATCACTATCTATTTTTAGTTTTTTTTAATACAATTTAAGAAAATACGCTTATTATGTGGGGATAACAATGCTAAAAAAAACCTTATGTATCATCGCAATTAGTACACTTTTATTTGGTTGTCAGCACGAAGGGAAATCAGTAAAGACGGTAAAAAATGAAGGTAATAAAGAAGAACCAAAAAAAGAAGAAGTTATTGATAAAGAAGAAATCGATACGATTTTTGCTCCTTTAAATGGTTTACCAATTAGTCAGGCTAGTGAACAAAGGCCGGTAGCTGTAATGGTAAATAATTTTCACTTAGCGAGACCTCAGAGCGGTCTTGGTAAAGCAGATCTTATTTATGAAGTTTTGGCTGAAGGTGATATCACGAGATTTTTAGCTGTATTTCAAAGTAATATACCAGTTAAAATTGGTCCAGTTCGTAGCGCAAGAGATTATTATATTGATTTAGCAAACGGTTATCACGCTTTATTTATTTGTCATGGTAATAGTCCGAAAGCGAAAGAAATGATGGACGCTGGATTGATTGACTCTTTAAATGGTTTAATTTATGATGGCACTTTATTTAAAAGAGATCCAAATAGGAAAGCACCTCATAACTCTTATATTTTAAAAGAAGGAATTGAAAAGGGTGTTGAAAAAAGAAACTATTCATTTACTGAAAAAGTAACACCACTTGATTTTACACAAGAGCCAGTCGCTTTTGATAGTTCTTGGAATAGTGTAAATGAAGTATTTATTAAGTACTCTTATAATCCGGATAATAATGTAACATATAAATTTACAGAAACGAACAAACATTTCCAACGATATCAAGATGGTGTAGTTGCCAAAGATGCACTTGATGGGAAGCAACTACAAATTAAAAATATTTTGATTGTAGAATCTACACACAAATTCATTGATAAATATGGACGTCGTTCAGTTGACTTAAAAAGTGGAGGAAAAGGCTACTATTTAGTTGATGGGAAATATAAAAATATTCAATGGAAAAATGTTGATGGCCGAATTATTCCATTTACATTAGAAGGAACAGAAATAGAGTTTTCTCCAGGTCAAACATGGATTAATTTCGTCCCTTCTTTAAGTACGGTGACAATTAAATAAAAAGTAATAGTTAAAAGAGCAAATAATTCGTTATTTGCTCTTTTTAATGTAATTGAAACATTCATTACATTTATATTTCAATCATATTAATTAAACTTAATCATAGTTGTTTATATGCTACAATAATTTTGGATTTTCATATAAATAGATTAATAGAAAGAAACTAGGAAAAGATAGTTTCATAGGAAGAGGCGAAGAAAAGGTTTGAAGAGATTATTTACTTTTAGCTTAATTTTATCAATTATTTTTTCTCAATTTCCATTTAATTCTGAAGTTAACGCTGCAGAGATGGAACCACTAATTTCAGTCAAGTTAGTTAATTATTTAGGAAACAAAAATGAAGTGACAGTGAAATCATCAGATAGCTATGCAGTAAAAAATTCAAGTATCCGATTACAACCGAATATTGAATACAAAATAAAAATAGCGTCTGATGGAGTAGCCCTTTATTCAGGGGATGAATTGCTTGGGAATTTTACAAGCATTGATTTAGTACCTTTTCAATATGAATCTCCATTACTTATTAATGGAAGAAGTTATTTAGGGAATTTTTCATTTGTTAATGAAAACAATTATGTTCGTCCTATTAATACTTTACCAATGGAGGATTATCTGAAAGGTGTCGTGCCATTTGAGATGCCTGCTTCATGGAATCTAGAAGCATTAAAGGCTCAAACTATTTCTGCAAGAACATATGCAATGAGACAAGTTAATGCAAACAAAGTGATTAACGATACGGTTAGCTACCAAGTTTATGGTGGATATACTTGGAATGAAAATAGCTCAAAAGCTGTTGATCAGACTTTTAGTCGAGTACTAAAATATAATAATTCGTTAATCGATGCAGTATTTTCATCGAGTAATGGAGGAAAAACTGAATCAAATGAAAATGCATGGGGAAGTTCACCATTACCATATTTTCCAATTAAGAATGATCCATATGATAGTGCTACACCTTGGTCAGTTGCGCTATTCAAAACACAGATTGATTTAACAGGCAAGGATTTAAAAGATTCAAATTCATGGTGGAATACGATTAGTGAACGAGATGAACAGATTACTACAAATATTAAAACATGGATGAAATCAAATGGTTATTCAGGTAAGACAATTAAAATTGTCAAAATACCTAAATTAACTTTAACGAATCCATCCTCTGGTGGTAGAGTTACAAAAGGTAATTTAAGTGTAGATTTCATTGCAAAAGATGAATTAGATACAAATGGAAACATAAAAATTCAACATTTAAATTTAACAGATGTTGCTGCATCTAAAATTAGGGCGGCAATTGGATTAAGCTATATTAAAAGTTATTTAATGACTGATATGAATGAATCATCTAGTTCAATTTCTATCAAAGGTAAAGGTTACGGTCATGGGGTTGGATTAAGTCAGTACGGTGCTAAAAATATGGGTGAACAGGGTAAAAGTTATTCGGAAATCGTAAACTTCTATTATCCAGGAACAACTCTTTCATCACAGTATAGTACAAAACAACCTCGTACAGGGTTCAAAGTGACAGCACCAAAAGTTAGCACTGTAAGTAATCTAGATCAACAATTAACAGGAACTTCTGAGCCAGGTGCAGTCATAAAAGTGAGTGCTAACGGAAATCAAATTGGCACAACTGAAGTAGGATCAGATGGTAAGTTTTTAGTGAATATTCCAGTACAAAAAGCTGGAACAAGCCTATCAATCACAGCAACATTCAATGGTATTATTAGTAATCCAACAGTGATTAAAGTTGTTGATAAATTAGCACCTGCAACACCGGTTGTTAATACAATTAATAATAATTCAGCTTATATCACAGGTAAAAGCGAAGCATATGCGACTGTTACAGCGAAAATAGGTACACATACGTATACTGGCAGAGCTTATTCAAATGGAAATTATAAAATTGCCATTCCTGTTACAAATGCTGGAATATCAATTTCGATTTCGGCAAAAGATAGTTCTGGAAATAGCAGTGCTGCAGTTACAAAAAGTGTGACAAGAGTCGGACCAAATTTACCAAAAGTAAATGCAGTTTATACGACATCAACACTTGTCCAAGGAACAGCTGAAAAATATTTAACGATTCAAGTGAAAATTGGAAGTAAGGTTTATAAAACTAAGTCTTATAGTACTGGGGTATATAAACTAACGATTCCAAAACAAAAAGCTGGAACTAAAGTGTCTGTAAATGCAATTGATTCTAAAGGGAATATAAGTGCAACAAGAACAATTTCAGTCGTAGCGAGATAATCGTAAAAGGATAGATTCAATCAGAGAATTCTGGTTGATCTATCCTTTTTTTGTGTTGAGATAAAGGAATTTCTCACCAATATCATGAATGGTATTTGTATACGATGTTAGGAGGAATGTTTTTGTTATCAGATATGGAGCTTTTAGATTGTCATGTTCAAGTATTATATAAACACAATGAGTTCAACCAAATAACACATATAAATGAACTACCTTATGATAATGCGCCAAGGATCTATATTGGCACTACAAAAAACGGTAAAATAGTAAGATATTCGAATGGATTAGATGAAAACTTGGTAAATGATTTAGATAAGGCTATCCAATCAAGTTCGAATATTGAACTAGCAGAAATCATTAACATGTTAAATAAACATAAACAACTGAGCAGTGTGTGGATTGGGCCAGCGTATGTATTTCCGAAATTAAGAGAGCAACAATCGCCAACAAATGTTATACAGATTACTCATGCAAATAAAGAGTTGTTAAAGGCGAATTTTCCTTATACATATGAAGAATTTGAATATAAGCAGCCATGTTATGCAATCATCCAAGATGATATGGCCGTTTCGATTTGTTGTAGTGCCAGACAAACCTCAATGGCTGCAGAAGCAAGTTTATATACACTTGAAGAGTTTCGTGGAAAAGGATACGGAGTAGACGTTTCAAATGCTTGGGCTACGGACATACAAAGTCAAGGGCGTATCGCTTTATATAGCACATCATGGGATAATTTTTCATCACAATCGGTAGCAAAAAAACTAAAATTAATACAGTATGGAACTGACATCAACTTTAGTTAAATTCATCTGAAAATCCAAAATGCTTTTTAGTATTTTGGATTTTTTTATTTTATAAAATCTTCTGTTAAAATAATCTATTTTTCGATTATAATTAGAATTGTGAATTTTCGATAATTCAGCAGAATACGTCAACGGGGGAACAAACATGAAGAGAATCGCTGCAACATTTATTTTATCGGCTGCATTATTAGTACCTGGGGTAACAGCTAATGCTGCTCCTAAGCAGTCAGAATTAGACGCTTATTTAGCAAGTATCCAATTAACACAAACACAGCTTGAAGAGTATTTAGAGAGCTATGGAGATTCATTAGATGAGTATGATACAGTAGCTGATTTAAAAGATGTATTAGGTGAACGTCTTACTGATGAAACATTAGCTGCGATACTTGAAGAGTATGATGTTACTGAACAAGAAGTTATTGATCTTGCCGTAGAATACGATGATATGGATCCAGGTGCAAGTCTTTTAGATACATATCTCTTTACAAGTGATATTGAGTATTTAATTGATATAGAATACCCATCATATTCATTTAGTGATTTTATTAATGAGTATGATGAAGATATGGTATTCGGTGTGGTTGGTGGATCAGGACTGACGTCAGCTGAAATGAATAAATTTGTATCTCATGTAAGAGCCGTTTTTGAAAAAGAACCAGAGTCTGCTGCAAAAATGGATGTATTGTATGAAAATATAGTGAAAATGGGTATAGAAGATACGGCTGAATTGACACCTAGTGAAACAGCAGCTCTAATAAATACAATGAAAGAAATTGAAAAAACAATTCATATTGATATTAAAGTATTTAACGAACAAGGCGATGCAATGAAACCATTAGATTTCTTAGCATTACCGGTTTTAGAAGAGAACTATGTGTTAAAAGTATTAGATGATAAAGGTAATTTATTACTTGATATGATTATGTCGGATACATTACTATCGGGTGACGAACCTGAATTAGATGCAGATCCTATTATGAATATTATGCATGATATAGGAATCATTAAGCACACTGAAAAGGGTGGGAAGTTACCAAAAACTGCTTCACATACAGCAGAGTGGGCATTATTTGGATTACTACTAGCTGCATCGGGTGTTGCACTTCGTAAAAAATTAAATTAGTAGAAGAAGCATCCTAGCTTAGATTTTAGGATGCTTTTTTGTTCTAATCAGAATACGGTTAAATTGACCAGTAAAATATTCGATGATACGATAAAATGTGAAATCTATTCATTTACGTGAGCGAAGGGAGGCAAAGATATGTTGAAAAATCAAAGTCATACAGAATCTAATCAAAATTTAGGAGATTTAAAAGCCGATTGTGAGAAATGCTTCGGTCTATGCTGTGTGGCACTTCCCTTCGCGGCTTCAGCAGACTTTGCGTTAGATAAAGAAGCTGGAAGTCCTTGTATTAATTTGCAATCTGATTTTCGTTGTGGCGTGCATAAAAATTTAAGACAAATTGGCTTTCAAGGATGTACAGTATTTGATTGCTTTGGTGCAGGTCAAAAGGTTTCACAGTATACCTACAAAGGAAAAGATTGGAGATCAAATCCTGAATCTGCAAAGGAAATGTTTGACGTGTTTCCAATTATGCGTCAACTACAAGAAATGCTTTGGTATTTAAATGAGGCATTAACTTTAAATCTAAATCCCAAAATTCATTCTGAGATAAAATGTGCATTCGTTGAAACAGCACGACTTACTTATTTACCATCTGATAAACTGCTTGATTTAGATGTGGCAGCACATCGAGCGTATGTAAATGACATACTTTTGCAAACTAGTGAACTTGTAAGATCTGAAGCAATTCATCTTCAAGGAAATGGTAAGAAACGTCATAAAAACATTGGTCGAGGAGCAGATTTAATTGGAGCGAATTTAAAAGAAGCTAATCTTAGAGGAGCCAACTTAAGAGGTGCTTATCTAATAGCAGCAAATTTAAGAGGAGCGGATTTACGAAAAGCAGATTTAATTGGAGCAGATTTTCGTGATGCTGATATAAGTGGAGCAGACTTAACAGATAGTATTTTCTTAACTCAAGCACAGTTAAATGCAACAAAAGGCGACAACCATACGAAAATTACAGCAAGATTAAATCGTCCCTTACATTGGACAAAATAAATCATGAATTTAAAAGAGACAAGCATTTAAAATGCGAGTCTCTTTTTTTATACTGAATATAGTAAAATATCGGTTTGTAAAAGATTATTCTTTTAAAATTGGTTAATGATTTTACATAACTCTACTAAACCAATCGATAATTCATCCTCGCTAACAAGTGAGTAGCTAATTCGAAATGATGGTTCATTCGTTTTATTGTTGTAACAAGCAACGCCTGGTAAAAAAGAGATGTCTTTCTCATTGGCTTTTTTTAGTAAATCAAATATATCTATGGCAGGCTCATTAATTGATAACCACAAATTAAATCCACCGTTTGGAATTTGAAATTGTAAGCGATTTGTTTCATTTGAAAGGATGTCGACACTTGTATCACGTCTGAGCTGTAATGCAATTCTTAGTTTTTCAACATGATTTCTCATTCGATTTGTCCGAAGAAATGGCAGAATAGCTTTTTGAGTTAGTAAAGGACTACCAACATCCATAGATGCTTTAACAGCAAATAACCAATCAAAAATCGGACCATTTGCTAGCATTGCAGCAATACGAACTCCTGGTGCTAAAGTTTTACTAAAACCTTTAATGTAAATAACATGATGATCACGATCATAATACTTAATTGGGTGCTGTCTTATCGACTGCTCAAAATAAATGTCACCAAATGAATCATCTTCCAAAATAAAAAAATTGTATCGCTCGGCAAGTTCAACTAATTCTTTACGACGGTCACTACTCATAGATATGCCAGTCGGATTTTGAAATGACGGATTCACATATAATAATTTAGGTTTAAATTTATGAAACACTTCTTCAATCAAATCAGACCTGATGCCCTCATCATCCATTTCTATAGGGATAATGTGTATATCCTTATTAATAAATATATCTAATGCTCCCCCGTAACAAGGACTTTCAACAATAACTGAATCTCCAGGTTTCAGTACAGCCTGAGCAACTAAATCAATGCCTTGTTGGACGCCACTTGTAATAATGATATTTTCATGGTTTGAACGAATTTTTTGAAATTCCAATAAATGTTTTGAAATTTCGATTCTTAGCTCCTCATCACCTTGAACAGATCCATATGTCGTCAGGATGGAAGCATCTTCTTTTAATAATTTTTGTGTTTCTTCTGCTAAAAATTTATTTGGAAGAAGGCGTGGATAAACTACTGCTTTCGAAAAATTATACGTAACGGATTCTTTATTCATTAAATACTGGGAACGTACTACATTAATTCCAAGTGTTTGCTGCCAATTAGAGTGATCCTTTTTTTCTTGTAATCTATTCGTTTTTTTTAATACAAAAACACCTTTTCCCGGCTTAACCCAAACTAACCCATTTTTCTCGAGCCATTTGTATGCTTTTCTAATGGTCAATACACTGATCGATAATTCGTCTGCTAAAATTCGTAATGAAGGTAATTGTTCATTTTCTAAAAGAAGGCCACTATGAATTCGTTGGGCTATTTGATTACTAATTTGGAGATAAAATGGAATTGTAGATTGTTTATGAATATGAATTTTCATACACTCACCATATGCTTTTTGATTTAACGTTAGTTAAAAAAAGGATAATAGTCAATCAAAAATATTCAACTGTTATATAGTCTCCTATACTGTTATACACCTAACTTCATATAATACGTTTAACGAAGGAGTGATAAAGTGATTATTATTAATTATATTCTTATTTGTATAATCTTTGGAACGACATTTTTAGCAATAAAGTTTGGGGTTGTATCTGGAGTGCCGCCATTATTTTCAGCAGGATTAAGATTCTCTTTAGCTGGTATTCTGGTTATTTTATATTTTTTAAGTAAAGGAGAAAAAGTTTCTTCCTTTATTTTTTCAAAGAGAATCATGTTTATCGGATTTTGTTTAACTTTCATGACGTTTTCGACTCTGTACTGGGCAGAACAGTACATAACTTCAGGGTTAGCAGCTGTTCTTTCAGCAACTGGTCCGATGATGATTTTATTACTGCAACTGAAACGAACTAAAAAAAGAATTGAAAAGAAACAGTTTATTGCTTTATTAATGGCATTTTCAGGTGTTATATGTGTTTGTTTACCAGGGATGAGTCAACACGTGACATATTTATGGATTGCAGCTTGTATAGCGGTATTAATCGGTGAAGTATTCTATGGTTTTGGTTCAGTCTATTCAAAGGAATTTCTGACGGATTTTGAAGAAGTCTCTCCATTTTTAATAAATGCTGTGCAAATGTTATATGGCGGCGTATTTCTTCTTATAATTTCGTTACTGTTTGAAAAACCGTCCATTCAAACTTTGTATTCATGGGATGCAGTATGGCCAATCTTATATTTAGTCTTTATCGGTTCAATTGGAGGACACGGATTATACACATGGCTATTATCAAAAACAAATCCTGTATTTCCTTCAACATGGCTTTACGTATCACCACTCATTGCAAGCGTATTAGGATATTTCGTAATGGATGAACCAATCAAAGCAATCATGGCAATTGGTGGCGTTCTGATATTAGTTGGGGTGTTTATCGCTAATTGGTCTACTTTTGCGTTATATAGAAGACAGGGTAATTTCTTAAAAAAACAGATAAAGGAACATAAAGAAGAAATCATATAAATATTTAGTTTTTATACTTTGTCTACAAAATGAAGAAATCATATTAATATGATTTCTTTTTTTATTATTGGAGATTAAGGGAAAACTAAAAATTAATCGAAAAATGATGTTTTATGCCGCAAATATACTTTACTAACATACATGCGCTCTTATAAAATAAATAAGTTATGACATAAAAAATGATTATTTTTCCAATTGTAATATGCCTTTAATCGTTAAATAGTAATTCTAGTTAAGAAATAGGAGGGGTGTTGCTTTACGAACTAGATTTGCTAATCCTAAAAATAAATAAAAAGGTAAAGCATCTATAATGAAACATTCTAAATTGAATTTTAGTAATATCATCATTTCGTTATTCTTTTTTGGGATTCTATTCGGTAGTTTCTTTTTAACAATGGTACTACCCGATAGGAAGGTTTCTGTCATTGAAAATAGAAGCTTAGCAACAAAACCAGTATTAACTGGCGAATCATTTAAGAGCGGGAAATACTTTGATGAATATGAAACGTATCATAGTGATCAATACCCATTAAGAAATAAAATGCTAGAAATCAACGGTATATTTAAATATAAGATGATTGATCAAAAAATAGCTGAGATTGGTCCAAAGAAATATTACCGTTCAAATAATGGCTTTATCATTCAACAAAATTCAAATCAAAATCCTACTACTTTAGTAAACGAGGTAAAGGGATTAACTAGTGAACTATCTAAAAAGAATATTCCAGTATTTTATAGCATTATCCCACATAAGTCTGTATTTTTTGAAACTGAGTTACCTACATATCTTCCTAGTTATGGAAAGGAAAGTGTTAAGAAATTACGAGATGGTTTAGAATCGGTACCTTCTCTACATTTGGTTGACGTTGAAAAAGAACTTCGTAAACAGCCGAAAGAAGAGATTTATTTTAAAACGGATCATCATTGGAATACGAATGGTGCTTTCATTGGTTACCAAAAAATTGTTTCAGAATTGAATAAAACCTTACCGGAAATTGGTGATCCAATTTCGAAGGATACTTTTAAATTTGAAAAAAAAGGACTAGCATTTAATGGGTCATATGCACGATCAACGACTTTATCATTTGTTACGGAATCTGATCAAATGATCGTTCCAACAAACGATATCATATCGCCAACCGTTAAAGCGTGTATTGATAAAGATAACAAATGTGATGATCCTGTATTTTTCCCTGAGAAGTTAACTGAAGTTAACCCATATACAGATCGTTTTGTTTATTTCGGATTAAATCAAGCGTTAATACGATACAAAAACTCAGATCCTATTTCTCAAAAAAAATTAGTCATTTTAAAGGACTCATATGCAAAACCGATTATCCCATTTTTAACAAAACATTTTAAAGAAGTAGATGTACTTGATACACGATATTTCGGAGAAGATGCAAATTTTAAAAATAGTTCAGCTGTTAAGTTTATAGAAGAAGAGAAGCCCGATGCTGTTATTTTTATCACGAATACGACTGCAGTAGAAAAAAATATTACGGAATATATACAGTAATCGATTCTGTTTTGGAAAGGATTAAAAGGGAATGGTTTTTAGTTCGACGGTATTTATGTTTTGGTTTTTACCAATCGTTTTATTGGTTTATTTTATAATTCCACGTTCTATAAAGAACTTATGGTTACTAGTAGCTAGTCTGTTTTTCTATGCATGGGGAGAGCCTACTTATGTATGGTTAATGATTTTCTCAATTATTATGAACTACTTTTTTGGATTAGCAGTTGATAAAAATAGAGAGAAAAAAGCAAAGATTAAATGGATTATGGTTGCAATGGTATGTAGCAATCTATTTATTCTAGGAATTTTTAAATATACGAATTTCATCGCAGAGAATATAGAGAAGCTAACAGGATTAACAATTGATGTGCCGGTTATTCCTTTACCAATTGGTATTTCATTCTTTACATTCCATGCACTTAGTTATGTAATTGATGTTTATCGTGGTGAGAGAAAAGTACAAAAGAATCCGTTAAATTTAGCACTGTATATTACGATGTTCCCACAATTAGTTGCAGGACCTATTGTAAGATATCAAACAGTTGCAAATGAATTAAATAAACGGTCAGAAAGTTTAGAGTTAATTTTCTATGGGATTAAGCGTTTTATCATTGGACTAGCGAAGAAAATGCTTCTAGCTAATAATTTTGGCTTAATTGCAGACCAAATTTTTGCTCAGTCTCCAGATCAAATGACAACAGGTATGGCGTGGATTGGAATTCTGTCATATTCATTACAAATTTTCTTCGATTTTGCAGGTTACTCAGACATGGCAATCGGGTTAGGAAAAATGTTTGGTTTCCACTTCCTAGAGAACTTTAATTATCCATATATTTCTCGTTCGGTAGCAGAGTTCTGGAGAAGATGGCATATTTCTTTAGGTACTTGGTTTAGAGACTATTTATATATTCCACTAGGTGGAAATAGAGGGTCAAATTACGAGACATACCGAAACCTATTTATTGTTTGGTTAGCTACAGGAATTTGGCATGGGGCAAGCTGGACCTTTATTGCATGGGGATTATATTATGGATTTTGGATCGCGGTTGAACGTGCTGGATTTGGTAAGTTTATTAGTGCTTTACCTAAAATCATACAGCATGCTTATGCTTTAATTATCGTGATAGTAGGTTGGGTATTTTTCCGATCTGAAACTTTCACATATGCATTTGATTATATAAAGACGATGTTCGCCTTTAATGGAACAGGTCTATGGAATGCATCTAATAATTTCTATGTATCTGAATATGGCATTTTATTTATCATTGCAGTAATTGCAGCAACGCCGATCGGTAAAATTGTTGCTCATAAAATAGGAGATTGGTTAATTTCCAAAAATAGAATAACTTATTTTGGTTTCCAACTTGGTGAAGCAGGATGGTATTGCTTACTACTATTAATTTCATTATCATATGTTGTAGCTAGTACATTTAATCCGTTTATCTATTTCAAGTTTTAATAAGTTTGGAAGAGACTATGTGTAGGAGTTTTATAAACATTCCAACACATAGTCTCTTTTTTATGACTGTTTTCGTATGCATTATTACTATAAGTATGCGTTAGTTGAATACAACTCCAGGATGCTCCCTTTCCGAAAATCTTCTAGAAAAGTAAGTGTATTTTCTCATGAGTTAAAGATTCTATCATATAATGATTGTAGAGAGTATCCAAGTCCAAAAAAAGGAGATAAATATATGTGGCTAATCCTTTTTGTATTAACATATTTTATTCTATATTCTGGAGCTAAAAAAGAAATAAAAGCAAGCTCTGAATCATTAGCACTCCATATTTTTGGATATTATTTTTTAAGTGTTATTAACTTCTCAATCAATCAATTTCCAATACCACTTGGCTTTATTATCGCGATGTTTTTGGTCAATCGTACTTCTGTAAACAATAAAGATGTAAAAAAAGTTGCTTGTTATGTCGGTTTGATTTTATGGTTTATTGGTATTTTTTTATAAGGTGAAAAAATAGTAACCCTATGATTTCAGTAATGGAATCACAGGGTTTTATTTTTTAATTAATTCATTCTTACGATGATTTATTAATTTCCATTTGAATGATATTTCGAAAAGAGTCGATTTATTCTAAATATTTTTAAATTGAATAAAAATAGATGGTAGAAGATGAAAATTGAAAGGGATGATGCATATTAACCCTTTATTTCTTTCAAATGATCAAATGCTCGCAATTATTCGAGATGGATTAATAAAAACAGCAGCCCCAAAGAATATAATGATTATTGGTGCTGGTATGGCAGGTTTGGTTGCAGGATCATTGCTAAAAGAAGCAGGCCACAAAATTACAATTATTGAGGCAAATGACCGAATCGGTGGAAGAATACTTACAAAAAGATTTCCGTTTTTAAATAACCAGTATTTAGAGTTAGGCGCAATGAGAATTCCTTCTATTCACCATTTAACGCTTGAGTATATTCGTAAGTTTAAATTACCATTAAATGAATTTATCAATAGTACGCCAAATGATCTGATCTATGTTAATAATGTCTTTACAACTTTAAAAGATTATATGCAAAATCCAGATATATTAAAATTTCCTGTTGCTCCCAATGAAAAAGGTAAAACTGCTGAAGAGTTAATACTACTTGCCTTGGGTCCAGTATTAGAATTTATCAATCAAGATCCTGTTCGTAATTTAGAAATTGTGATTGAAAAGTATGATCAATATTCAATGGATTACTTTTTACGATATAATCCAGTCGGCTTATCTTTATCTACTGGTGCTATTGATATGATTAAAGCAATAATAGGTATAGAAGGTTTTCCAGAGTTATCGTTTACATCAATTCTCATGGAAATTAATGTGCTATTTACAAAGAATCTAAAATTATATGAAATTACTGGCGGAACTGATTTACTACCGAATGCATTTTTACCACAATTAAAAAATGATATTATATTAAACCAAAAGTTAACAAAAATTGTTCAAAATGATCATAATGTTACATTATACACGGAGCACACCAAGGCCTTAACAAAACACCGTGTTACTTGTGACTTAGTCATTTGTACAATACCTTTTACTGTTTTAAATTTCGTTGAAATCTACCCAATTGAATCCATTTCTTACGCTAAATGGAAAGCGATACGGGAGTTACATTATACTGACTCAGTGAAAACGGGATTACAGTTCAGGACGAGATTTTGGGAAAAATTAGGCTTTTTTGGTGGGAAAATTACGACAGATCTCCCAATTAAATTTTCATATTTACCTAGTCATGAGTTGGGAATGAACACAACAGGCGTTGTTCTTGCAAGTTATACTTGGGGGGATGATGCATTTATATGGAACAGATTGTCTGAAGATCAACGAATAAGAGCTGCTTTAAATAATCTTGCAAGGATATATGGTGATATCGTATATAAAGAATTTCTGTTGGGTTCCTCAATTAGTTGGTCAAATAATCTGTATTCGGGTGGTGCTTTTGTAATATTTAAACCTGAGCAACAAAGGGATTTTGGTAAAGATATTGGTACACCGGAAGGACGAATACACTTCGCAGGAGAACACACTTCTAGTGCCACAGCATGGATTCAAGGTGCAATCGAGTCAGGGATTCGCGTTGCGTTTGAAATTAATCAATCGTTAAGATAAAAACTCTGCCTTTTATTTATAGGTAGAGTTTTTTTATTCTATTAATCTCCATAATAAACTTTTAGAGTGATGATGGAATAGATTAGTAGATATTCCTAATACCTTGTGACAGAAGTACTATTTTATAAAAGATTTTCAAATTTTAATAGTCAAGTATTACTTATATTTTTTTACAATTTTCGTTAAAATGTTGTACTTTTAGTCAAATTGTTACTTAATTGTTAATATATTAGATGTTATACTTATACAGAGAACTCAATAGTAAGGGGTTTAGTAATGAATAAAAAATCAACACGAAAACTATCAAGTTTTGTACTAGCTACTTCAATTGCGGCTAGTAGTCTATTTATCTCATCTCCTCAGGTAAATAAAAGTTATGCAGCTACTAATCAAGTTGGTCAAATCAATACCTCGACCGCAATTCCAGTTTTATTTACAGGAAATGTAACAGCGACAAAACTTAATGTTCGTACAAGTCCTGTTACAACAAGTAAAATTTTTGTAACACTTAGTAAGGGAGCAAAGGTATCAATAGTTGAAACAAGTGGTCCCTGGTATAAAATTAAGACAAGCCAGGGGTATGGCTGGGTTATGTCGAATTATGTAAAGCAAGCCTCGGCACTACCAGTTTTATTTACAGGAAATGTAACAGCTACGAAGATTAATGTGAGAACTAGTCCAGAAAATACTAGTAAAATTTTTGTAACCCTTAGTAAAGGTGCGAAAGTATCAATCGTCGAGAAAAACAGTCTTTGGTACAAAATTAAAACTAGTAAGGGCTACGGATGGGTCATGTCAAAGTATGTGAGTCAGACAAATACAGAAGTATTACCTGTAATCGACACAGGTATAATTACAGCAACAAAAATTAACGTCAGAAAAGAGCCCAAAAATACTAGTAGTGTATTTGTTACTTTAAGTAAGGGTGGAAAAGTATCAATTGTTGAGAAAATCAACTTATGGTATAAAATCAAAACAAGCAAGGGTTACGGTTGGGTTATGTCAAACTACGTTAAAACGACAAATTCAACAACACCACCAACAGAGGGTGGAGGCCCAACAACTCCAACCATTCCAATTAAAGACAAGTTTGGTAAAGTAACTTCATCATCGTTAAATGTAAGAAAAGGTCCAGGTACCGAGTATGCAACAATTAAAGCAATATCGAGTGGTACAATTGTAGAGCTAAAAGGTGAAAACAATGGTTGGTATCAAATTGTTGTTGGAACAATTACTGGCTGGGTGAGTAAATCTTACATCAAAATAGTTGATCAGCAAAATGCGGAACTTGGGGACTTTACGCTTGTAATTGATCCAGGACATGGAGGATCTGACCCTGGCACATCTTTTAAAACAAGTAGTGGTGTAACACTAAAAGAAAGTGTAATCGTTTTGAGCGTATCAAAATATTTAAAAACATATTTAAAGAACTTACCGATAAACTCTTACTTCACACGTGAGACAGATGTATACCCAACATTAACACAGCGTGTTTCTTTTGCAGAGTCTAAAAAAGCAGATGCTTTTATTAGTATTCATATTAATTCAACCCCTTCACATACAGGTGATGGAACTGAGACATATTACTATGGAGAAGCTGCAGCAAAAGCAACAGCTGCAAGTAAAGAGAAACTACAAGATAGTATGGCATTTGCAGACTTCGTGCAAACAAGATTAGTTGAAAAGCTTAAGCTAGATGATCGTGGTACAAAAAGTGGTAATTTCCATGTTATACGCGAATCATCAATGGCTTCAATTTTGACAGAATTAGGTTTTGTTGATAATCCTAAAGATAATGTGAAGTTAGCTAGTGCATCTTGGCAAAAAGAGGCAGCAAAAGGCATCTATCTAGGTATTCTTGATTATTTAGCATACCAAGGTTACAACGTAGATTCATATTATCTATAAGAAAAAAACTCGTTCTATTTTATTAGAACGAGTTTTTTTATCTTTACATTTTCATAGCTGGAATGGTTCGATTCTTAATTGTATAAAATAAATACAAAAATGAATTATAAAGCGGATTATGAATCGTTATGATACAATGAGAAAGCTTAAAATGAGAAAAAGAATGTAAAAATAATATAATGAATATAGATTAAAGAAAGCTAGGTAACCGATGAATGAATAAATTTTCTAAGCTAGGCTTAAGTGAAGAATTAACGGAGTATTTAACAGAGCTAGGCATAAATGAGCCGACTCCAATTCAAGAACAGGCGATACCCATTGTATTTGAAGGGAAAGATTTAATAGGACAGGCTCAGACAGGGACTGGTAAAACTTTTGCTTTTTTATTTCCGATATTAGAAAAAATAAATTTAGAATTAACACATACACAAGCACTAGTTGTAGCCCCAACAAGAGAATTAGCTATTCAAATTACAGCTGAAGCAAGAAGGATTGTAAGTGAAGATTTTGGTGTTTTAGCTGTTTATGGTGGACAAGATGTTGAACAGCAAGCAAGGAAGCTTAAAGGTGGAGCACATCTAATTATCGCAACCCCTGGAAGACTGTTGGATCATTTAAGAAGAGGCACTATCAACTTAAGTAAAATTGATTTCTTAGTACTTGATGAAGCGGATCAAATGCTACATATTGGTTTTCTACACGAAGTAGAAGATATTATTAATCAAACCCCATCATCAAGACAGACTTTATTATTTTCAGCAACAATGCCAGAACAAATTCAATCGCTAGCTAAACGCTATATGAAAAAGCCTGAAATCATTCGTATTAAGGCAAAGCGAATTACTTTGGATGAAATTGAGCAAGTTGTATATGAAACAACTGACCGTGGAAAGTTTAATGCATTACTAAAACAATTAAATGAAACAGAACCTTTTCTTGCTATCATTTTCTGTAGAACGAAGAGAAGAGCAAACAAATTAAATGAGCAGTTAAAAGGAAAAGGACTGTTATCTGAAGAACTTCATGGGGACTTAACGCAAGGCAAACGAGAGAAAGTAATGAAACTATTTCGTGAAGCGAAAATTCAATATCTTGTTGCAACAGACGTAGCTGCAAGGGGAATTGATGTTGAAGGTGTAACCCACGTATTTAACTATGATATTCCAATGGATACTGAAAGCTATGTTCATCGTATCGGAAGAACTGGTCGAGCAGGTGAAACAGGAATTGCAATTACGTTTATTACTCAAAAAGACTTCCATGAAATGAGATCGATAGAGAAAGAGCTTAATCTTCAAATCAAACATATAAATTTAGTTGAAAAAGACGATTCAAAACAACGATCTGAGCGAATGAATCGTGAGGATAATAGAGCTCCTCGAACAGCAAAACGTCCAGGTAGAGAATCAAAATCGAGAACTAATGAATCACAGAAGAAACGAAATGAAGAGTCAAAACAACCGGGAAACAGTACGAGAAATGGATCAAAAAGAGGGAGAAATGAACAGTCTTCTGATCAAACTCGCTCTAGAGCTACAGATTCAAAAAGAAAAAAAGATGTAACTTCAAAAAAGCAGTCTTTTTCAAAAGCTAGTAATAGTAAACAAGATAGAACAAGTCAACAAAGAGATCAAAGGAATGGCCGTAGTAATAAAGCTAAGTCTAATAGAGCACCTAGATAACTAGGTGTTTTTCTACTTGATTGACATATGATAAGGAAGAATTGTAAATAATGTTTTCATGATTATAAAGAAATTAGGGTGATCTAATGAGCCAAAATGAATTCGATGAAAAAAAAGAAGTAAAACATATGGAAGAGTTAATGGTATTAATAGAAGACGCAAAAGAATTTATCCCATATGGCAAAGTTGCAAATTACATTCCTGCGCTTGCTAAAGCGAATAAAAAAGATTTAGCAGTAGCCGTGTTTTTACCAGACGGACGACATTTTGAAGCTGGTAATACTACTACACGTTTTACTTTGCAAAGTATATCTAAAGTCATTTCACTCGCTTTAGTGTTAATGGATCGTGGGGAAGATTATGTATTTGAGCGTGTAGGAATGGAGCCAACGGGTGACCCATTTAATTCAATCGCCAAATTAGAGGTGCGTTCTGCAGGTAAACCTTTAAATCCAATGATCAATGCCGGTGCTCTTGCAGTAACAAGCATGATTAAAGGGCATAGCGTAAAAGACAGATTTAATCGTTTACTCGATTTTATGAGAGTATTAACTGGTAACAAAGAGTTATCATACTCCAAAGAGGTAGCAATATCTGAGTTTGAAACGGCTCACTTAAATAGATCCCTGAGCTACTTTATGAAGGAGCACGGGATTATTACTGAAGATGTTGAGTTATTATTAGATTTATATACTAGACAATGTGCGATAGAAGTAAATTGTGTTGAATTGGCAAGAATCGGACTAATCTTTGCGTTAGATGGATATGATCCGGTTTCCAAGACACAAATTATGCCAGAAAAAATAGCGAAAATTTGTAATACATTTATGGTTACATGTGGAATGTATAATGCATCAGGTGCATTTGCTATAAAAGTAGGTATTCCAGCTAAAAGCGGCGTTTCAGGTGGCGTGATGGGGGCGGTTCCACGACGCTTTGGGATTGGCGTATATGGACCGTCACTTGATGAAATCGGAAATAGTATTGCTGGTATTAAATTATTAGAATTACTTGCGCAAAAGTATAATTTAAGTATTTTTTAAAAGCTGCTTACTTATAAGACAGCAGTTGATTACAACGGAAGGTGCGTGCATCCTGTGGCAAATGCGGTAAGGCCGTGCCACAACAGGATGTGAGTCACGCATGCGTTACGACAGGACGTCGTGGTATAGCATGCCTACCATTCTCTATCCATGCCCACGAAAAAGGGAGCATCCTGGAGTTGTAATCAACTAACGCATACTTAAATTTAGGCAGTTTTTCCTTTCCCACTTACCAATGAAATTGTGTATAGTAATGGTAGAGAGAAAAGGGGATAGTTGAATGGAATATTTAAGTTTATTATTTTTTCTTGGTATCGGTGCAGCTGTAGTAGGAACTTTAGCAGGTGGTGGAGGATTAATAACCTTGCCAATTATGATTTTTTTAGGAATTCCGATTCAGACGGGAATTGCTACTAATAAGTTTGCCTCAGGATTAGGATCATTCAGTAGTATACTTTATACAATTCGGAAAAAAGATTTCAAGTATTCTTTAATCATTCAATTTATAATTGTTTCAATCATTGGTGGGGGAATTGGTGCTTATATTACAAGTATGTTAGATGAACATGTAATGAATATTGTCGCACTCGTTTTATTATCTGGGTCACTCTGGCTAACGTTCGCTAGTAAAAAGTGGAACTATGAATCTGCGAATAAAGAAAACTTTGAACATCAAACATTCGTAGATAAAAGTATTCAAACTGGAATTGGTATTTATGATGGTGGTTTTGGACCAGGTTCATCTACCTTTGCAATTTTATATTTTATCAAAAAAGGATTTACTTATGTAAATGCAGTTCAATTGGCAAGAGTATTAAATTTTGGAAGCTGCTTATCAGCTTTCGTTATTTTTTATATGACTGGACATTTTCAGTGGAAAATTGCCTTAACAATGGCAGCTGCATCCATCATCGGAAATCAAGTTGGTCTAAGGTTCGCAGAATACGTACCAATTAAACTTGCAAGGATATTATTAATCTCAGTTTCAGTATTATTGATTGTTCAAGTTAGTCTAAAGTTATTTGTGTAAAGGAAGCTTAAGTGCTTCCTTTTTTGTTGGAAAAATGAAGGTCAGTTTATTCTAAAAGAAGAATGAAATACTGAGTTGAAACGGATTTTTGTAATGAGGATCTGGATCAAAACATAAAGTAGTAGAGATTTATATAAGAGTTGAAATCATTTTCATATGAAGTTGGGAGGAACCCATATGGTTAAACAAGTTCTCCTATTCACTGATTTAGGTATAGATGATGCATTTACAATGTTATATATCCTTTTTCGAAAAGATATACAACTAGTAGGGATTGTGGCCGATTATGGTAATGTAACTAGAGATAAGGCTGTATGGAACATCAATTATTTAAAGTATATTACGGGTAGACAAGAGATTCCTGTATTTCTTGGTGCATCAATCCCATTAACAGGAATTGGTGTGGAAACTTTTCCTGAGGTACATGGGGAAGCAGGGTTAGGGCCAATCATTCCTCCAAAAATTAATTATCCTGTATCTCCATTTAGTGAAATGTATCATATGAAAAATATTGATTTAGAAAACTTAACGATTATTAATCTAGGTAGACTCTCTTCTTTGGCAACAGCATTCGTATTAAATTTAGAAAGCATGGAAAATGTGAAAGAATACATTTGCATGGGTGGTGCTTTTTTTTACCCTGGAAATGTGACTGCAGTAGCTGAAGCAAACTTTCATTTGGACCCTTATGCTGCTAATTTAATTGTACAATACGCAAAAAATTTAACGATTATTCCATTAAATGTAACTCAACATGCGATTGTTACGCCAGAAATGGTAAATCAAATTAATGAGTTTCATCAAGTGACTCAGGATCCAGCAGGGTTGATTATTAAACCAATGTTAGATTATTATTATAATTTTTATTCAAAATCAAATCCCGGTATTGAAGGAAGTCCTATACACGACTTTTTAACGGTTTGGTATTTATTGCATCCAAATGCCGTAGGTCTGTCAAAAGTACCTATAAAAGTAATTCCCGACCAAGGTGAAGGGTTTGGTCAAAGTATCGCAGATTTGCGAGCTACACCAGACCCAAAATATAAATCACATAGTGTCGCTTTTCAGTTTGATTATGAATTATTTAAAAATGATATAATGAATACATTCTTAACGAATCGTTTTCTTCCTAGTAAATAATGTATGATGACCTAAAAAAGTTGTCTACATTCACAAGGGATCATTCTTCTAATAGAGGTGTAAAATGAATAAAAAAGAGTATCAATGGGTTATCCAGAATAGAAAGGTACTGCTAGATTTTTGCAGTAAAATAGATGAAAAAGATTTTAATCGAAGAATTGATGGATTTGGTTTTCAAAGTATGAAAGAAACATTGGTTCACGTGGCAGATTGTTATCACGCATGGATTGGTTCTTTTATTCTACAGAAAACAACGAAACCTATTACACCAAAGGAATTTGTCATTCATGTTAGTCTAAATGATATTAAGCAACGTTTTGAACAAGCAGATGCAACTGTAAATGAGTTTTTCAAAACATACTCTGAACAAATGGATGTTCCCATTCAACAGCCAATTCCTTGGAGAGCTACTACTAAGATCATTTCGATGACGCCTCGAAAGTTACTAATGCATACAATCACACATGAGTATCATCATAAAGGACAAATTGTATCTATGGCACGTATAATGGGTTATGAACCCCCTAACACAGATATTTTAGGAGCCGATGACTAATCTAAATGAATTGAACTAAATAGTCTAATATCAGTTCTATGAGAAATATTATGTAACAACTTAGAAGCATGATTCCTAATTTACGGGAAGAAATGCTTTTTTATTTTTCAATTAAGATAGAGTACTTTCATGAAACTGATATAATATTTTTAACGAGTACAAGCTAAGCTTAGTTCATCAATATAAGGAGGCAAGTATGGAGTTAGAAACAGCTTATATAAATACACCACTAGGTATGATGAGAATAGTTGGAAATAATGAAGGGGTTGCCTTTATTGATTTTTTGAAAGAAAACGAAGTGATACATAATAATGGAGTGCCTTCTAGTTTAATAGATGCAGTGAATGAAATGAATGAATACTTTAATGGAAAGCGAAAAGAATTTACGATACGCTCTTTAGCAAAAGGGACTGCATTTCAAGAAAAGGTATGGAGTGAATTATTAAAGATTCAATATGGCGAAACTGCTTCGTATGCTGATATTGCAAATCGAATTGGAAATCCCAAGGCAGTTAGAGCGGTTGCCAACGCAAATGCTAGGAATCCATTGAGTATAGTCGTGCCTTGTCATCGCATTATTGGTTCAAATGGTAAATTAACTGGATATGCTGGTGGACTATGGAGAAAAGAGTGGCTGCTAAGCAGGGAGAAGAATAATAAGAAGTGATAAAAAAAGCCGGTAACGCTGTATTTTAAATACATAGTTACCGGCTTTTTTGCTCGAATTAATCTTTTTTATTTAATTCAGGATCATCATTGTTAATATTAATCTCAATGTTTGTTTCAATCTCATCATCTATTATTTTATCAGCAAATTTAGCTTTTTTTCTTAAACGGATAATTCTTGCAATATTGACAACGACCACTTTACAGATTGCATATGTTGGTACAGCAAGAATCATACCCATTACGCCAGCAAAATTGCCTGCAAATAATAATAAAAGAATGATTGTAAGTGGGTGGATATTTAGTTTTTTGCCCATGATATAAGGCGAGATTAAGTTTGAGTCAATTTGTTGAACAATTAATATAATCAGTACAACAAGCAAAGCTAATTTTGGTGAAATAAGAGCGGCAATAATAACAGCAGGAGCTCCACCGATAAATGGTCCAAAATAAGGAATAATATTTGTGATTGCTGCGACTAAGCCTAAAATTAAAGCATTTTGTAAACCGATAATACTATATCCGATAAATGTACCAATCCCTACAAAGATACAAACTAGCGTTTGCCCCTGAATATAAGAAGCTAATGTTTCACTTGTTTCTTTCGCTATATGTATTGCTTCATTTCGTAAGCTTGGTGGTAAAAAGCTAGACATAGCTTTAGGGAATTTGTGTCCATCTTTAAACATGTAAAATAAAATGAATGGAACTGTTAAGATAATTAAAGTTACATTACTTAACACACTAAAAATGGCTCCGATTCCACCTGTAATACCACCAATAAAGACAACAGCATAATCTGCTACCTTTTGCTCTATATCTTTAATCTCGACGTAATTTTGGCTTCCTAACCAGTCTTCTAATAGTCCAAGTTGATTTGTTGTTTGATCCACAATTCTTGGCATTTTATTTACCAAATCTTTAAACTGTTCCATTAAAGTCGGGAATACATTAACAGTAGATATGACTGCAATTAAAATCAATGCAACATATAAAATGATAATACCAATCGATCTCGGAATTTTTTTTCGCTCTAAGAAATCTATAATTGGAGCGAATAAGAAGTAAAGAAAGACTGAAACAAGTATTGGCGCGAACAATGTACTAATTAAGATAGCGATTGGTTGGAATAAGAAGGTTATTTTCGTTCCAACAAATAATACTAAAAATAACAATAGTAGTTCAATCGTCCAAAATAATAATTTTGAATTTCTAAACAATGTAAAGTCCTCCTTTTCGAAAATTTATATAAAGTGCAAATATATATAATATTTTAAATGTCCTATATAACTACCATATTATAACAAAAAGAGATGCTTGTAAAAGCACCTCTTACTCATTTGGTTCTGTGATTGTTTTCATTGTACCAGTTTTATATTTGTTATTGGTATAGAATCTGAATAAGTCACCATACACAATGTTATCTGATAGCGTTAACTCTTTTTTCGCTTTGTCGATTAATTGTTTAGACTCTTGTTCCTCAACTTCAACTTTTTCACCAGTAAATCGATCGTAGAAGGTAGTAGACCCAGCTACATAATAATATTTACTTGTTACGAAGCTACCGTCTCTGAAAACTGTAAATTCAGGATGATTTGGACTAAATAAGTCTTTTCCGAATTCGATATCAGTTTTAGTATCGACCCCTAGTAGATGTAGAATAGTAGGTTTTACGTCGATTTGGCCAGCGATTTTTGAAATTGTTTTACCAGTTTCTTGTTTTGGTAAATGAATAATTAATGGCGTACGTTGTAAGTCCATGTGATCATAAGGAGTGATCTCTTCTTTACCAAGGAATTGAGCCATTGCTCTATTATGATTCTCTGATATACCGTAATGGTCACCGTACATGACAATAATTGTATTATCGTATAGACCCGAAGATTTCAACCCATCAATAAAATGTTTAATTGATTCATCCATATATCGAACCGTCGTTACGTAGCGATCTAATGTTTCGTCACCAGAGTTGAATTGATCAATATATTGATCTTCAGGATCTAGTGTAAACGGATAATGATTAGACAATGTTAAAAAGCGAGAGTAAAACGGTTGTTTTAATTGATTTAATAAAGGTAATGATTGTTGGAAGAAATCCTCATCCTTCAATCCCCAGTTAACAGAATTTTCATCATTAATATCGTAATCTACTTCATTGAAGTAGCGATCATAACCTAGAGTAGGGTACATTACATTTCGATTCCAGAAACTTTTATTATTTGCATGGAATACTGCTGAATAGTAACCTTTATCCTTTAATAATTCTGGAGTGCCCATAAACTCATTATTTGCATGAGTGAAGTAAACAG
>Ga0209676_1000522_pt1 | contig 60128 bp, 52 predicted proteins | sample AraplaCvi_mLB_r2_FD_184282 | JGI IMG/M metagenome (GOLD analysis project Ga0209676, IMG submission 184282) | Arabidopsis root microbial communities from North Carolina, USA - plate scrape MF_Cvi_mLB_r2 (SPAdes) (version 2) | ecosystem: Host-associated > Plants > Roots > Endosphere | place: USA... | reverse complement strand
ACCCTGCAACTGCAACTGGAAGCGCTGCAGCGTCGTGGCCTGTCACTGGACGACTACGAGCAGCAACGGCGAGTGATCCAGCGGGCCGGCAACCTGCCTGTGGTGACCGAAACCACCGACGCTGACCGGTCGTCCAAAGGCTGAGTGAAATCGCCAGTCGGGCTACCAGGTGAGGTTGATTCATTATAGTCAGGCAAACGTTGCAGGCCCCGACAGTCATGCCCTGCCACGCCCCTCACCTCTTCAACGGCGCGGCGCCAGCGCCAGGGCGATACCGCCGAGCACCACCACGCACGCCACCAGCAAGCGCAACGACAATGGCTCGCCGATCAGGCCGACCCCACCCAACGCCGCAATCACCGGGACGCTGAGCTGCAGGGTCGCTGCCTGCTGCGCGCTGACTTGCCTGACCACGCCGTACCACACGGCATAGCCCGCACCCGAGGCCAGCACCCCGGAGCCCAACGCATACAGCAACCCGAGCGGGGTAAAGTGCAAGCCGGCACCCAGCAACAGCATCGGTACCAGCAGCACCAGGCAAGGCAGGCTCCGTGCGAAATTGCCGGCAGTATCGGCCAGCGGCCTGGGTGAGCCTTTGCCCAGCAGCGTGTACACACCCCAGGCCACGCCGGACAAGGCCATCAGCAAGGCACTGGCAAAGGATGGCGCCGAGGTACCAGGCAACAGCAGCACCAGCAGGCCGGCAAAGGCGATCAGCATGCCCAGCAGCATCCGCGCGGTGATGCGTTCGCCCTTGTACCAGGCGAAGCCGAACATGGTGATCTGCACCGCGCCGAACAGCAGCAACGCACCTGCGCCTGCGCCCAGCTGCAGGTACGCCGCAGAAAACAGGAACGCGTACAGGAACAGGGCCAGGCCACCCCGCCAGCTGCCCCCAATGCCGCCTGCGGGTTGACGCAGGCGGAGCAACAGCAGCAGGAACAGTGCACCACTGGCCAGGCGCACCACAGTGAAGGATGCCGGGTCGATGGCCCCGTCCTTCAGCGCCAGCCGGCAGAACACCGAGTTGGCAGCGAAGGCCACCAGGCTGAAAAGTGCAGGCCAGACCCAGGCCCGGGCCTTGCGGTCGGCGAGCGCGGTGGTGCCGGAGCTCATGGTGTGGTCACCTCTGAGATCAATTGTTGTCATGGCGGCCATGCTGCCAGGCCTGCACCGATATACAACAGAGTGATTGTCTGGCGCCACCACCGAATCGCCTGCACCTATACCGCTGCCACCGCCTCTATCTCCACCAGCATGCCGTCCAGCGCCAGCCGGGGTACCGGTATCAGCGTGCAGGTCGGTTTCATGGAGGAGCCCCAGGCCTTGTCAGCCTCGATTACCCACTCACGCAGGCGCGTTTCGGAATGCTCGACGATCAGCAGGGTCAGCTTGAACACCTGGGCCAGGCTGGCGCCTTTCGAAGTCAGGGCAACCTCCAGGTTGGCCAGCGCCTGGCGCGCCTGCTCGGCAAACAGCGGCGACAGCTGCCCGTCGCGGTCTTCCCCGCCCTGGCCGGCGATGAACAGCAGGCGGCCGCCGGCATGTACCTCGGCGACATGGGAATAGGCATTGCCGCTGGGGTCGTACAGGCCTTCAGGATTGCTCAGCTGGAACACGCTTGAGTGGTTCATGGGAAACCCTCGATAAGTTGAAGAGCGAGGGAGTATCGGACCTTGAGTTAACTTGAGGTCAAGCGCGAAAGAGACGGCTCCCGCGAAGCGCGGCACCGCAGTGTAGGACGTTTCGCACAGCGCACCGGCTTGCATGAACCACGCGTCTGTATGCGCAGTGGCCATCAGGCGCTAGATTGCTAGACCCGGCATGGAGGCCTGCATGCAACAAGGAAAACACCATGAGCAAACATGAATTTTTACTCGCCTACACGATCAAGCCACGCGACCCGCAGCGGGACGACTACGATGCGGCACAGGCGCGCCAGCACCTGCGCGAGAACATCGGGCTGGACACCGTGGAACACATCGAAACCACCCTGCTCGGTCTGGTCCAGCTCGACAGCATTTCAACGTCTGACAAGGCCCTCGAAGCCGAGAGGCTTGTCCGTGAGCGCATCCACGAAGAGCTCAAGGGCCTGCGGGTGTTGTCGAAAGTGAAGTTCTACGGTTGCCTGATGGTCGACGGCCTGGGGTCAGCAATCCGCTTCGACATTGTCTAGCGAATGAGCGGCATCAGGCCGACAGCCTGATGCCGCACCCCGTCATTTTTCCTGCAGCACCGCCCTGCCCTTCACCGCCCGCGGCCCGCGCCAGGCCCAGAACAGCAAGCCGGGGAATGGCGCGTAGACCACGAAGACGATCCACAGCATCTTGCGCTCGGCGCGCCGGTCACTGCCAATGATGTGCCAGATGGCCCAGATTTCCAGCAGGATCACAAAGGCCGCGACGATGATCCAGATCGTTCCGATTTCCATGAGCGCTCTCCCGTTTGGCATGTAATGGGTTGGGTTGCAGAGGGCGCTGAGGGTTCAGATTGATTTGGCTGATCGTACGGCACCAAGGCATGCGCGAACCTGTGGGGGCGGCCTTTGTGGGAGCGGCCTTGTGTCGCGAAAGGGGTGCGAAGCGCCCCCAGGATCTAGGCATCTTCAGAATTGCCGGGGCCGCGTTGCGGCCCTTTCGCGACACAAGGCCGCTCCCACACGTGCCATCTCACAGGACGCAACGCCAGGGCTCCACTCAATGCCGTGGTGCAGTCTCCAGCGCTGCCTTCAACGCCGGCGCATCGGCAAATGCCCGCTGGCTCACCAGCTTGCCCTGCTCCAGTTGCAACCACTGCACCTGGCCATCCTGCCCGGGATAACGGCTGGCCACCCGCCCGTCGCGGTCGAGCAGCACCCGGTAGGTGTAATCGCGCATGGCGGGGATGGCGAACAGCTTGCTGATCAGCGCCGGCATGCGCTGGATGTCGGCAACGAACACCGCATCGCGCGCTTCCAGGTACCCCTTGGGCTGTTCGGCCAGCGCCGCCTTCACCAGCTTGGCACCGTCCATGTCGCGCGCCACCAGCAGAATGTGCGTACCGGCGTCGAGGCTGTAGGCCTGGTCGTACTGGTCCAGCAGCGTCCACGGGGCGAGTTTTTCGCCCGGTTCCAGCGCATTGGCCAGTACTGGCATCAGGCAAAGCAACAGGGCAGCGGCGTATTTCATCAAGGGCATCCTCAGTGACGGGAGCATCAGCATAGCGGCAATGTGCCAAACCAGGCAGGTTGCCTGAACACGACCTGGAATACGCCATGGCCACCCGGGAGATTGTCTTTCCCCCGGCCACCCGCCACACTCTCGAGGCCAGCCAGGAAGCGGAGTCCAGAGTGCCCACGCCACGCCAGTTCAGCAAGAAGACCAGCACCAGCAACATGCTGCGGCTGAAGTCCACCAGCGCCAATGCCCAGGCCCCTTATCGGGTCGATTTCGTATTGCTCGAACACTTTTCGATGGCCAGCTTCACCGTAGCCATGGACGTGCTGGTCACGGCTAACCTGCTGCGTGCCGACAGCTTCCGGTTCACCCCGCTGTCGCTCGAAGGCGACCGTGTGCTCAGTGACCTGGGGCTGGAGCTGGTGGCCACCGACTTGTCCGCCGAAGCACTGAAGGACCTGGACCTGCTGGTAATCTGCGGCGGCTTGCGCACGCCATTGAAATACCCGGAGCTTGACCGGCTGCTGGGCGATTGCGCGGGCCACGGCATGGCCCTGGGCGGGTTGTGGAATGGCGCCTGGTTCCTCGGCCGCGCTGGGGTACTGGACGATTATGGCTGCAGTATCCACCCCGAGCAGCGTGCCAGCCTGTCCGAGCGCAGCCCGCAAACGCGGATTACCCCGGCCAGCTTCACCCTCGACCGCGACCGCCTCAGCGCCGCCAGCCCCCACGGCGCCATGGAGTTGATGCTCGGCCTGGTGCGTCGGCTGTATGGCGACGGCCTGGCCGAAGGCGTCGAGGAGATCCTGTCGTTCTCCGGTGCCCGCTACCGCCAGGTCGGCCCGGGGGCGAAGAAGTCCATGAGCCTGCACCTGCGCACCATCGTCGAGTTGATGGAGAACAACCTCGAGGAAACCCTCAGCCTCGACCAGCTGGCTGCCTACAGCGGGCGCTCGCGCCGGCAGATCGACCGCCTGTTCCAGGCCCAGCTGGGCACTTCGCCGCGGCGCTACTACATGGAACTGCGCATCACCAAGAGCCGCCGCCTGTTGCAGTATTCCGACCTGTCGGTGATGGAAGTGGCAGTGGCCTGCGGGTTTGTTTCGGTGTCGCACTTCAGCAAATGCTATGCGGCCTACTTTGGCTACCCGCCATCGCGTGAGCAGCGGTTGGGCGAGTGAACACGGGAAAGATGTCAGAGATGTATGGCCAGGGCGGGCCTCTTCGCGGGCGCGCCCGCTCCCACAGGATCATCACAGCACTCAAGGCAGATGCTCGGTCTGGATATACCGCAGCACAGCATCACAGATCATGGCCTTGTGACGCAGCTTGACCTGCTCATCGGACAGGTCGATCTGGAAGATCTCACCAAAGGTGTGGCGGTTCGACACCCGGTAGAAGCAGAACGAGCTCATCAGCATGTGCAGGTCGATGACCTCGATACCGGCGCGGAACACGCCTTCCTGCACACCGCGGCGCAGGGTGTTGCCCAAGGCCTCGAGCACCAGGCTGCTCATTTCGCGAATGGCCGGCGACTGCTTGACGTACTCGCCATAGTGGATGTTTTCGGTGCAGATGATCCGCACGAAATCGACGTTGCGGTCGTGGTGGTCGAAGGTGAATTCCACCAGGCGGCGGATCGCCTGCTCGGCCGGCAGCGACTCCAGGTCCAGGCTTTGCTCGGTCTTGCGGATGTCGCCGTACAGCTTGACCAGGCACTCGCAGTACAGCTGCTCCTTGCTGCCGAAGTAGTAGTAGATCATGCGCTTGGAGGTGGCGGTGCGCTCGGCAATGGCGTCGACGCGAGCACCGGCCAGCCCTTGCTGGACGAACTCGTTGATGGCGGCCTGGAGGATGTCCTCGCGGGTTTTCTCGGGGTTGTTCTTGCGCGTTCTACGCCCCCCTTCGGTTTCAGGCTGACCAAGGCCGACTACAGAATCACTCATACCCACTCACAGGCTGTTTATTGGAATGACGGGATTATCCGCGAGCGTGACGATGCAGGGAAGCTCGCTGTTGGTCGGCGCCTTGTTCCTCGAAGAAGCCCGTGAATCCGTGATAAAACAAAAGGATATAAAAATAACAAAATAATCTAACAAACATGCATATAAAAAATTGAAAGCCGAACGCCACCTCCTTAGTCTGGGCACATCCTTTTCCCACCCGATTCAAGGAGCAATGCCCATGCCCGCCCGTGCCTTCTCCCCGCTGCGCCGCCTGTTGATCGGCGGCTTGCTGGCCAGTGTCGCCAGCACGCTGCTGCCCTGGTCCCAGGCCCTGGCCGACGATGCCAAGACCCTGCGCATCGGCTACCAGAAGTTCAACAGCATCAACATCCTCAAGGGCAGCGGTGCCCTGGAGAAGGCACTGGCGCCGCAAGGCGTGAACGTCAGCTGGCACGAGTTCGCCGCCGGCCCGCAACTCCTCGAAGCCCTGAGCACCGGCGCCATCGACCTCGGCCATGCTGCCGACGCACCCTCGGTGTTCGCCCAGGCCGCAGGCAAACCGGTGGTGTACCTGGCCGCCGAGCAGCCCTACCCACGCGGCATCGGCCTGGTGGTGCGCGAGCAGGACCACCTGGCCAGCGTGCAGGACCTCAAGGGCAAGCGCGTGGCCACCGGCCGCGGCTGGAATGCCCAGTACCTGCTGGCCGTGGCCCTGGAACAGGCCGGCCTCAGCTACCAGGACATCACCCCGGCCTACGTCAACAACGCCGCCGATGCCGTGGCCGCCCTGCAATCGGGCAGCGTCCAGGCCGTGACCCTGTGGGACCCGTTCCTCGCCGCCGCAGAAAGCCAGCCGGGGCTGAAGAACCTGCGTGACGGCAGCGGCCTGTCCAACAACCGCACCTTCTACCTGTCCACCGCCAGCTTCGCCGACCAGCACCGCGCGTTGCTGAAGACCTTCTTCACCGAACTGGGCAAGGTCAGCCAATGGGCCAATGCCAAGCCTGCGGAAGTCGCCGCGCTGTTGGCCCCGCAGCTGGGGATAAACGCCAGCGTGCTGCAAGTGGCCAGCGAGCGGCGCAACTACAACGCCGTGGCCATTACCCCGCAGATCGTTGCCGAGCAACAGAAGCTGGCCGATACCTTCCAAGGGCTGGGCCTGATTCCACGCAAGCTGCAGGTGGCCGACGCGGTCTACCCGGCTTCCGTACTGCCTTGAGCGGAGCGCCCCCATGCCTCGCCCGATCCGCTTCAACGCCTTCAGCATGAATGCCGCCAGCCACCAGTCCCCCGGGCTGTGGCGCCACCCGCGCAACACCAGCGTGGCCTTCAACCGCCTGGGCTACTGGACCGACCTGGCCCGCCTGCTCGAGCGCGGCCTGTTCGATGCCCTGTTCATCGCCGACGTGCTGGGCATCTACGACGTCTACCAGGGCGGCCCCGAAGCCGCCCTGCGCGGTGGCGTGCAGGTGCCGGTCAACGACCCGCTGCTACTGGTGCCGGCGATGGCCGGTGTGACCGAGCATCTGGGCTTCGGTGTCACGTTCTCGCTCACCTACGAACATCCCTACCCGTTCGCCCGGCGCATGTCCACGCTGGACCACCTGAGCAATGGCCGGGTCGGCTGGAACATTGTCACCGGCTACCTCGACAGCGCCGCGCGCAATCTGGGCCTGGCGCACCAACTGGGCCACGACCAGCGCTATGACCTGGCCGAGGAATACCTGCAGGTGCTGTACAAGTTATGGGAGAAAAGCTGGGAGGACGACGCCGTGCTGCTGGAGCGTGACAGCGGGCGCTATATCGAACCCTCCCGAGTGCACCCCATCAACCATGTGGGCGAGCACTTCCAGGTGCCAGGCATGCACCTGTGCCAGCCTTCGCCGCAACGCACGCCGGTGCTGTTCCAGGCCGGTGCTTCGGCACGCGGCCAGCAGTTCGCGGCGCGGCACGCCGAATGCGTGTTCATCAGTGGGCCGACGCCCACGGTACTGCGCCGCTACGCCCAGGGCATCCGCCAGGCCAGCGAGGCGGCCGGGCGTGGCCGTGACGAGGTACTGATCTATGCCCAGGCGCTGCTGATCGTCGCCCCTACCCGGGACGAGGCCGAGGCGCGCTTTGCCGAGTACCGCCGCTATGTCGACCTGGACGCCGCCCTGGCGCTGTTGTCAGGCTGGACCGGCATCGACTTTGCTGGTCTCGACGCCGACGCGCCCATCGAATACGTCGAGAACGATGCCGGCCGCGCGGCGCTGGCCGCCTTCACCGCGGCCGACCCGAACCGCCGCTGGACCGTGCGCGAGGCGGCCGAGTTCGTTGGCCTGGGTGGCCGTGGCCCGGTGCTGGTGGGGACTGCCAGCGAGGTGGCCGACCAGCTGGAAAGCTGGCTGGACCAGACCGGCATCGATGGCTTCAACCTGACCTACGCAGTGCAACCGGACGACCTGACCCATGTGGTCGAGCTGCTGGTGCCGGAGCTGCAACGCCGTGGCCGCTACCCGCTGAGCTATGCCGACGGCACCTTGCGCCACAAGCTGTTCGGCCAGGGTGACCGCTTGCCGGAAGGGCATGCTGGCCAGCAGGTGCACATTCAGCCAGCAAATACCGGGTATTCCAACATTTAATTTGTGGATGGCACACACTCGACCCTATTCTGTCGCCACATCCCCTGCGCCGCACCGGCCGGTGCGGTTCACGGCATGGGGAGAGAACAACAAGTCGAGATCGTCCATGTCGAACCATTCGTACTTCGCCCCCCACGGTGGGCACCCGGCTCAGACCGAGCTGCTGACTGACCGTGCCATGTTCACCGAAGCCTATGCCGTCATCCCCAAGGGCGTGATGCGTGACATCGTCACCAGCCACCTGCCGTTCTGGGACAAGATGCGCATGTGGGTCATCGCCCGCCCGCTCACCGGTTTTGCCGAAACCTTCTCGCAGTACATCGTCGAAGTGGCCCCGGAAGGCGGCAGCGAGCGCCCTGAGCTGGACCCGAACGCCGAGGCCGTGGTGTTCATCGTCGAAGGCGAACTGGACATCACCGTCGAAGGCAAGCACCACACCCTGGTACCGGGCGGCTACGCCTTCCTGGCCCCGGGCGCCGAATGGAGCCTGCGCAACAACAGCAAGTCCAACGTCACCTTCCACTGGCTGCGCAAGCACTACCAGAAGGTCGAAGGCCTGGACGTTCCCGAGTCGTTCGTCACCCACCGTGACAACGCCACCGTCATCGAAATGCCGGGCACCGAAGGCCGCTGGGTCACCACCCGCTTCGTCGACATGGCCGACATGCGCCACGACATGCACGTGAACATCGTCACCTTCCAGCCCGGCGGCGTGATCCCGTTCGCCGAGACCCACGTGATGGAACACGGCCTGTACGTACTGGAAGGCAAGGCGGTGTACCGCCTGAACCAGGACTGGGTCGAAGTGGAGGCCGGCGACTTCATGTGGCTGCGCGCCTTCTGCCCGCAAGCCTGCTATGCCGGCGGCCCAGGCAAGTTCAGCTACCTGCTGTACAAGGACGTGAACCGTCACGTGCACCTGACGCTGAACCCTAAGCGTTAAGCCCAGGCTGATGCCCGCAAGCCCGCCAACCTGGCGGGCTTTCTGTTTGCCGCGCATACTGAAACACCCATCCCCCGCGCGGTACCAGCCATGAACCGCTGCCTGCTGCTCGCCGCCCTGCTGCTGTGCACACCCGCCCCGGCCGCCGATGACTGGAACCTGGCCTACGACCGCGAAGGCATCCGCGTTTACCTGAGTGCCGCCCCCGACTCGCCCTATCAGCAATTCCGTGGTGTCAGCACCATGAAAGCCAGCGTTCGTACGCTCACCGACCTGCAGGAGAACCTGCGGGTGGCCTGCAAGTGGCTGTACGCCTGCGCCGAGATGCGGTTGCTGGATGTGCAAGGCGAAAACACCTGGGTGTACCTGACCACCAATCTGCCATGGCCGACGATGCCGCGGGACATCGTGCTCAAGGTCAGCACCGAACGCCTGGACGATGGCACGCTGCTGCGCCACCTGAGCGCCGAGCCCAACAGGATCCCCGAGGTAAAGGGGCTGATCCGCGTGCAACACCTTAGCGGCGAGTGGCGCATGAGACCATTGGGTGAGCGCAACACCGAAGTGACTTACCAACTGCAGGCCGACCCTGCCGGAGATGTGCCAGGGTGGCTGGCCAACCGGTTCGTGGTGGATGCGCCGGTGGTGACGTTGCGTACCTTGCGGGCAGTCGCCGAGCGCCAGCCCTAGAAAGTATTGAATGCCTGTACCGCCCTCATCGCCGGCAAGCCAGCTCCCACACCGACCGTGCTGCCCTCAAGACCTGCGCAGTACCTGTGGGAGCGGGCAAGCCCGCGAAGCAGGCGACGCGTTGGATGATGGGCCGCAAAGCGGCCCCAACCCTGTCAGATCCCGCCACCCGCCAGCAATTGCGTCATCACCTCGGCCAACGCCTTGACCATCACATCCGCCGTCGGCCGATGCACGATGACGATCTCATAACTGTCGACCTCCGGCAGCCCTTGCCCTGCCCCCAGCACTCGGTGTTCAGCGGTGGCCGCCCGTGGCGGCAGCAGGCTGATGCCCATGCCATCGGCGACCGCGGCCTGGATGCCGCTGAGGCTGGAGCTGGTGAAGCTGATGCGCCAACGCCGGCCCATGCCTTCGATGGCGGTAATCATGTCGTCGCGGTACAGGCCGCGCGGCGGGAAGGTCACCAGCGGGATCGGGTCCAGCTCGAAGGCTGGCGTGCGCGCGCTGTCGATCCATTGCAGGCGCTCGGGCCAGCAGGCCACGCCTTCGCGGCTGTTGCGCCGCTGCTTGAGCAACACCAGGTCGAGTTCACCGTTGTCGTAGGCCTGGCTGAGGTCGCGGCACAGGCCGCTGGTCACTTCCAGTTTCACCTGCGGGTGCTGCCGGCTGAATGCCGACAGCGCGTTGGTGGTACGACCGCCAACAAAGTCTTCGGGCACACCAAGGCGCACGGTAGTGCCCACCATCGCCCCGGCCAGGGCTTCGAGCATCTGATCGTTCAGCGCCAGCATGTGCCGGGCATAGCCAAGCAAGGTCTGCCCGGCATCGGTTGGCAACACGTCGCGGTTGCCGCGTACCAGCAAGCGGTGGCCGACCATGTCTTCAAGGCGGCGCACCTTCTGGCTGATGGTCGACTGGGTGGAATGCAGGCGTGCGGCCGCCGTGGTGAAGCTGCCGCAATCGGCCACCACGACAATGGCGCGCAGCAGGTCGAGATCGAACAGTGCTCTATTCGATTTCACGTTGATAGACATCTTGGTATTCAACTACTGAATGACAAGACTGACTTCTAACACGCCCCCTCCTGCACCGCAACGCACAGGGCTAGTCGCCGAGAACCACGCCTTCGCGCCGAGGGTCTGCACCGCCCGACCAGCCTTCGCCAGCACGCTGGATAATCTGCATGCCGCTGGTCATGGTCATGGGCGTTACCTCGTGGCCCCAGGCCGCCAGTTGCCGGATGAGTGCCGGGCTGGCCAGCCCCGCCTCCACTTCGGTGCTGGCATTGCGGCTGCCGAAGTTGGGCAGGCCAGCGGCCTGTTGCGGGTTGAGTTGCCAATCCAGCAGGCCGACCAGTGCCTTGTTCACGTAACCGATAATCTGCGAGCCACCCGGCGAGCCAAGGCTGGCCAACAACTCACCCGATGATCGCGAGAACACCAGGGTCGGCGCCATGGCCGACAACGGCCGCTTGCCCGGTTGCACCCGGTTGGCCACGGGCTTGTCTTGCTCCCGGGGGATAAACGAGAAGTCGGTCAAGGTGTTGTTGAGCAGAAAGCCCTTGACCATCAAGTGCGAACCGAACGCGGCCTCCACCGATGTGGTCATGGCCAGGGCCTGGCCGCTGTCATCCACTGCGCTGAGGTGCGAGGTGGAAATGCGCAGTGGCGAACGGTCAGGCGCCAGTGCCAGGTCGGCACCCTGCGGCTGGCCCGGGCGGGCGCGCTTCATGCTGTGGTCGCTTATCTGCACGGCACGGCTGGCCAGGTACGTGGTGTCGGTCAGGGCCTTGACCGGGACCGGCACATAATCGCTGTCAGCCAGGTACTGGGCACGGTCGGCAAAGGCCAGCCGCTCGGCCTCGGCAACCAGATGCACCGCCAGCGGCGGCGCCTCCAGGCCAGCCGGGGATGAACTCGCTACAGGCCGCAGCGTCGACAGATCGCGCTGTTGCGAGGCGCGCTGCACGGCTTCGAGTATTCCCAGCGTCTGCAGCACCGTCACCCCACCCGACGATGGTGGCGGCATGCCGCAGATGCGCCAGGCCTTGTAAGGCCCGCATACCGCCTCGCGTTCCTTGGCCTGGTATTGCTGCAGGTCCTGTAACGACAGGTATCCGCCATTGGCGTGGCCACGTACCTTGGCCACCATGGCTTCGGCGATGGCACCGGTGTAGAACGCCTCGGGGCCCTGCTCGGCGATCTGCTCGAAGGTTTGCGCAAGCTCGGGGTTGAGCAAGGTAGCCCCGACCGCCAGTGGCTTGCCCTGTTCATCCAGGAAATAGCGGGCCATGGCCGGTGAACGGGCAATGAACGGGTCGCCCGCCACCAGGGTGTGAAGGCGTTCGGAAACCGCGAAACCGTTGCGTGCCAGCGCAATGGCCGGGGCAAACAGGTCGCGCCAGGGCAGCTTGCCGTGCTGCTCATGGGCCAGTTTCAGGGCACGCAGACCCCCCGGTACGCCCACCGAACGCCCGCCAATCTGCGCCGCCCTGAACGGCATCGGTGAACCATCGGCTTGCAGGAACAGGTTTTCCGTCACCGCCGCCGGGGCGGCTTCGCGGCCATCGAACGCCTGCACGCGCTGGCCGTCCCAGTAGAGTATGAACGCCCCGCCACCAATGCCACTGGACTGCGGCTCGACCAGCGTCAGCACCATCTGCATGGCAATGGCGGCATCGATGGCACTGCCACCGGCACGCAGCATTGCCCGCCCCGCTTCGCTGGCCAGCGGGTTGGCGGCGGCGGCCATGTGCCGGCTGGCATGCACCGGCTGCAGGCCAGTGCGGTAACCGGAGGCCAGTTCCGGTGGCGCGGGCAGCGCCTGGTCGGCACAGGCCCAGCCACTGGTCGCCAGCAGGCACAGGGCGCCCATCAGAGGCGTAGAGAATTTCATGGTTTGCTTCCTGCCATTACCTGTTCAGCAAGGCACTGTCGGTCATGCGCAAACTCGACTTCAAGCCCTGGGGTGTTTTTTTCCAGGATGCCTGCACTGGACCGCGCTGGTGATCACCCGCTAATTTCACGCCAGCCGCGGTCCCTGTGGGAGCGGCCTTGTGTCGCGATAGGGCCGCAAAGCGGCCCCAGCAATTTTGCAGGAATGCGAAGATCCTGGGGGCGCTTCGCACCCCTTTCGCGACGCAAGGCCGCTCCCACGGGCCAGGCTTGCGCGCTTGCAGGTCAGGCCACTTCTTCGAACGGCAAGCCCACATAGTTCTCGGCAATGTTCGCCAGCCCCGCCGGCGAGGTCAGGAAGTACTCGCGGTCGGCCTCCTGCATCTTCTGGTCCCAGGCATCCTTGTGGCTGCCGAAGTCATGCAACAGCTGGGTCATGAACCAGCTGAAACGCTCGCCTTTCCATACCCGGCGCAGGGCCAGCGGCGAATACTGCTGCAGCAGGTCGGTGCGCCCTTCGCGGTATACCTTGACCAGGATGCGGTACAGGTAATTGACGTCCGATGCCGCCAGGTTCAGGCCCTTGGCGCCGGTCGGCGGGACGATGTGCGCGGCATCACCGACCAGGAACAGGTGGCCATACTGCATCGGCTCGACCACCAGGCTGCGCAGCGGCGCGATGCTTTTCTCCAGGGCCGGGCCAGTCACCAGGTCGGCCGCCACGTCGGCGGGCAGGCGGTTTTTCAGTTCATCCCAGAAGCGCTCGTCTGACCACTCCTCGACGCGGTCCTGCAACGGCACCTGCAGGTAGTAACGGCTGCGGGTTTGCGAGCGTTGGCTGCACAGCGCGAAACCGCGCTCGTGGTGGGCGTAGATCAGTTCGTGGTTGACCGGTGGCGTGTCTGACAGCAGGCCCAGCCAGCCAAAAGGGTAGACTCGCTCGTACTGCTTCAGGACACCTTCGGGAATGCTCTGCCGCGAAACACCGTGGAAGCCGTCACAGCCTGCGATGTAGTCGCAATCCACCCGGTGTACCTGACCGTCTTTTTCATAAGTCAGGTAGGGCCGTTCGCCCTTGAGTTCGTGCGGCTGGACATTGCTGGCGGAATAGATGATCGGCGCGCCGCTGGCGTCACGTGCCTGCATCAGGTCACGGGTGACTTCGGTCTGGCCGTAAACCATCACCGTCTTGCCACCGGTCAGGGCCTTGAGGTCCAGGCGTTGGCGGCGCCCGCCGACCAGCAGCTCGACGCCCTCGTGTACCAGGCCTTCACGGTCCATGCGCCGGGCCACACCGGCTTCACGCAACAGGTCGACCGTGCCTTGCTCCAGCACCCCGGCACGGATGCGGCCGAGCACGTACTCGGGCGTCTGGCGTTCGACGATGACCGTATCGATACCGGCCTTGTGCAGCAGTTGGCCCAGCAGCAGGCCAGACGGACCTGCACCAATGATTGCGACCTGAGTTTTCATTTTTATTGTCTCTGTGCGGACGATGCCGGCCCTGGACTGGCAGTGGGGCGGCATCTGCTGTTAGGGTTTGCCCTTGCATTTTTACTGGCAAAAACGGCCATTGAAGTGTGCTATTCCATGCATAACCTGCACTTTTACAAAAAACGTTCGATTAACGGACAGGCTCGCACGCATGAAATCCACCCTCCCCGGCGTCCCGTTGTTCAAGCTGTATGGCGAAAACCAGGCTTGGCCCGGCACCGATCTGCTGCACTGCGAATCAATCCCGGCGCGTAGCCGCCTGCACCACTGGGAGATCAAGCCGCACCAGCATGCCGAGCTGTTCCAGTTGCTGTATGTGCAACGCGGCCGGGCCGAGGTGGAGATCGAGGGGGTGCGCAGCGCCATCGGCGAAGCGGCAATCCAGGTGGTACCGCCGATGACCGTGCACGGCTTTCGCTTCAGCGCCGATATCCAGGGGCATGTGCTGACCTTTGGCACGGCACTGGTGGCAAACCTGGAACAGCGCCTGGGCGCGCCGCTCGCGGTGCTGGCAAAAGCGGCGTGTTACCCGCTGGGCCGGGACCGGGTGCGCCTGCGCAGCCTGATCGATACCCTGCAGCAGGAATACCAGGGCAACGCCCCGGCGCGGGCGGCCCTGCTCGAGGCGCTGGTGACGGCGCTGATGGTTTGGATAAGCCGCCGCCAGCAGTTGGGGCAGGCGCCGCGCAACCGCGATGAACGCGACCGCCAGTTGCTGGGGCAGTACCTGCGCCTGGTCGAGGCGCATTACCGTGAGCACCTGTCGGTGGAGGAATTTGCCGCGCGGCTGAATGTTCCGAGTTTGCAGTTGAACCAGCTGTGCCGGGCGCTGAGTGGGCAGACCGCGCTGCAGGTGGTGCACCAGCGGTTGCTACTGGAGGCGCGACGCAACCTGATCTATACGCGGATGAGCATCGGGCAGTTGTCGGATAGCCTGGGATTTACCGACCCCACCTACTTTGCCCGGTGGTTCAAGCGGTTGAGTGGGCAGACACCGAACGGGTATCGCAGGTCGGGGTTGTCTGAGTAGTTTTTTCGCCTGTGCCGGCCTCTTCGCGGGCTTGCCCGCTCCCACAGGTATTGCATAAGCCCTGAGGGCGCCGCCGCCCCTGTGGGAGCGGGCAAGCCCGCGAAGAGGCCGGCACAGGCAACACACTACCCGCGCCCTGCTTGACGTAAACGTCAACCTGCCCTCAGGATACCCGCATACCCTACGCCGAGCCCCAGCATGAGCACCCAGACCTACAGCATCTCCGACCTGTCCCGCGAGCTGGACATCACCACCCGCGCCATCCGCTTCTATGAGGAACAGGGCCTGCTGAGCCCCGAGCGCCGAGGCCTGGAGCGCATCTATTCGGCGCGTGACAAGGTCAGCCTGAAGCTCATCCTGCGCGGCAAGCGCATCGGCTTTTCGCTGGCCGAATGCCGCGAGCTGATCGAGCTGTACGACCCCTCCAGCGGCAACCTCAAGCAGCTCAACAGCATGCTGGCAAAAATCGCCGAGCGCCGCGCCCAGCTGGAACAGCAGATGCTCGACATCCACCAGATGCAGCTGGAGCTGGACACCGCCCAGGAGCGCTGCGAACAAGCCCTGGCCGCCACCCTGAACAACAAAGACAACCGCTGAACGCCACAGGAAACCCGCCATGTCCTTGCCCAAACACGTCCGCCTGGTCGAAGTAGGCCCCCGCGACGGCCTGCAGAACGAAGCCCAGCCCATCAGCGTCGCCGACAAGGTGCGCCTGGTGGACGACCTCTCCGAGGCGGGCCTGGCCTATATCGAAGTCGGCAGTTTCGTCTCGCCCAAGTGGGTGCCGCAGATGGCCGGCTCCGCCGAAGTATTCGCCGGGATTCATCAGCGCCCGGGTGTTACCTATGCGGCGCTGGCACCCAACCTGCGCGGTTTCGAGGACGCCCTGGCCGCTGGCGTGAAGGAAGTGGCGGTGTTCGCGGCTGCCTCCGAGGCCTTCTCGCAACGCAACATCAACTGCTCGATCAGCGACAGCCTCAAGCGCTTCGAGCCGATCATGGAGGCCGCGCGCAACCATGGCGTACGTGTGCGCGGCTATGTGTCGTGCGTGCTCGGCTGCCCCTATGAAGGCAAGGTCAGCGCCGAGCAGGTCGCCCCGGTGGCCCGCGCCCTGCACGACATGGGCTGCTACGAGGTATCGCTGGGCGACACCATCGGCACCGGTACCGCCGGCGATACCCGGCGCCTGTTCGAGGTGGTGTCGGCACAGGTACCGCGCGGGCAACTGGCCGGGCACTTCCACGATACCTATGGCCAGGCCCTGGCCAACGTGTATGCCAGCCTGCTCGAAGGCATCAGCGTGTTCGACAGCTCGGTGGCCGGGCTGGGCGGCTGCCCCTACGCCAAAGGGGCTACCGGCAATATCGCCAGTGAAGACGTGGTGTACCTGTTGCAAGGGCTGGGCATTGAAACCGGCATCGACCTGGACCGGCTGATCGCCGCCGGCCGCCGCATCAGCAGCGTGCTGGGCCGCGACAACGGGTCGCGGGTAGCGCGGGCGCGTAGCGCGCAATAAGTCATACGGGTGTCACAAACGTGTGGGTGAAGTGTTACCGCCCCCACGTTTCACAGCAAAAAATCGGGTAACAGGGAAACAAATCGGCAGAATTTCAGGCCTGACGATTTCGCATAAAAACGCCAAGTGCTTGATTTTAAAGGCTTTGCAAAAGTTGGCACGCACCCTGCTATATCTCTGGTACAACAACAAAAAAAATGTGACACCCAATAAAAACAACAGGTAACGGCTCTGACATAACAAGAACAACACGGCAGAGGCGTAGCAAGCAGATTTTTTTGGAGTCGACACGCTTTTCAGGGGTACGCCCCGCGGTCTGGCACAGAACAATAAAACTACCCCAAGGTAGCGGCAGCCAGGTTCGGATCAGCAATGATGAAGGCAGGTCAGCGCTCAAAAAAATACGTTTGCTCTTGACCCCGCATGGGGGTCGCCCGCAACACCAGGACAGGCTGACAAAAACAACAACAGGCCGGTCCCAATAATAAAAAAAGAGCAGGCAACAACGCTTTGAGGGGAGCTTCGGCTCCCCTCAGTGCTTCCTGTCCTCTTCCTCTTCCTCCTTCTGCTTCTCCTCCTGCCCTTCGAGCTTGTCCACCAGCAACGGCATCGTGCCCAGCACCAGCAGGGCCAGGATCGTGCTGATCAACGCCGTGGCTTCACGGCCCATGCCGGCTGCCGTACCAATGGCGGCGGTCATCCATAACCCGGCCGCAGTGGTCAGGCCCTTCACATGGCTGGCGTCCTGGCCGTTACCCTTCAAAATGGTACCTGCGCCGAGAAAACCGATACCGGCGACAATGCCCTGGATCACCCGGCTCAGCGCATCCTCCTCTGCGCCAGCCATGCTCGGTGCCAGCACGAACAGCGCGGCGCCCAGCGAAACCAGCATGTGCGTGCGCACCCCGGCAGCCTTGCCCTTGTGCTCGCGCTCGAAGCCCAGCACAGCTCCGAGCAGGGCTGCCATCAGCAGGCGGACGAGGATTTGCGTGACTTCGCGAGCGTCGGTGATATCGGCGAATTCAGCCTGGATCGCTTGCCAGATGAGGTCCATCGTTTTCTTCTCATGCGGAGCCTTGTGTTGTCAGGGCCGGCCTCTTCGCGGGCACGCCCGCTCCCACAGTCCTTGTGGTAGCGGGCGTGCCCGCGAAGAGGCCAGGCCTGCCATCTGCAAGGGTTGACCTCCGAACAAATGACAAAGTGCCGCTCGGCATGCGGATGCAGCAACTGCCCCAGCCCTGTGGTCCACACCAGTAACCCACTGCGGAGGACCACCCCATGCCCATTGAAATCGACGAAACCACCCGCCGCTGCACCCTCATCGGCGAAGACCTGCGCATCGAGGGTGATGGCCCGGATATCGAGATCATCACCGACGAACAGCTGCGCATGTCAGTGGCCCTGCTCGCCGGCCAGCGTGTGCCCATCACCGAAGCCGAGGCCGATGCGCTGACCGTGGCGGGTGCGGTGGATAGCCGCAGGCATTTGAAGGCCAGCACGCCAGGCTCGGTAATCTGAGGCCTGGCGGGGCGTACCCGAAAATCTGATACGGTTTTTATCGCAAAATCTGAGTCTGTGCTGGTAACAGCCTCAGGGTCATAGTGCTCAGGCCTGATCGAGGCCTGAAGAGCACCGAGCCATGAACGATAGAATCCCTTTCACAGAGATCGCCAGCGCCCCAGCCAGCCCCAAGCTGCACCGCGCCGACAACGGCATCCATACCCGCAGCTTCACCGGGCTGTACCGCAACCTGCGCATCGGCTTTGCCGGCGCCCTGTTCGTGCTGTTCTTTGGCACCGCCTGGCTGAACTGGAACGGCCGCCAGGCCGTGCTCTGGGACTTGGCCAACAGCAAATTCCACATCTTCGGCGCCACCTTCTGGCCGCAGGACTTCATCCTGCTGTCGGCGCTGCTGATCATCTGCGCCTTCGGCCTGTTCGCCGTCACTGTGTATGCCGGCCGCGTGTGGTGCGGCTACAGCTGCCCGCAGAGCACCTGGACCTGGCTGTTCATGTGGTGCGAAAAGGTCACCGAGGGCGACCGCAACCAGCGCATCAAGCTGGCCGCTGCGCCCTGGAGCCCGAACAAACTGGCCCGGCGCACGCTGAAGCACAGCCTGTGGTTGACCATTGGCGTGCTCACCGGGCTGACCTTCGTCGGCTACTTCACCCCGATCCGCCCGCTGGCCGCGGAACTGTTTACCCTGCAACTGGGCGGCGTGGCACTGTTCTGGGTACTGTTCTTCACCGCCGCCACCTACATCAACGCCGGCTTGCTGCGCGAAGCGGTGTGCCTGCACATGTGCCCTTACGCGCGCTTCCAGAGCGTGATGTTCGACAAGGACACCCTGGCGGTCGCCTATGACCCGCGTCGCGGCGAAGCCCGTGGCCCGCGCAAGAAAGGCAGCGACCTCCGGGCCCAGGGCCTGGGCGACTGCATCGACTGCACCTTGTGCGTGCAGGTATGCCCGACCGGCATCGATATCCGCGATGGCCTGCAAATGGCCTGCATCGGTTGTGCGGCATGCATCGATGCATGCGACGGGGTAATGGACAAGATGGGCTATGCACGTGGCCTGATCGGCTACAAGTCCGAACGCAGCCTGCAAGGAGGCACCACCCATTGGCTGCGCCCGCGCCTACTGGGCTACGCTGCCGCGCTGGGGGTGATGATCGCAGCGCTGGTAGTGGCCTTGCAGCTGCGGCCGATGGTGTCGCTGGACGTGATCAAGGACCGCGGCCTGTTCCGCGAAAACGCTCAGGGCCAGATCGAGAACATCTACCTGCTCAAGGTCATCAACAAGACCGAACGCACCCGGCACTACGAACTGCGCCTGCTCGACGCCGACGGCTTCAGCCTGCAGGGCAAGACTTCATTCATGATCCCGGCCGGGGAAATGAGTGAACTGCCGGTGTCGGTGGCGCTGCTCGCCGAGCGCCCGGCCAGCAGCTCGCAGACACTGAGCTTCGAGATCCGCGAGCGCGACGACCCCGCCATCCGCAGCGTGGCCCACAGCCGCTTCGTCGCACCGATGAACCGGTGATCCCTTACACTGACCCAACCTTGCCTGCCAGGCTTCGACAGAAGGCCAGAATGAAACGCTACGAACGCTTTGCCGACGACATCGCCGAACTGATCCGCTCCGGGGTGCTGGGCCCCGGCCAGCGCGTGCCCTCGGTGCGCTATGCCAGCCAGACCCACGGGGTCAGCCCGTCCACCGTGTTCCAGGCCTACTACCTGCTGGAGCGGCGCGGGCTGATCCGTGCCAGGCCGCGCTCGGGCTACTTCGTCAACGCCCACGCCCCGCGCCAGTTCAGCGAGCCGCAGGCATTGCAGCCGGTCAGCGAGTCCACCGATGTCGACGTCAGCGCGCTGGTGTTCTCGATCCTCGACTCGATCAAGGACCCCAGCACCGTGCCGTTCGGCTCGGCCTTCCCCAGCCCCGAACTGTTCCCGCTGCAACGCCTGTCGCGTTCGCTGGCCAGCGCCAGCCGCAGCATGGACCCGCGCATGGTGGTGACCGACCTGTCACCCGGCAACCCGCAGCTGCGCCGGCAGATTGCGCTGCGCTACATGGTCGGTGGGCTGATGCTGCCGATGGAAGAACTGCTGATCACCAACGGCGCGCTGGAAGCCCTGAACCTGTGCCTGCAGGCCGTCACCCAGCCTGGCGACCTGGTGGCCATCGAAGCCCCTGCCTTCTATGCCTGCCTGCAGGTACTGGAGCGGCTCAAGCTCAAGGCAGTGGAAATCCCTGTGCACCCGCGCGAAGGCATGGACCTGGGCGTGCTGGCGCAGACGCTGGAAAAGCACGCGGTCAAGGCCGTGTGGTGCATGACCAACTTCCAGAACCCGGTGGGCGCCAGCATGCCGGAGGCGAAAAAGCAGGCACTGGTGGAACTGCTGGCGCGTCATCAGGTGCCATTGATCGAAGACGACGTGTACGCCGAACTGTACTACGCGCAACAGGCACCCAAACCGGCCAAGGCGTTCGACACCCAGGGGCTGGTAATGCACTGCGGATCGTTCGCCAAGAGCCTGGCGCCGGGCTACCGCATCGGCTGGGTGGCGGCCGGGCGCTTTGCGCAGAAAATCGAACGGCTCAAGCTGATGACCTCGCTGTGTGCCTCGATGCCGGCCCAGGCGGCAATCGCCGACTACTTGCAACATGGCGGCTACGACCGCCACCTGCGCAAGCTGCGCTATGCCCTGGAAGGCCAGCAGGCCAACATGCTGGCGGCCATCGCCCGGCACTTTCCGGCGCAGACGCGGGTCAGCCAACCGTCCGGCGGCTACTTCCTGTGGCTGGAGCTGCCCGAACAGATGGACGCCCTCAAGTTGTTCCACATGGCCCTGGCCCAAGGCATCAGCATCGCCCCCGGGCCGATTTTCTCGCCCACCCGGCGCTTCGGCAACTGCATCCGCCTGAACTACGGCAGCCCCTGGCATGAGGATGCCGAACGGGCCATGGAAACCCTGGGGCGGATCATCCGCTCGTTCTGATGGCTGATGATCCGGTGAGCGACTATAGTTGCCCGATCCGCTCACCAGGCCATCGTCATGCAAGCAGATTCGCTTCCGTCATTGGCACAGCTGCAAGCGCGTGTCGCAGAGCTGGAAGCCCGCCTGGCCGAGCGCGACAACACTGCACAGGCGCACATCCAGCTGCTGGGCGAACTGCTCGACAACAGCCTGGCCAACGTGTTTGCCGCCGACCGCAGGCTGCGCCTGATAGCCATCAACCGCATGGCCCGGGAAACCTTTGAGCGTTACCGTGGCTTCGTGCCGCAGATTGGCGATTATGTGCCGCAGTTTTTGGCCAACCAACCGGACATCATGGGCCGCCTGGCACCGGTGTGGCCACGCGTGCTGGCCGGCGAAGCCTTCATCGATACCCTCACCCTGGGCCCGCCTGACGCTCCCCGTCATTACGAAATCCGCTACCACCCGTTGCGCGATGCGCAGCAGCAGATCCAGGGCGGGTATCTGTTTGCCTACGACATCACCGAACGCATGGCCGAGCAGGAGCGCCTGCGCCACGTCGAAGAGGCGCTACGCCAGTCGCAGAAAATGGAGGCGCTCGGCCAGTTGACCGGCGGTATCGCCCACGACTTCAACAACCTGCTGGGCAGCCTGCTGGGCAGCCTTGAGCTGGCAGAGCAACGCCTCGGCCAGCAACGCCTTGCCGACACAGCCCGCATGCTCGAGCTCGGCCGCAGCAACGCACTGCGCGCCGCAGCCCTGGTGCAGCGATTGCAGGCCTTTTCGCGCCAGCAGACGCTGATGCCACAAGCGGTGGACGTGCAGCGCCTGGTCGCCGACATGCATGACCTGATCCGCAGCTCGATCGGCCCGCACATTGACTTCCAGGACCAGACGCAGGCCGCGCAATGGTCGATTTGCATCGACCCGCAACAGCTGGAAAACGCCCTGCTCAACCTGTGCATCAACGCCCGTGACGCCATGCCGCTGGGCGGCACCTTGCGCATCGGCTGCGAAAACGCCGATTTAGCCCCAGCCGAGGCCAAGCGCCTGGACCTGCCGACGGGCCACTATCTGCACATTCGTGTCGAGGACACCGGCGTGGGCATGTCCAGTGCGGTGCAGGAGCACGCCCTCGAACCCTTTTTCACCACCAAACCGTTGGGCCAGGGCACCGGCCTGGGGTTGTCGATGGCCTATGGCTTTGTCCGCCAGTCCGGGGGGCAGTTGCTGATCGACAGCGTTACCGGGCGAGGCACTTGCATTCACCTGTACCTGCCTCGGGACAAGAGTGCCCCCGCAACCTGCCACGAGGCGCCGGCCACATCCACCGCCGCCCCCGTACAGGTGCGTGGGCGCCGGATCATGCTGGTGGAGGACCAACCGGCCTTGCGCCTGGTGCTGGTCGAAGTGCTGACCGAACTGGGCCACCAGGTGCAGGCTTTCGAGACTGGCCCCCAGGCACTCGAATCGTTGCAGGAAGGGCCACCACCGGACTTGCTGATCACCGATGTCGGCCTGCCCGGGCAAATCGACGGCTACCAGCTCGCAGAGGCCTACCAGGACCTCGTGGGGCATGCCCCGGTATTACTGATTACCGGCTATGACACCGCCGATACGGTGCACCTTGCCCGGCCCGACAGGCGCACCGAACTGCTGCACAAACCCTTTGACCTGACCACCCTCGGCGAACGGGTCGAGCGGCTGCTGGGCATTCACCACCCCCGCGTTAACTGGCTATTCGCCAGTTGCCGAACACGCTAAAGTCTCGGCTTCATTTTCTGTCGGACTTCGGCATGCCCTCCCGCGACCTGCATACACTGCGCCAACAAGTCGAAGCCCTGCAGCGGCAGAACGCGTTGCTGGAAGCCCGCCTGGCAAGTCATCAGCAACACGATCAGGACTTCTACCGCTCGCTGTTCGACACCATGGACGAAGGTTTCTGCATCATCGAGTTTTTCGACGGCCCGCACGGCCCGCTGAGTGACTATGTGCATGTGCTGGCCAATGCGGCTTACGCCAAGCACGCCGGTATCCCCAACGTGGTCGGGCAGAAACTGCGCGAGATGGTGCCTGACGAGGCCGATGACTGGGTCGCCCGTTATGGCACGGTGCTGCGCACGGGCGAGCCCCTGCATTTCGAGCAGGAGCTGATCGCCACCGGGCATGTGTTGTCGGTGACCACCTTCCGGGTAGAGCCTGCCGAAAAGCGTCAGGTGGCGGTACTGTTCAAGGATGTTACCGAGCGACGGCGGGCCGAGCTTGCCCTGCAGCGCCTGAACGAGGAGTTGGAACAACGGGTGAATGCGGCATTGGCAGAACAGGCCAAGGCCGAGGAGGCCCTGCGCCAGGCACAGAAGATGGAAGCGATCGGCCAGCTCAGTGGCGGCATCGCCCACGACTTCAACAACCTGCTGGGTGGCATCCTGAGTGCCCAGGAGCTGATGCACCAACGCCTGGAGCAATCCCGTTTCGACGCCCTGGAACCGTTGCTGAGGCTGTCCAGCGGTTCCGCACGGCGGGCCTCTTCGCTGGTACACCGGCTGCTGGCATTCTCCCGTCAGCAGACCTTGCAGCCCTGCGCCACGCAGGTGGCCACGCTGGTGGGCGGCATGGAAGAGTTGCTGCGCCGTACCATCGGCCCTTCCATCACCCTGACCAGCCGGTTCCCTTACCCGCTGTGGCCGACCTTCATCGACCCGCCGCAACTGGAAAGCGCCCTGCTCAACGTGTGCATCAATGCCCGCGATGCCATGCCTGCCGGCGGTGTGATCGATATCCTCGGTGACAACCTGCAGCTCGACGACGAGCAAGCCCGCGCACTGGAACTGCCAGCTGGCGGATACGTACGGCTGAGTATCATCGACAACGGCAATGGCATGTCGGCGGAGGTGGCCGAGCGTGCGGTCGACCCGTTCTTCACCACCAAGCCGATGGGCCAGGGCACGGGCCTGGGCTTGTCGATGACCTACGGTTTCGTGCGCCAGTCAGGCGGGCAGCTACGGGTGCTGTCGACCCTGGGCGAAGGCACCCGCATCGAACTTCTGTTCCCCCGCCACCACCAGGCCCCCGAAGCCCCGCCACCCGAGCCACAGCGCCTGCGGCAGGAAAAAAACAGCTCGGCCACACAGCGTATCCTGCTGGTCGAAGACCAGATTGCCTTGCGCGTGGTGGTCTGCGAGGTGCTGGAAGAGCTGGGCTACCTGGTCGACGCATTCGAGAATGGCCCGACTGCCCTTGCCCACCTGCAGAATGCCCAGCGCCCAGACCTGCTGCTGAGCGATATCGGCCTGCCCGGCGGCCTGAACGGCCGCCAGCTGGCGGAACGTTGCCGCCAGCGCTACCCCGACCTCAAGGTGTTGTTCATCACCGGCTACGACGAAAGCGCGGCGCACAGTGACGGCCAGTTGTTGCAAGGCACTCAGGTGCTGACCAAGCCGTTCGAGCTGGAAGTGCTGGCCGAACGGGTACGCACGCTGCTGGAGGATTGACCGGCGCGCTCAGCGCCCGCCACCCAGGTCGACGAAGCTGCCGGTGGAGTACGAGGCCTTGTCCGAGAGCAGCCAGAGGATGGCCTCGGCCACTTCCTCGGGGCGCCCGCCGCGGCCCATGGGCAAACCGGGCTCAAGCTTGCTGACCCGGTCGGGGTCGCCGGACAGCGCATGGAAGCCGGTATGGATGTAGCCTGGCCGTACGCCATTGACCCGCACGCCCTCGCCTGCCACTTCCTTTGCCAGGCCGAGGGTGAAAGTGTCGAGGGCGCCCTTGGAAGCGGCATAGTCCACGTACTCGTTGGGCGACCCCAGGCGTGCGGCCACCGACGACACGTTCACGATCGCCCCGCCCTGCCCGCCGTGCCGGCGCGCCATGCGCAGCAGCGCGTGCTTGGCACAGAGCATGGGGCCGACGATGTTGGTTTTCATGACCTTGAGCAGGCGAAATTCGGACATGTCGTCGACCCGGCTTTGCTGACCGATGGTGCCGGCATTGTTGACCAGTGCGGTGACCGGGCCGAGCGCTTCGTCCACACGCTGGAACAGCTGGATGATCTCGTCTTCGACGCTGGCGTCGGCGCGCACGGTGATGGCCTTGGCGCCCAGCTGGCGGACCTGGTCGAGGATGTGCTCGGCGGCCTGCTCGTCGCTGTGGTAGTTGATGCAGATGCGGTAACCCTGGCGGGCGGCCAGCAGTGCCGTGGCTGCGCCAATGCCGCGGCTGGCACCGGTGATGACGATGACTTTCTCCATGGGTCTGCCAATCATTTGAAAAGGGAGCCTCGACAATAGGTGAAAAGGCTGTGCGTGGGAATGACCTTCCTTCAGCTACGGCCTGGGAAACAACGCCTCGAATCGCGGCGTCGCCCGCGCGGTGAAACCCAGCCCCTGGTGCATGATGAAATAGGCGGCGATTTCATGCCGCTCGGCGAAGGCATAGCCTTCCTCCGGGCCAAGCACCATCAACAGTGTATCCAGGGCATCGGCACGCAGCACCGAAGGGTCGACCACCGATACGGCCGCCAGCGCGTGCCTGACCGGCCGGCCGACGCGTGGATCGAAGGTGTGCGAATAACGCTGGCCGCCTTCCTCGAAATAGTTGCGGTAATCCCCGGCCGTGGCGACGCCGTAGCCATCCAGGGCGATGGCGCGCTCCACTTGCTGCTCGCCCTCGCCACTCGGTACCTCGAGGGCGATACGCCAGGGCGAGCCATCCGGCTTGCGGCCGACACCCTTGAGTTCGCCGGTGATCTCTACCAGATAGGCCTGGATACCCAGGGCGGCCAGCCTGGCGCCGACCCGATCCACGGCATAACCGGCGAGCATGCTGTCGAAGTCCAGCTGCGCCGCCACGTCCTTGCACAGCGTTTCGCCATCCAGGTGCAAGTGCTGGAGGCCTACCCGTGCCTGCGCCCGAGCCAGCGTGCTGGTGTCCGGCACCTGCCTCCCGCGGGACTGTGGGCCGAAGCCCCAGAGGTTCATCAACGGCAACACCGTCAGGTCGAAAGCCCCGCCACTCTCGCGGTACAGCGACTCACCGTACACCAGCAATTGCCGCATCTCTTCCGGCACCACCTGACAGGCCCCGGCCGGCAGCGCATTGAAGCGGGAGACCACGGAATCGCCGCGCCAGTTGGAAAACTGCCTGTCGAGCGTTTCCAGAATCAGCTCGACTTCGGCTTTTACTTGCCGAGAATCAAGCGTCTGCGCAGTGGCGACGTACTGGATCGAATATGTGCTACCCATGGTCGGCCCGCCGAAGCGTTCGATCCTTTCGCCGCAGCCATACAGCAACGTGACCAGCATCACCAGCAGGCTTGCGCGCATCATTCGACACCTCGCAGACACTGGCCGCCGTTGCGCGGCGCAGGCTATTTCACCAGAAATTGCAAGATGGCAATTGGCCTACCGTTCATCAGCAAGTCTGGTTAAAAACCGAACAAATTCCTCGTTTTACAATCAGAAGTGCGCGGATGTTCAACCTCCCGCTCCCTTTCCGCTAAACGTCCCGGACGCAATAAAAACCATTGTGCGCATAAGCGCACACGGGCGTTCTTTGCCCAGAATCTGGAGGACAGAATATGTCTAGCCATTCGTTGCAGAGCGTCGAACGCCTGCAGAGCCGCATCCGCGCCCAGCGCCAGCCGCAACAGAAGCCTTTCTGGCGGCGCCTGCTGGCCATCGCCTCATCTTCTCAGCGTAGTTGGCACGGAGGAATCGAGCTCAAGGGATACAAGGAATTGTCCAACGCCACGCCGGTTGCACCGGTCACGGTCGGCCAGATCCAGCTGGCGATTCCGCTCGGCCGGGGTCGCCGGTTTGTCCAGCCTTGCGTGCAGCCGGGCCAGCATGTGCGCAAGGGTGAAGTGATCGGTATTGGCGATGACACCACCGCTTGGGTACATGCCAGTACCTCCGGCATCGTGGATCGGATTGACCTTGCCTTCGCCGCCGATTCGGCCGAACCCGTCATGGCCGTCATGCTGAACGCAGATGGCCTGGATGAGTGGGTCGAACGCCCGCTGCCGGGCCTGCCGCATACACCCGAGGCACTGGTCGAACGCGCATTGCAGATGGGTATCGTCGGCCTTGGCGGGGCGGGTTTCCCGACCGCCCTCAAGCTGGCCGGTGCCCGGCAGCCCGACCTGCTGCTGATCAACGGTGCCGAATGCGAGCCCTTCCTTACCTGCGATGATCGCCTCATGCGCGAAAATGCCGAGGCGTTGATCGAGGCTGCCGACTATGTCGCCGCGCTGCTGGGAATAACGGCAACCCGTTTTGGCATCGAAACCAACAAACCGGAGGCGATGGCCACGTTACGTGCCGCCGCTCGCCAGGCACGCACCCGGGTCGAGATATGTCCACTACCGGAGCGTTACCCGGCAGGCGGCCAGCCGCTGATGATCAAGAGCCTCAGTGGCCGCAACCTGGCACCGGGGAGCCGGCCTGCCGATATCGGTGTGCTGGCGCTGAATGTTGCAACGCTCTACGCACTGGGCCGGGCCGTGTTCCAGGGTGAACCCTTGATCAGCCGCGTGCTGACGCTGACCGGGGACTGCGAGCACCCCGGCAATGTCCGGGTGCCGGTGGGTTACCCGGTCAGCGAACTGCGTGCGATGGCGGGCGCATCGCCAACAGGACAGATGACCCAGGTCGGCGGCCCGATGATGGGGCTGCCGCTACCGGCCGCCAACGCCTTCGTCAGCAAGACCAGCAGTTGCCTGATATTCGGCGCTGAACGGTACCTGCCGGCTACCCGCCCCGCAGGCAGTTGCATTCGCTGTACACGCTGCGTGGATGTCTGCCCGATGTCGCTCAGGCCGCTGGATCTCTACGCTGCAGCCGAACGCCAGGACAAGGCCAGCCTGCAGCAGTTGCGCCTGGATGCCTGTATCGAATGCGGCAGCTGCAGCAGCGTCTGCCCGAGCAGTATCCCGCTGCGCGAACGCTTTCGCCAGAGCAAGACCGAGGTCCGCGCATGAGCCTGATACGCCATCCCGTTCCACAACGGCTGCGCACGGTGATGCTGCTGGTGGTCCTGTGCCTCCTGCCGGGCACGGCCCTGTACGCCTGGCAATTCGGCGTTGTGGTCTGGTTGCAGACCTTATGGTGCGTGCTGTTCGCCCTGGGCTTCGAAGCTGCCCTGCTGCGCCTGCGCGGGTGCCATGTACGCGAGGGTTTGAGTGACCTCAGCTGGCTGGTGCTAGGCCTGATCCTGGCTCGGGCACTGCCGCTGCTGGTGCCGCTGTGGATGATCGCCGTGGCCAGTTTTGCCGCGCTCGCGCTGTGCAAGCACGCCAGTGGAGGCCTTGGTCGCAACCGTCTCAACCCTGCCATGGTGGGCCTGGGGGTCGTTGCCATCTGCTTCTACCAGCAGTTGTACCCCGCACCCTCGAACCATACCCCCTGGACCGCGACCCTGGGCGTGAAGACGGTTCTGCTGCAACAGCTACAGTGGGTGCCGCGCCTGGATCTCGATGCGTTTGCCGGCGCCACGCAACTGGCGCAGAACGAATTCACCCATATCACCCACAATCTGTCGGGGTACGGCTACATTGCCGGCGGTTTGCTGCTGGCTTTGCTGCGGGTGATCCGAATCGAGATTCCACTGGCGATGGTCGCAAGCACGGTATTGCTGTGCATGGCCGCCGGCCACAGCCTGCAGGAAGCCGTGTACAACCTCAGCCTCGGCGGCTACCTCTTCACCGCCTTCTTCATCGCCACCGATCCGGTCACCAGCCCCGATACACGCGCCGGTCGCATTCTCTTCGGGGTGACCGTTGGCACGCTCACCGAACTCATTCGCGAATTCGGGCTTTATGCCGATGGTCTCTGCTTCGCCGTGCTGGCCGGCAACCTGCTGGTGCCGCAAATCGACCGGTTGGTGCTACGTGCACAACGCCCCTGGTACGCCGCGCGTACCTGATCAGGGCAGTAGCAACGCATTGAGCCTAGCCCTGGCCCGGCTCAATGCCCTGCCGACGCCGGCCCCGCCTTGGCGGTGAAGGGCGGCTTGGCGAACCACACCAGCAGGATCAACCCGGCAAATACCCAGGTCATCAAGGTGAAATAATCCACCGTCGACATCATGTACGCCTGCCCGTTGAGTATCTGCTCCAGTTGCGCATAGCCCTGCGGGTTGGCCCCGCCCAGCTGCTCCAGGGTATGCCGGGTGGCCGGGTCGAACTGGCTGATGTGCTCGCTCAGGTAGGCATGGTGCTGGTCCGCTCGCCGAATCCAGATCCAGGTCGTCAGCGACGCCGCAAAACTGCCGCCCAAGGTGCGCAGGAAGGTCGCCAGCCCGGAGCCATCGGCAATCTGCTGCGGTGGCAGGTCGGACAACAGGATGCTCAGGGTCGGCATGAAGAACAGCGCCACGCCAATACCCATGAACAGCTGCACCAGCGCCACATGCTGGAAGTCCACCTCGCTGGTGAACCCGGCACGCAGGTAGCAGCTGCTGCCGATCGCCAGGAACGCCAGCCCGGCCAGCACGCGCAAGTCGAAGCGGTGCGCGTACTTGCCCACGAACGGCGACATGAGCACCGGCAACAGGCCGATCGGTGCCACCGCCAGGCCTGCCCACGTCGCGGTATAGCCCATCTGCGTCTGCAACCACTGCGGCAGGATCAGGTTGATGCCGAAGAACCCTGCATAGCCCCCAACCAGCACGATGGTGCCGACACGGAAGTTGCGGTGCGCGAACAGGCGCAGGTTGACCACCGGGTGACGGTCAGTCAGTTCCCAGATAACGAACACCGCCAGGAACACCACCGAGATCAGGCTGCCGACCATGATGAACGACGACTCGAACCAGTCCAGGTCATTGCCCTTGTCCAGTACCACCTGCAAGGCACCGACGCCAACGACCAGCGTCAGCAGGCCGATGTAGTCCATCGGCTGGCGGCTGGTGACTACCGGCCGGTTGCGCATCTGCTGGCGCACCACGGCGGCGGCGAACAGGCCGATGGGCACGTTGATGAAGAAGATCCACGGCCAGCTGTAGCTGTCGGTGATCCAGCCCCCGAGGATCGGCCCGGCAATCGGCGCCACCACCGTGACCATTGCCAGCAACGCCAGGGCCATGCCGCGCTTGGCCGGCGGGTAGACGGCAATCAGCAACGTCTGGGTCATCGGGTACAACGGCCCGGCCACCACACCCTGCAACACACGAAAACCGACCAGCTCCGGCATCGACCGGGCAATACCGCACAGGAACGAGGCCAGCACGAACAGCAGCGTGGCCCAGATGAACAGCTTCACTTCGCCAAACCGCCGGCTGAGCCAGCCGGTCAGCGGCAGGGCGATGGCATTGCTCACCGCGAACGAGGTGATGACCCAGGTGCCCTGCTCGTAGCTCACCCCCAGGTTGCCGGAAATGGTCGGCAAGGCCACGTTGGCGATGGTGGTGTCGAGCACCTGCATGAACGTCGCCAGTGACAGGCCGATGGTGGTCAGCAGCAGGCTCGGCGGCGTGAACTGGGCAGCAGCGTTGTTGCTCATCGCTGGGCCGTCTTGCCGGTTGCGCTGTTTTCGTGGATCAGCCGGGCGATCAGGTTGTCGGCTTCGACCAGCTGGCGGTCATACACCTGGGTGGTGTAGCTGGCCTGCTGCGGTGGTTGCTCAGCCAAGGCCGGCCCGCTCTGGTCGTGCAGGTCGACCTCGACCACCGTGGACAGGCCGATACGCAGCGGGTGGTCCTTGAGCTGGTCGGGGCTGAGGTGGATGCGCACCGGCACGCGCTGGACGATCTTGATCCAGTTACCGGTGGCATTCTGCGCCGGCAGCAGGGCGAACGCGCTGCCGGTACCGGCGCCGAGGCTGTCGACCGTGCCGCTGTAACTGACCTCGCTGCCGTACAGGTCGGCGCTGATCTGCACCGGCTGGCCGATACGCATGTTGCGCAGCTGGGTTTCCTTGAAGTTGGCGTCGATCCACACCTGGTCCAGCGGGATCACTGCCATGGTCGCAGTGCCCGGCTGCAGGCGCTGGCCCAGTTGCACGGTACGCTTGGCGACGTAGCCGGTGACCGGCGCCACCAGGGTGGTACGCGCGTGGTCGAGGTAGGCCTGGCGCACGTCGGCGGCAGCAGCCATCACCTCGGGGTGCGAGGACACCACGGTGTCGTCGACCAGCGCACTGCTGGTGCTGAGTTGCTGGCGCGCACTGTTGACGGCAGCCTCGGCCACGCTCAGGTCATCGCGGGCATGGGACAATTCTTCCGCAGCAATTGCACCGCTGTCGGCCAGTACCTTGCGCCGGTTGAAGTCCTGCCGGGCCTTGCGCAGTTCGGCCTGGCGCGTCTCCAGCTGGGCCTTGAGCGAGTCGACGTTGCTGTACAGCCCGCGCACCTGGCGCACGCTGCGCGCCAGCCTGGCTTCGGCGGACTGCAGGGCCACCTCGCTGTCAGCCGGGTCGAATTGCAGCAATACCTGGCCAGCATGGACCAGGTCACCGTCATCGGCACCGATGCTGGTGACGGTGCCGGTAATCAGCGGGGTGATCTCCACCACGTTGCCGTTGACGTAAGCATCGTCGGTGCTTTCGTGCCAGCGCCCGACCAGGCTGTACCAGGCCCAGGCGCCGACACCGGCAAGGATCAGCAGCAACAGCAGGCCAAGCAACCAGGCCTTGCGTTTGCGCGACGGCTCGGGCGCAGCGGAGGGAGTCGGGGTGTCTGCAGGAGTGGCCATGACAATACCTTGGATAATTCGTGACAGGGATCAACGATCGCCAAAGCGGCGGATCGTCAACGGGTCGCCGGCAGCGAGCAGAACCTTGGCCAGCAGGCCTTCCAGGGCCTCGAGCTCTTCGGGTGCCAGCGCGCCGCACAACTCGTTCATGGCCGCCGCGCCGATTTCCGGCAGGCGGTCAGCCAGGCGCTGGCCATCGGTGGTAAGGGCCAGGCGCACCTGGCGACGGTCGTCGGCGCAGCGGTTGCGCACGATCAGCTCCTTCTGCTCGAGGCGGTCGAGCATGCGGGTCATCGACCCGCTGTCCAGGCCCAGGTAGCGGCACAGCTCGGCTGGGGTGTCTACCTGGTACTGGGTGACGATGATCAGCACCTTGAACTGCGCGGCGGTGACACCTTCGGATTCGAGGTGCCAGTCGAGAATGCGGTCCTTGAGGATCGCCGCACGGCCAAGCAGCATGCCAATGGCGCAGGTCTGGAAGTTTTCGGGGGAGAAATGGGCCATCAGAAGCTGCTCGGGCAATTGTGTGAAAATATTACTGCCTAGGCAGTGAATGTCAAAGCTTTGATTAGGTTGCTATGGAAAATTTCATGATTTGGCGCCCTCTGTGGGAGCGGGCATGCCCGCGAACACGGGCGAAGCCCGTGCCATCCACTGCGGTGCCTGCTTCGCGGGCACGCCCGCTCCCACAGGGATCGATGACTGCTGTTACGACAGCGCTCGCAGGCCCAACGCCTCAACCGCCCCGCAGGCAATGGCCATGCCGACCAGCTCGGCCAGGCTATCCGCCTGCAACCGCTTCATCACCCGCCCCCGGTACAGGTCCACCGTCTTCACGCTGACGCCCAGCCGCTCGGCAATTTCGCGGTTGCTCAACCCCTGGGCCAATGGCACGAACACGTCACGCTCGCGCGGGGTCAGGCCATCGACGCGCGCCTGCACCCGGGCCAGCGCCTGGTCGCCCTGGTGTGCCCGCCCGGCGCTTTCCAGCGCGGCCTGTACACTGTCGAGCAGCAACTGGTCGTTGTAGGGTTTTTCGATGAAGTCGCAGGCGCCAGCCTTGAATGCCCGCACCACGATCGGCACATCGGCATGCCCGCTGACGAAGATCACCGGCAAACCCAGGCCACGCTCGCGCATCGCCTGTTGCACCGCCAACCCGCCCAACCCCGGCATGCGCACGTCCAGCAGCACACAGGCCGGCCCATCGTCGACGCAGGCATCGAGAAACGCCTGCCCGCCGGCGAACGGCAAGGCCTGCAAGCCCACCGACTGCAGCAACCACACCGTCGAGTCGCGCATACCCTGGTCGTCATCGACCACATACACTTTCGCTTGCACCACCATCCCCCTTATCCCCTGCTGACTGCCAGGCGGCAGCACAGTACCAGACCGCCATTGTCACCGGCTCGCGCCCACAGGCTGCCGCCAAAGCCTTCGATCAGGCTGCGGCTCATGCTCAGGCCCAGGCCCAGGCCGTCGGCCTTGCTGGTGGTGAACGGCGTGAAGATTTCATCCAGGCGCTCGGGTGCCACGCCCGGGCCCTGGTCGGCCACCTCGACCCGCACGCCATCGCCATCGCGCGCGGCGCCGAGCAGGATACGTGACGGCCGCTCGCCATGCTGCTCGCGGTTGGCATCGATGGCGTTGCGCAGCAGGTTCACCAGCACCTGCTCCAGCAGTACCCGGTCGGCATACACCGAAGGCAGTTGTGCGCTCATGCGCAGTTCGACCACCACCTGGTCACGCGCAGCCTCCCAGGCGCACAGGCGCATGGCCTCGCCCGCCACCTCGGCCACGTCCAGCGCCTGCAGGCGGCGCGGCCCCTTGCGCAGAAAGGCGCGCAGGCGACGGATCACTTCGGCGGCATGGGTAGCCTGCTCGCTGATGCGCTGCAGGCCCTGCCCTACCCGCTCGCGGGCCTGCGGGTCGCGCTCCAGGCCCTGCAGGTAGCGCTGGCTGGCGTTGGCGTAGTTGACCACTGCGGCCAGCGGCTGGTTGATCTCGTGGGCGATGCCCGAAGCCAGCTCGCCCAAGGTAGCCAACCGGGCACTGTGCGCCAGGCTTTCCTGGGCCTCGATGCGCAGGGTGATGTCGCGGGACACGCTGACCACCTCCACCACCGCGCCGGTGTAGGTTTCGCGAATGGCCCGGCTGGCGATTTCGAACCAACGGTAACCGCCTGTGGCCTGGCGCACCCGGCAGGTCATGGTGTGGTAGCCGTCCTGGTCCAGGGCGGCGGCGGCCTGGCGCAAGACCTGGCGGCGTTCGCGCGGGTGCAGCAGGGTATGCACGGCCATGCCACGCAGCTGCTCGGGCCACAGGCCAAGCAGGCGGAATGCCGCCGGCGAGGCATCGAGGAAACGGCCATCGGGGCTGTGCCGGGAGATCAGGTCAGTGGTGTTCTCGATGATCAGCCGGTACAGGCGCCGGGCGCGACTGGCCTCCCGTGCATCGCGGCGCTCGTCACTGGCGTCGCGGCAACGCGCCAGCACCTGCTGGCCCTGGTCGTCAGGGATGAAGCTCCACAGCACGATGCGTTCGCCGACCTGCACTTCGACATCGGCGATCGCCCGGCGCTGGCGCAGGCAGGCGCGCACCAGGGCAGCGCAGTTGCCCGGCAGCCAACTGGCCAGTGCCGGGCCTTCATCGACCCAGGCCTGCAGCGCCGGGTTGAGTGCCAGCGGCCTGGCGTCGCCGGCCAGCATCAGGCTGGGTTGTGGGTCCTTGGCGAGCAAGGGGTAGGCAGTGTTGTCCACGGTAGGCGGCTCGTTGTTATAGTAGTTTTACCATATTGCTATAGTCGATATTCCTAATACCATAGCGACTCGCGTAAAAACTGCGACAAGGGACAGCGGCTCACCGTCCGCCTCCCTGCACCCTGAACAGAGCTAACAATCAGCCACCGGGGGCCAAGCGCACAGGTTGTGCCTGCCTCCCCTACAGGATTACCGCATGTCGATCTATGCCCAGGGCCTGATGCCCGCTGCCGTCAATCATGTCGCCCTCACCCCGCTGAGTTTCATCGAACGCACCGCTGCCGTATACGGCAATTACCCGGCGGTGATCCACGGTGCCATCCGCCGCAACTGGCAACAGACCTACCAACGCTGCCGGCGCCTGGCCAGCGCCCTGGTGGGCCGGGGTATCGGCCGTGGCGACACCGTGGCGGTGATGTTGCCGAACATTCCGGCCATGCTCGAAGCCCATTTTGGCGTACCCATGACCGGCGCCGTGCTCAACACCCTGAACGTACGCCTGGACGCCGAGGCCATCGCCTTCATGCTGCAGCACGGCGAGGCCAAGGTGCTGATCACCGACCGCGAATTCCATACCGTCATCGAGGCGGCCCTGGCCCTGCTCGAACACCCACCATTGGTGGTGGATGTGGATGACCCGGAATATGGCGAAGGCCGTGCGGTCAGTGAACTGGACTATGAGGCGTTCCTCGCCGAAGGTGACCCGGACTTTGCCTGGGAATGGCCCGATGACGAGTGGCAGGCGATTTCGCTCAACTACACCTCCGGTACCACCGGCAACCCCAAGGGCGTGGTCTACCACCACCGTGGCGCCTACCTGAACGCTCTGGGCAACCAGATGACGTGGGCCATGGGCCATCGCCCGGTATACCTGTGGACCCTGCCGATGTTCCATTGCAACGGCTGGTGCTACCCGTGGACCATCACCGCGCTGGCCGGCACCCATGTGTTCCTGCGCCGGGTCGACCCGCAGAAGATCCTGACCCTGATCCGCGAACACCGGGTCAGCCACCTGTGCGGCGCGCCGATCGTGCTCAACGCCCTGGTCAACATGCCCGAAGCGGCCAAGGCGGCCATCGAGTACCCGGTGCAGGCCATGGTCGCCGGCGCCGCGCCACCCGCCAAGGTCATCGGTGCCGTGGAAGAGATGGGCATCCAGGTCACCCACACCTACGGCCTGACCGAAGTCTACGGCCCGGTGACCGTATGTGCCTGGCATGACGAATGGGATGAGCTGTCGCTGGAGGATCGCGCACGGATCAAGTCCCGCCAGGGCGTGCGTTACCCGACTCTGGATGGCCTGATGGTCGCCGACCCGCAAACCCTCGAGCCGGTACCGCGCGACGGCAACACCCTGGGCGAGATCTTCATGCGTGGCAACACGGTGATGAAGGGCTACCTGAAGAACCCCGAGGCCACCGCCGAAGCCTTCCGTGGCGGCTGGTTCCACACCGGTGACCTGGCCGTGTGGCATGCCGACGGCTATGTCGAGATCAAGGACCGGCTCAAGGACATCATCATTTCCGGTGGCGAGAACATCTCCACCATCGAGGTCGAGGACGCCCTGTACAAGCACCCGGCGGTACTGGAAGCCGCGGTGGTGGCGCGCCCGGATGAAAAATGGGGGGAAACCCCGTGTGCCTTCGTTGCCCTCAAGCCGGGCCGCGAAGACACCCGCGAAGCCGACATCACCAGCTGGTGCCGCGAGCACCTGGCCGGGTTCAAGGTGCCGAAGACGGTGGTGTTTGGCGAACTGCCGAAGACTTCCACCGGCAAGATCCAGAAGTACGTGCTGCGCGACCGGGCCAAAGCCCTCTGAGTCCGTAGCGCCTTTTTCGCGGGCATGCCCGCTCCCACAGGGGCCGCACAAGGCTTGAGGCTTGCGCTACCGCTGTGGGAGCGGGCGTGCCCGCGAAGAGGCCCGCCCAGATATCCACCCTTCCAAGAGCACACGATGACTACCTACACCGCCCCCCTGCGCGACATGCGCTTCGTCCTGCATGACGTATTCAACGCCCCGGCCCTGTGGGCCCGCCTGCCCGCCCTGGCCGAACGCATCGACGCCGACACGGCCGACGCCATCCTCGAAGAAGCAGCCAAAGTCACCGGCCAGCTGATTGCCCCGCTCAGCCGCAACGGTGACGAGCAAGGCGTGCGCTTCGACGCAGGCGTTGTCACCACCCCCGATGGCTTCCGCGAGGCCTGGCACACCTACCGCGAAGGCGGTTGGGTCGGCCTGGGCGGCAACCCCGAACATGGCGGCATGGGCATGCCGAAAATGCTCGGTGTACTGTTCGAAGAAATGCTCTACGCCGCCGATTGCAGCTTCAGCCTGTATTCGGCGTTGAGCGCCGGCAGTTGCCTGGCGATCGATGCCCACGCCAGCGAAACGCTCAAGGCCACCTACCTGCCGCCCCTGTACGAAGGCCGCTGGGCCGGCACCATGTGCCTCACCGAACCCCATGCCGGCACCGACCTGGGGCTGATCCGCAGCCGCGCCGAACCCCAGGCCGATGGCAGCTATCGCATCAGCGGCAGCAAGATCTTCATCACCGGGGGTGAACAGGACCTGACCGAGAACATCGTCCACCTGGTGCTGGCCAAACTGCCGGATGCGCCCTCGGGCGCCAAGGGCATCTCGCTGTTCCTGGTGCCCAAGTACCTGGTCGAGGCCGATGGCCGCCTGGGCGCGCGCAACGCCGCCCATTGCGGCTCGGTCGAACACAAGATGGGCATCAAGGCCTCGGCCACCTGCGTGATGAACTTCGACGGTGCCGTCGGCTACCTGGTGGGTGAGCCGAACAAGGGCCTGGCGGCGATGTTCACCATGATGAACTACGAGCGCCTGTCCATCGGCATCCAGGGCATCGGCTGTGCCGAGGCGTCCTACCAGAGCGCCGCCCGCTACGCCAACGAACGCCTGCAAAGCCGCGCCGCCAGCGGCCCGCAGGCACAGGACAAGGCGGCCGACCCGATCATCCACCACGGCGACGTGCGGCGTATGCTGCTAACCATGCGTACCCTCACCGAAGGTGGCCGGGCGTTTGCCGCCTACGTCGGCCAGCAGCTGGACCTGGCGCGCTACGCCGAAGACGCCGGCGAACGCGAGCATGCGCAGCGCCTGGTGGCGCTGCTGACGCCGGTGGCCAAGGCGTTCTTCACCGACAACGGCCTGGAAAGCTGCGTGCTCGGCCAGCAGGTGTATGGCGGCCACGGCTACATCCGTGAATGGGGCCAGGAGCAGCGCGTGCGTGACGTACGCATCGCGCAGATCTACGAAGGCACCAACGGCATCCAGGCCCTCGACCTGCTCGGGCGCAAGGTGCTGGCCGACGGTGGCCAGGCGCTGGCCAGCTTCGCCGCCGAGGTGCGGGCCTTCAGCGTGGATGCACCGTTGCACCGTGAGGCCCTGCAAACCAGCCTGGCGCGGCTGGAAGCTACCAGCGCCTGGCTGCGGGCGCGTGCCGGCGAGGACGCCAACCTGGTCAGCGCGGTGGCAGTGGAATACCTGCAGCTGTTCGGGCTGACTGCGTATGCCTATATGTGGGCGCGGATGGCGGCGGTGGCGTTGGCCAGGCATGACGAAGATGCCGCGTTTCATGGGGCCAAGCTTGCCTGTGCGGCGTTCTTCTTCCAGCGGGTGTTGCCGCGGGGGTTGGGGCTGGAGGCGAGTATTCGGGCGGGAAGTGCCAGCCTTTATGGGCTGGAGGCAGCGCAGTTCTGATGAGCCCCAGGGGGGGCGCTGTGCGCCCCTTTCGCGACACAAGGCCGCTCCCACAGGTATCGCACCACCCCATCGGGCAGCGCTTTACCTGTGGGAGCGGCCTTGTGTCGCGATGGGCTGCAAGGCAGCCCCAACGATTTCAGCCATTGTTTGCCTGCGCGAAGGGTTCTCAAACACTGGAAAACCATTGCCAATCCGACGAAAAACCGGCACAACTGATAGTCATTCGCCATTACCTCGGTTCTCGGGAGCCCTCCTGCAAGGGTAGAATGCGCAAAATCCGGAGCCGCAATGAACCACGACCGCCTCAACCCCAGCCCAGACGATGCCATCACCGACGCCGCCGCGCACTGGTGCATGCGCCTGCACGCCGAAGATTGCACGGCGGCCGAGCGCGAGGCGTTCGCCCGCTGGCTGGCGGCCGACCCGCGGCATGCCGAGGAATACCAGGCGATGCTGGAAATCTGGCAAACCGCCGACCTGCTGCCGCGCAATGCCACCGTCATCGACTTCAACCCGCCGGTGCAAAAGGCCGCGCGCCCGCGCAACTGGCGACCGCTGGCATCCGCTGCCGCGATTGCCCTTGCGGTGCTGCCGCTGGCCGGCTGGGTGGGCTGGGAACAAGGCTGGCTGCCCAACCACTACCAGCACTTCGAAGCCGGCACGCGCATGCAGACCGTGCAACTGAGTGACGGCAGCACGGTTCAGCTCAACCTCAACACCGAGCTCACCTACCTGAACTACAAGGACCAACGTCAGGTCACGCTAGAGCGTGGCGAGGCGTTCTTCAAGGTAAAGCACGACAGCAGCCACCCGTTCATCGTGCATGCCGGCCGTGGCCAGACCCGCGTCACCGGCACCCAGTTCAACGTGTGGAAGTACCAGGACCAGGTCAAGGTCACCCTGGTGGAAGGTTCGGTACTGGTGTCCAGCGACGGCAGCGCCGGTGGCTACCGCCTGGGCCCGGGAATGCAGGCCAGCTACCACAAGGGCGACTTCGAGCCGCAACTGGAGCAGAGCGACGACTACGGCAACAGCCTGGCCTGGCGCGACGGCAAGCTGGTGCTCGACAACCTGAGCCTGGAACAGGCGCTGCCAATGATCAACCGCTACCTCGATGCGCCATTGCTGCTGGCCGATGCCGGCACCGGCCGCATCCGCATCAGCGGCATCTACAACACCCGCGAGGTGGGGCGACTGGTCAACAACCTGCCCAAGGTGCTGCCGGTCTACCTGACCCGCAGCAAGGACGGCAGCACCGTGCTCAACCGCATCTCGCCGCCGCCCGACAAGGGCTGATGCCCGTCCTGCCTTACAGCGTCATCGCCGCCAACCAGCCGAACGCCAGCAATGGCAGGTTGTAGTGGATGAAGGTGGGCACCACGGTGTCCCAGATATGGTGGTGCTGGCCATCCACGTTCAACCCCGAAGTCGGGCCCAGGGTCGAGTCCGAGGCAGGCGAGCCCGCATCACCCAGGGCACCGGCAGTACCCACGATGCACACGGTGGCCAGCGGGTCGAAGCCCAGCTGTACGCACAGCGGCACGAAGATCGCGGCCAGGATCGGCACGGTGGAGAACGACGAGCCGATGCCCATGGTCACCAGCAGGCCCACCAGCAGCATCAGCAAGGCACCGATGCCCTTGCTGTGGTCGATCCACTGCGCCGAGGCTTCCACCAGGCTCTTCACGTCACCGGTGGCCTTCATCACGTCGGCAAAGCCCGAGGCGGCAATCATGATGAAGCCGATCATGGCCATCATCTTCATGCCTTCGGTGAACAGGTCATCAGTGTCTTTCCAGCGCACGATGCCCGACAGCGAGAAGATCAGGAAGCCGACCATGGCGCCGATGATCATCGAGTCCAGCCACAACTGCACGATGAACGCCGAAGCAATTGCCAGCCCGGCCACCAGCAGGGTCAGCGGGTTGTACTGGACGCTCACCTGCTCCACCTGCTCGATGCGCGCCAGGTCGTAGTCACGCTTCTTGCGGTAGCTGATGAAGACCGCCAGCAACAGGCCGGCCAACATGCCGGCGGCCGGGATGGCCATGGCGTGGGTCACATTCACGCCACTCACGTCGACACCCGCGCGGGCCACGTTGGCCAACAGGATTTCGTTGAGGAAGATGTTGCCAAAGCCCACCGGCAGGAACATGTAGGGGGTGATCAGGCCGAAGGTGATGACGCAGGCGATCAGCCGGCGGTCGATGCGCAGGCGGGTCAGTACGTACAACAGCGGCGGCACCAGCAACGGGATGAAGGCGATGTGGATAGGCAGGATGTTCTGCGACGACACCGCCACCACCAGCATCAGGCCCACCAGCAGCCATTTGACCTTGCCGCCATTGGCATGGCCCTGGCGCTCGACCATGGTCAGGGCGCGGTCGGCCAGGGCGTGGGCCAGGCCGGACTTGGCGATGGCCACGGCAAAGGCGCCCAGCAGTGCATACGACAGGGCGACCGTGGCCCCGCCGCCGAGGCCGCCGTTGAAGGCCTTGAGCGTACCCTCGATGCCCAGGCCGCCTACCAGCCCACCGGCCAGGGCCCCGATGATCAGGGCGATGACCACGTGCACGCGGGACAGGCTGAGTATCAGCATGATGCCGACCGCGGCGATCACAGCATTCATGGTTGGCTTACCTCATTGCGACAGAAAAAAAGCGCGCACTGTGCAGCAGTGGGCGGCGGATGTCAAAAACGCCATGTTGCGGCGCATTACCAATGCCTTGTGCCGCCCGGCGGTTAAATTGAACGTTTGAATAAAGAAAAACCCGCGATGGCCGACACAATCGTCAGCCACACTCTTATTACAAGGGATCCGCCCCCATGCCTTTGCGACAACTTTCCATCCAGTGGAAGATCACCCTGCTCGCCGGTCTCTGCCTGGCCGGCATCGTCACCTTGCTCGTCGGCCTGTCGCTGTACCGCATGGACCACAGCTCGGACCTGGTCAAGGCCAGCAGCATGCAGATGCTGACCGAGTCGGCGCAGTCGCGCATCGAGTCGCAGGGCGAGGTGCAGGCGCTGAACATCCGCCGCCAGTTCATGGACGCCTACCAGTACGGCGCCGGGTTCGCCCGCCAGGTGCTGTTCCTGCGTGAGCAGGCGGAAAAACGCTTTCTCGATGCCTTCGACCTGCGCGAGGACATGACCCGCCAGGTGCGTGCTGCGTTGCAGGCCAACCCTGACCTGCTCGGCCTGTCGCTGGTGTTCGAGCCCAATGCCCTGGACAACAAGGACAGCCTCTTCGCCGGCAAGGCGGAACTGGGCAGCAACGAGACCGGGCGCTTCGCCCTGTACTGGTCGCAACCGCGTGTCGGCCAGCTGACGGCCATGGCCTTGCCCGAGCATGACATGGCCAACACCGAGATCGGCCCCAGCGGCCAGCCTGCCAATACCTGGTGGGTGTGCCCACGCACGTCCGGCAAGGTGTGCGTGGTGGAACCCTACTTTTACGACATCGATGGCCAGCAGGTGCTGATGACCAGCATCGTCTTCCCGCTGGCGGTAAACGGCAAGGTGATCGCCACCCTGTCCATCGACATCAACCTCAACAGCCTGCAGGCCTTGAGCCAGGAGGCCAGCCGCAGCCTGTACGAAGGCCGTACCACCGTCGGCATCCTCAGCCCGGTCGGCCTGCTGGCCGGCTACAGCGCCGACGCCAGCAAGCTGGCCCAGCGCTTCGACCAGGTCGACAGCGCCAAGGGTGCCGAACTGGTGCGCAAGCTGGCCGACGGCAAGATGACCATCGTGCACGACCAGCAGCGCCTGAAAGTGCTGGCCGCGTTCCGGCCGATCCCGGACGCCCAGCCCTGGGGCGTGCTACTGGACGTGCCGGAAAACGCCTTGACCGGGCCGGCCGAAGCGCTGAAACAGGAACTGGACGCGCTGAACACCAGCGGCACCCTGCTGGAGCTTGGCCTGGGCCTGGCGGCGGCGATTGCCGGCCTGCTGATGGTGTGGCTGATGGCCCGCGGCGTCACCCGGCCGATCCTCGGCGTGGCAAGCATGCTCAAGGACATCGCCAGCGGCGAAGGTGACCTGACCCGCCGCCTGACCTACCAGAAACAGGACGAACTGGGCGAGCTGGCCGGCTGGTTCAACCGTTTCCTCGACAAGCTGCAGCCGACCATCGCCGAGGTCAAACGCTCGGTGCAGGCCGCGCGTGGCACCGCCGACCAGTCTTCGGCAATTGCCACCCAGACCAGCGCCGGCATGGAGCAGCAGTACCGCCAGGTCGATCAGGTGGCCACTGCCTCGCACGAGATGAGTGCCACTGCCCAGGACGTCGCCCGCAGCGCCGCCCAGGCTGCGCAGGCCGCCCGCGAGGCCGACCAGGCCACCCGCGAAGGCCTGGCGGTGATCGACCGCACCACCCACAGCATCGATGCCCTGGCCGCCGACATGAGCAACGCCATGGCCGAAGTCGAGGGCCTGGCGCAGAACAGCGAGAAGATCGGATCGGTACTGGAGGTGATCCGTTCGATCGCCGAACAGACCAACCTGCTGGCGCTCAACGCCGCCATCGAGGCGGCCCGCGCCGGTGAAGCCGGCCGTGGCTTTGCCGTGGTCGCGGACGAGGTGCGCAACCTGGCCCAGCGCACTCAGGAGTCGGTGGAGGAAACCCGCCAGGTGATCGAAGCGTTGCAGAACGGCACCCGCGAAGTGGTCGGGGCCATGGACAACAGCCACCGCCAGGCCCAGGGCGGCGTGCAGCAGGTTGGCCAGGCCGTCACCGCGCTGCAGCGCATCGGCCAGGCGGTGACGGTGATCACCGACATGAACCTGCAGATCGCCTCCGCCGCCGAGGAACAAAGCGCAGTGGCCGAGGAAATCAACAGCAACGTGGCAACCATCCGTGATGTCACCGAGTCGCTGTCGGGGCAAGCCAACGAGTCGGCGCGGGTGAGCCAGTCGCTGAACAGCCTGGCCAACCAGCAACAGGCGCTGATGGACCAGTTCCGCGTCTGAGGCGCCTGCAGGCCGCTGCCAGTCCCTTGCAGCGGCCTTCCTGCCGGGCCCGGAGCCGGTCGTCTACACTTGCGGCAACTCAGTAGCGCCACTCCAAGAGGCCCCATGAAAAAGATTCCGACGTTGCTGGCCGGCCTGCTGCTCGCAGTCGGTTTGGCCAGCACCGACAGCGCCGCTTCGGCGCAACGCTCCACGCCCATCCGCTTTGGCGCCATTGGCTGGGAAAGCGGCGCCCTCACCACCGAGATCCTGCGGCTGATCGTGGAGCGCGGGTACGGCTACCCCACCGACACCCTGCCCGGTAGTACCGTCAGCATGGAGGTGGCGCTGGCGCGCAACGATCTGCAGGTAATCGCCGAGGAATGGGCCGGGCGCAGCCCTGCCTGGGTCAAGGCAGAACAGGCCGGCCAGGTGTTCGCGTTGGGCGACACGGTCAAGAACGCCGAAGAAGGCTGGTGGGTACCGGCCTACGTGATCGAAGGCGATGCCGCACGCAAGCTCAAGCCCATGGCGCCCGACCTGCGCAGCGTCGACGACCTCAAGCATTACCCGCAGGTGTTCCGCGACCCCGAGTCGCCCGACAAAGGGCGTTTTCTCAACAGCCCCAGCGGCTGGACATCCGAGACCGTCAACAGCCAGAAACTCAAGGCCTACGGGCTGAGTGATCTCTATACCAACTTCCGCAGTGGCTCCGGGGCTGCAATGGATGCCGAAATCGGCTCGGCCATCCGCCGTGGCCAGCCGGTGCTGTTCTACTACTGGAACCCGACCCCCTTGATGGGCCGTTACAAGCTCATACGCCTGCAAGAGCCCCCTTTCGATGCCCAGGCCTGGGCCACCCTCACCGATGCCGGCAACCCCGAGCCCAAGGGTAGCAGTTCGCTGCCAGCCAAATTGTCGATTGGCGTGTCCAAGGCTTTTCGCGAGGGCTACCCGGAACTGGTGAGCGTGTTCGAGCGGGTCGACCTGCCCATCGACCGACTGAACAAGGCACTGGCCGACATGAGCGAACAGCGCACGCCGCCCCGCGACGCTGCCCTTATCTTCCTGCGCAATAACCGCGAAGTGTGGAAAGCCTGGTTGCCTGCGGACATTGCCACCAAGGTCGAGGGCAGCCTGTGAGCGGCGGCTTCCCCCAAGCCCTGCAATTCTCCTTTGCCGACAGCGTCAACCGGCTGGTCGACTGGCTGGTGCTGAATTACGGCGATCACCTGCGCGGCTTCTCTGACCAGCTGCTGCAACTGCTGGTCGGCCTGGAAACCCTGCTGCGTCTGCTGCCCTGGTGGCTGCTGCTATTGCTGGTAGGCCTGCTCGCCTGGCATGCCAGCCGCAGCTTGCTGCGCAGCGCGGTACTGGTGGCGCTGCTGGCCCTGATCGGCATGCTCGGGCTATGGGACAAACTGCTGCAAACCACGGCGTTGGTGCTGGTCAGTACCGGCCTCTGCGTACTGGTGGGTGTGCCGCTGGGCATCCTGCTGGCTGCCCGGCCGCTGGCGAAGCGGTTGCTGTTGCCGGTACTGGATGTGATGCAGACACTGCCGGCCTTCGTTTACCTGATCCCGGTGCTGATGCTGTTCGGCCTGGGCAAGGTGCCCGCCGTGTTCGCCACGCTGATCTATGCCCTGCCACCACTGGTGCGGCTGACCGAACTGGGGTTGAGCCAGATCGACCCTTCGCTGCTGCAAGCCGCGCATGGTCTGGGGGCGAGCCGCTGGCAGCGGTTGCGGCGTATCGCGCTGCCGTTGGCGCTGCCGAGCATCATGGCCGGGCTCAACCAGTCGGTGATGATGGCCCTGTCGATGGTGGTGGTGGCTTCGATGATCGGCGCCCGCGGGCTGGGCGAGGATGTGCTGTCGGGGATCCAGACCCTGAATGTCGGCCAAGGCGTCGAGGCCGGGCTGGCGATTGTCGCCCTGGCGATGGTGATCGACCGGATCAGCCAGGCGTATGGGCGTAATGCACGTTGAACAGTGTTGCCTGCCCCGGCCCTATCGCCGGCAAGCCAGCTCCCACAGGTACGCCACCGGCGCTGGCCATCGTGGCACCTTGTGGGAGCTGGCTTGCCGGCGATAGGGCCGAGCCTGACAATGCAGCCCTGTCAGCCTGAAACCGGACCCACCCGCATGTCCCTCAAAGCCCTGCGCACCCTGGTGACCATCGCCCGCCACGGCACCTTCGCCCGGGCCGCCGACCTGCTCAGCCTCACCCCTTCGGCGGTGAGCCTGCACATCAAGACCCTCGAAGACGAGCTGCAGGTCACCCTGTTCGACCGCAGCCGCCGGCAGGTGACGCTGACCGAAGCCGGCCAGCTGGCGGTGGCCCGCGCCGAGAGCATTCTGGCGGCCTATGACGAATTGGCCGACGCCCTGGCCAGCGGGCCGAGCCTGCGTGGCCGCCTGCGCCTGGGGGCAATCCACACCGTGCTGGCGCGGCGCCTGCCCAAGGCGCTGGTGTGGATCAAGGCGCACCACCCACAGCTGCACATCAGCGTGGCCTCCGGCATGTCGGCAGAGCTGGCACGGCGCGTGGAAGACGGCGAGCTCGATGCGGCGATCACCACCGAACCGGTCAGCCCCTATCCGCAGAGCCTGGACTTCACGCCGTTGTTCGAAGACCGCTTCTGGGCCATCGCCAGCCCTGAGCTGGCCGGGCAAAGCGTGCCACAGCTGCTGGCCAGCCAGCCGTTCCTGCGCTTCGACAAGCGTGCCTGGGCCGGGCGACAGATCGAGCAGGAACTGCGCCGGCAGCATTTGCAGGTGAGCGAGCAGATGGAGCTGGACAGCCAGGAAGCGCTGGCGCGCATGGCGGTGATGGGCCTGGGTGTGGCGATCATCCCCATGGCCGATGACGACCTGCAACGCTTGCCACCAGCCACCTGCCTGCCATTTGGCGAACCGCAGCTGACCCGGCGGGTGGTGTTGCTGGAGCACGAGAAGAGCCAGCGGCGGCATTTGAGTGCGGTATTGAAGACTGCGCTGGAGGCGTGAGACTGCAGGGGCCGCTGCGCGGCCCTTTCGCGACGCAAGGCCGCTCCCACAGCGAACGCGTTGCGTGTGAAGGCAGTGGCAAATCTGTGGGAGCGGCCTTGCGTCGCGAAAGGGGCGCAAAGCGCCCCCAGAACAAACATGCATTTTTTCTCAACAGTCAGTAAAGAAAACAACGTTTTTACAAATCGATCCGCACCCGTAGTCTGTGCCCCGTACCCGACCACGGAACGTCGACCATGCTCCACTTGCTGCTGACTACCCTGCTGCCGATCATCCTGCTGATTGCCCTGGGCACTTTCCTGCGCCTGCGCGGCTTGCTCGCCGACAACTTCTGGCCCGGCGCCGAGCGCCTGAGCTATTACGTACTGCTGCCGTCGCTGTTCCTCCATGGTCTGGCCACCGCCAATCTCGATGGCGTGCCGGTGCTGGGCATGGTCGGGGTACTGATGCTCTCGACCCTGGCCGGGGCCGTGCTGCTGGTGCTGTACCAGGGCGCAATGAACCACGACGGTGCCGACTTCACTTCGGTATTCCAGGGTGGCATCCGCTTCAACAACTATATCGGCGCTACCCTTGCAGCAGGCATCTACGGCAGCGCCGGCATCGCCCTGGCGGCGGTGGCCAACGCCGCCATCGTGCCACTGGTCAATCTGCTTTGCGTGCTGGTATTTGCCCGCTTCAGCGCCCGCCATAGCTCACCAGCCACGGTGCTGCGGGCCATCTTCGCCAACCCTTTGATCGTCGGTTGCGCCGGCGGGTTGCTGCTGCGCGCCAGCGGGCTGGGCTTGCCAGCAGGTCTCGAGCCCACGGTCAAGGCCCTGGGCCAGGCCGCCCTGCCGCTCGGCCTGCTGTGCGTCGGCGCAGCCCTGGGCGGCGCCCGCCTGGGCCAACAGGTGCGCCCGCTGATGGCGGCTTCGGCGTTCAAGTTTCTGGTCATGCCACTGACCACATGGGGGCTATGCCGCCTGCTTGGCCTGGGTGGCCAGGCAGCGGTGGTGGCGGTGCTGTTCCAGGCGCTGCCGACTGCGTCGTCTTCCTATGTGATGGCCCGGCAAATGGGCGGTAACGCACCGCTGATGGCCACCATCATCGCCCTGCAGACCGTGGTGGCCGCCGCTACCCTGCCTTTGGTGCTAATACTTACGCTTGGCTAGACTGTGAACCAGACCACAGTTCGGGAGCCTGCCTCATGCACTTTTCGTGGAGGGTGATTGGCCTGGCGGCGGCTTTGCTCGCAGGCCATTTGCACGCGGCCGACCCAGCCAAGGCTGTCGTCGCCGAGGACAAGGCCGAGGTGCTCGAGGAAAAAGTGGTGCATGACACACCGCCCCCGAAAAAGGCCGAGACGCTCACACCGGGCGAAGCACAAGCAGTAGACCCGGCCGGCCAGGCCCCCCTGGATGACAGCATTACCTGCCTGGCCCGCACCCTCTACTGGGAGGCCAAGGGTGCCGACGCCGAAGACATGGCCGCCGTGGCCAACGTCGTGCTCAACCGCCTGGGCCACGATGGCTTCCCGGATACCATCTGCGGCGTGGTCAAGCAGGGCGTCGAAAGCAAGGCCTGCCAGTTTTCCTGGTGGTGCGACGGGCGCCCGGACCAGGTCGAGGAAGCGCAACGCTACGGCATTGCCAAGGAAATCGCGCGCAAGGCACTCAACCAGCAGTTGAAAGACCGCACCGGGGGTGCCTTGTACTTCCATGACCGCAATGTGCGCCCGGCCTGGGCCAAAGCCTACCGCCGGACGGCGCAGACCAGGCATTTTCTGTTCTACAAACCGAACCAGGCGGTGGCGCGCTGATACCCGCCGTGCATCGACAAGCAGGCTGACTGCGGTGGTTCGAAGGTATGCCTGACACCTGCCCGCACTTTTTCGCAGGTCAGTGGTCTACTCCCTCTTTTGTCGCCAGTAACGATTGTTGGCGTTTTCATTGCTTTGCACGATCCCGGGCCAAAAGCCCCGGGCTTGTGTAGGATGAGCAGCGCAAACCACGACGCTGCCAGTCATAGGGAGATCCACATGCGCGTCCTGTCATCCGTTGCCGCCTTGTCGCTGGGCCTGCTCGTCTCGACCGGGGCATTGGCCGCCACCGGCGAAGAGGCGCAACTGATCGATTCGATCAATGTCTACCGCAGCAAGGCCCAGCCCTGCGGTGGCGAAGCGTCGTTGGAGCTGCCGCCGCTCAACAGTGATACCCGCCTGGCGCTGTCGCCGGAAGGTACCCGCGACCTGCAGCAGGCCATGACGCGCGCCGCCTACCCGATGGTCAACGTGCAGGCCATCAGCCTGTCGGGGCCGCGTGATGCGCGCGCCGCCATGCATGCCATCGAAGAGAGCTTTTGCCAGGTGGTGCTCGACCCGCAGTTCGTCGATATCGGCGTGAGCCAGGAAGGCCGCGACTGGCGCATCGTGCTGGCCCGGCCGCTGCTCAGTGGCCGCCTGGGCGACTGGCAGGCCGAGGGGCAGAAGGTGCTGCAGGAGATCAATGCCGCGCGCAAGGTGCCGCGCCAATGCGGTGGCCAGCCCTTCGCCGCCGCCCCCGCGCTGAGCTGGAGCACGGTGCTGGCCGGGGTTGCCGCCAACCACACCCGGGCCATGGCCAACCAGAACTTCTTCGACCATATCGACAAGGATGGCCGCACCCCCGGTGACCGGGCAGAACTGGCCGGTTACCTGTACCAGCAAATTGGCGAAAACATCGCCGCCGGGCGTGACACAGCGCGCAAGGTGGTCGATGGCTGGCTGGATAGCCCGGGGCACTGCGCGACGCTTATGAACCCGGAATTTCGTGAGCTGGGCGCTGCGTATGCGGTGGACCCGAAGAGTGACGCGGGGATTTACTGGACGGGGTTGTTCGGGACGCCGCAGTAAGCCCGGTTCTGTGGGAGATTGCACAGCCCTGTGGGCTGCGCTGTAGCACCGGAAGCAATGTTCAAGAGCATGCCACATTCCCTGTGGGAGCGGGCATGCCCGCGAACACCGGCGTAGCCGGTGCCATGCACCGCGTTGCATTCTTCGCGGGCACGCCCGCTCCCACAGGAAACCGCGCGTGGTTTCAGAGCGGATTCGTGCCTGCGCGCAGCTCAAGGGCCGTACAACCAAACCGCCGCCGCACGCACTTGCCCAGGTAACTGGCATCGCCCAGGCCCACTTCATCGGCAATCTGCGCCAGGCTGTGGCTGGAATTGAGCAAACGCCAGCGCGCCTGTTGCAAGCGCAGCTCCAGCCACCAGGCCTTGGCGCTCATGCCATGGCTGGCGTGAAACTGCCGGTCCAGCTGGCGCCGGCTGATGCCCAACTCTGCCGCCAACTGCTCCGCAGTCAACGGCGTACCCAGGTGATGACGCATCAACGCCTGTGCGCGCTGCACCTGCCTGCCCTGCCCGGCCCCCAACTCCAGCGAACGCAAGGCATGGCGGCTATCGCGGGTTTCGTCCACCAGCATGTCGGCCAGGCCCTTGAGCGCCCGAGTCCGCCCGCAGGCACGTGACAACAGCGCGACGGCCAGGTCGATGGCGGCGGTGCCGCCGGCGCATGTGATGCGGCTTCCGTCGATGCAATACAGTTGCTCGGTCAGCACCTGCAGATGCGGGAAAGCCGCACGAAATTCGGCTTCGTGGCGCCAGTGCACCACTACCTTGTGCCCCTGCAACAATCCGCACGCGGCCAACAGGAACGCGCCGTTGTCGACCCCCACCAGCTTGACGCCCGCCTTGCCGGCCTGCCTGAGCAAGGCCCGGTAGCGAGGCGCCAGCGCGGCAGTGGCCATGGCGTTGCGCCCGCCGAACACCACCAGGTAATCGAAACCGGCCAGCTCGAGCTGGCCCGCGACGGCATCGACCTGCACCACTGCGCCACTGCTCGACGGTACAGGGTCGAGGGTAAGCCCTGCCACGGTCCAGCTGCAGTAGCGCTGCTGGCTGTAATCCTCGTCATCAGCACTGAAGCGCAACTTGTCGAGAAAGGCACCGAACGGCAGAAGGGCAAAATCCGGTAACGGCAAGATCAGCAAACGGATATCGGGCAGCATTGGCTCGCGTCCAGAAATGACCATTCAATGTCCGGATCATACCCTTGCTGGCCAATGTCGACGCCATAGACTGGCGCCCTTTACATCAACAAGGCATTTACCCCCATGGCACTCGACACCTGGCTCATTTACCTGCTGGCGAGCATCGGCCTGTCGCTGACCCCGGGCCCCAACAGCCTGCTGGCCCTGACCCATGGGGCTCTGTACGGCGCACGCCGGACGTTGTTCACCATCGTCGGCGGCGTGTTTGGTTTCAGCGCCCTGATCGCCCTGGCCATGTTCGGCCTCAGTGCATTGCTGCAGGCCTCGGCCTCGGTGCTGAGCGTGCTCAAGTGGGTGGGCGGCGCCTATCTGATCTGGCTGGGTATCCAGCTGTGGCGCAGCCCGGGCCTGCACCTGGAACTGACCGCGCAAAGCGCGCGGCTGGGTAATGCCGGCTTGTTCCGCCACGGTCTGCTGTCAGCCATGGCCAACCCCAAGGTGTTGCTGTTCTATGGTGCTTTCCTGCCGCAGTTCATCGATCCACAGCGTGGGTTGCTGCTGCAGTTCGTAGTGATGGCGGCAACCTTTGCCAGCGTCGAGTTCCTGGTGGAATACCTGCTGGCGCGCCTGGCGTTTCGCATCCGGCCATGGCTGGCCAAGGGCGGCAAGGGCTTCAACCGCTGCTGCGGCAGCCTGTTTGCCTTGATTGGTGTGGCGTTGCCGCTTGGGCGGTAGCGTCTGCTACAGGCGCGTGCAGTCCTTTTTGTGGGAGCGGCCTTGCGTCGCGAAAGGGGTGCGAAGCGCCCCCAGGATCCAGGCATCACTTCAGAATTGCGGGGGCCGCTTTGCGGCCCTTTCGCGACACAAGGCCGCGCCCACAAAGGCCGCCCCCACAGGTGACCGCGCTACCGTTCAACCCCGGCGCGCCTTGGCCAAAAAGATGACCAAGGCCACACCCGGCAACCCCGCCCCCACCAGCGCCACACCCTGCCAGCCAAACTGGCTGAACACCGCACTGGCCACCGCCGACCCCAGCGCCCCACCGAGAAAGATGCTGGTCATGTACACCGCATTCAGCCGCCCGCGGCTGGCCGGGTCCAGCGCGTACACTTCACGTTGGCCGATGACCATGTTCATCTGCACTGCAAAATCCAGCAGTACACCGGTCAGGCCCAGGCCGATCACGCTGTAACCCGGTACCGTCAGCCCCAGCAACAATGCCGCCGGTGCCAGCAGCAACGCCAGCAGCGACCCGCCGCGGGCATGCCCGGCATCGGCCAGGCGACCAGCCAGCGGTGCGGCAACGGCGCCCACCGCGCCCACCAGGGCGAATACTGCGATCTGGCTCTGCGACAGGCCATGCTCAGCGGCCAGGGCCATCGGTACCGCCGTCCAGTAGAGGCTGAACGCCGCGAACATCAACGCCTGGTACAGCGCACGCTGGCGCAGCAAGGGATACCGGCGCAGCAGCGTGAGCAGCGACAGCATCAGCCCGGCATAGCTGGCCTTGTGCTCGGGCACCCGCCGCGGCAAGGTCAGGGCCAGCAAAAGGATGATCGCCAGCATCACCCCGGCAGCGCCAATGAACACCGCACGCCAGCCGAAGTGGTCGGCCACCAGGCTGGACAACGGCCGCGCCAGCAGGATACCCAGCAGCAGGCCGCCCATGATATTGCCGACCACCCGCCCACGCTGCTGCTCCGGCGCCAGGTGTGCCGCCAGCGGGATGAGCATCTGCACCGCCACGGAACTGAACCCGATCAACAGCGCATAGCCGAGGAACAACTGGCCCTGGCCACTGCTGCTGGTGCCCGCCAGCAGCAGGCTGACGCACGCGAGCACGGCGGTGGCCACCATCAAGCGGCGGTTTTCCAGCAGATCGGCCAGCGGTACCAGCAACAGCAGGCCCAGGGCGTAGCCCAGCTGCGTGAGCGAAACGATCAGGCTGGCATGCTCGGTGGACAGCCCCAGGTCCGGGGCGATCAGCCCGACGATGGGCTGGGCATAGTAGATATTGGCGACGATCGCGCCGCAGCAGAACGCCAGCAGGGCGACCAGGGCCCGGCTGAGGCCGGTGGCGGCAGGCTGCGCGGCAGCAAGGGAGGGATTCATGCGAGTGTCCTCGGCAATGGCTGGAATATGCCGGCCACCTTACCCAGACGCGCTTCTGGCGAGAATCCAGCGCTGGCGCAACAGGGCTTTGCGCACTGCGCAACACTACGTGCCGCGCTGCAACAGGTTTTCGCAAAAGTCGATGAATGCGTTCACTCGCCGCGAACCACGATGGTTGGGCAGGTACAGGGCGTTGATGCTGTCATTGGCCGCGCCAGGGCTGGCCTGCCAATCGGGGAACAGCCGCTGCAGCCGCCCGGCGGCGACATCCTCGTGCACCAGCCAGTCGGCCAGCAGCGCGATGCCGCTCCCGGCCAGCGCGGTTTCACGCAACATGTCGGCATTGGCGCTGCGCAACGGTCCGCTCACATCCAGCTCCAGGCTCTCCTGCCCACGCACCAGGCGCCAGGGGCGCCCTTTTTGCCCGTAACGAAAGCGCAGGCAGGCGTGATCGAGCAGCTGCCGCGGGTGCTCCAGCAGGTCACGCCCGGCCAGGTAGGCCGGGCTGGCCACCAGCCAACGCTGGAAGCGGCCCAGCTGGCGGCATACCAGCTCGTCATTGGGCGAGGGGTCGCCCAGGCGTATCGACAGGTCATAACGGCCGTCGAGCAGGTCATCCAGGCGGTCACTGAGGTCGATGTCCAGCTCCAGTGCCGGGTGCTGCGCCAACAATGGCCCCAGGTGCGGGGCAATGACGCGTCTGCCGAACTCCACCGGCAAACACAGACGCAGTACGCCGACAGGCGCTTCGCCCCGGTCGGCGACACTGGCATCAGCCGCGTCCAGCGCCTCGAAAATACCCCGCGCGCGCTCGTAATAGCGGGCGCCGGCCTCGGTCAGGCTGACCTGGCGGGTGGAGCGGTTGAGCAAAGTGGCGCCCAACGCCGTTTCCAGGGCATCGACCAGGCGCGTTACCGACGATGTCGCCAGCCCAAGCCGGCGTGCGGCGGCAGAAAAGCCCTGGGCCTCGACGGTGGCCACGAACATCTTCATCGCCAGGAGTTTGTCCATTGGTTGCCCGTCTTCCAAATCCCGGAAAGTTCTTACAAACAGCCGGGCGGGTCAAGAAGCGCGGTGCACGGCAATTGCGTCCATAGTGAAACCACTCCCATGCAAACGAGGCTTTCCATGATACCGACCAACCTGCTGACCGCCCTGCCCCCGTGCGACCCCACCAGCGCCGAACGGGTCGACCAACTGCTCAGCCGCCCGGGCGTGCGCGTGGAACGTATCGTCTCCAGTGGCCAGGCCAGCCCGCCCGGTTTCTGGTACGACCAGGCCGAAGGCGAATGGATCGTGCTGCTCAGTGGTGCCGCCGGCCTGCGCTTCGAGCACGAGAGCCACACCCGGCTGCTGGCGCCGGGCGATTGCCTGGACATCCCGCCGCATTACCGCCACCGCGTGGAATGGACCGCCCCCGGCACCGCCACCGTCTGGCTCGCGGTGTTCTACAGCAGCACTACCCCGTGGCCAGCATGAAACGGCGGCCACCTGTAGGAGCAGCCTTGTGCTGCGAAAGGGCCAGTCCCGCCGACATACTTGCCGAGCCTGTAACGGCCACTTCGCAGCGCACGGCTGCTCCTACAACGCATGGCAGCCGGTTGCGTGGCCGGCATTATCACCTTTTTTACTGCAATTTTAAGCACCTGATCTAGGCTTTTAGCCACAGCTTGGCAAGTTCAGCCCTGCGACAATCCGCCCCACAAAATTATGTACCAACTTGTTAATTAGCAAGCTAAGAGATTACACTGCGCGCATTCCACCTGCTGAGATCCCTGGCATGAAAGAAACACCGCGCGCGTCTGGCGCCACAAACTTCATCCTGGTCGGCCTGGGCGTGATCATCGCCCTGCTCGGCCTCCTCCTGGCTGCGGGCGGCGTCAAGCTGGCCGGCCTGGGCGGTTCCTGGTACTTCCTGATCGGCGGCCTGGCCATGGCCATCGCCGGCGCCCTTATCGCTCGCCGCAAACCGGCCGGCGCCTGGCTGTACGCGGCATTCCTGGTCGGCACTGGCATCTGGGCGCTGGCCGACGCTGGCCTGGTGTTCTGGCCGCTGTTCTCGCGCCTGTTCATGTTCGGCGCAATCGGCATGGTGGTGGCGCTGGTCTACCCGCTGCTGGCCCGTGCCAATGGCACCAGCGCCGGCCGCGGTGCCTATGGCGTTGCCGGGGTGATGGCCGTACTGCTGGTGATCGCCGCCGGCAACATGTTCGTCGCCCACCCCAGCGTCGCCCCCACCGGCAAAGGCCCGGGCATGACCCCGGTCGAGGCCGACAAGGCGCAGAAGGACTGGGCCCACTACGGCAACACCGAAGGTGGCAGCCGCTTCGCCGCGCTGGACCAGATCAACCGCGACAACGTCAACAAGCTGAAGGTAGCCTGGACCTACCACACCGGTGACGTGGCGCTCAGCGACGGCAACGGTGCCGAAGACCAGCTGACCCCGCTGCAGGTCGGCAACAAGGTGTTCATCTGCACCCCGCACAACAACCTGATCGCCCTCGATGCCGACACCGGCAAGGAGCTGTGGAAGAACGCGATCAACGCCCAGTCCAAGGTCTGGCAGCGTTGCCGTGGCATGGCGTACTTCGACGCCACTGCCGCCATCGCCCAGCCGACCCAGCCGAACAGCTCGCCGATCACCGTCGCCAGCGTACCGGCCGGTGCCAACTGCCAGCGCCGCCTGCTGACCAACACCATCGACGGCCGCCTGATCGCCGTCGACGCCGACACCGGCGAGTTCTGCCAGGGCTTCGGCAACAACGGCCAGGTCGACCTCAAGGCCGGCCTGGGGGATGTACCGGACTCCTACTACCAGCTGTCCTCGGCACCGCTCATGGCCGGTACCACGGTAGTGGTCGGCGGCCGCATCGCCGACAACGTCCAGACCGACATGCCGGGCGGCGTGATCCGTGGTTTCGACGTGATCACGGGTGAAATGCGCTGGGCCTTCGACCCCGGCAACCCGGAAGATCGCAAGGCGCCGCAGGGTGACAACACCTATGTCCGCAGCACCCCCAACAGCTGGGCTCCGATGTCTTACGACCCGGCAATGAACACCGTGTTCCTGCCGATGGGCTCGTCGTCCACCGACATCTATGGTGTCGAACGCAGCAAGCTGGACCATACCTACGGCGCTTCGGTGCTGGCCCTGGACGCCACCACCGGCAACCAGAAGTGGGTGTTCCAGACCGTGCACAACGACCTGTGGGACTTCGACCTGCCAATGCAGCCGAGCCTGATCGATTTCACCAAGGACGACGGCCAGTCGGTACCTGCAGTGGTAATCGGCACCAAGGCCGGGCAGATCTACGTGCTCGACCGCGCCACCGGCAAGCCGCTGACCCAGGTCGACGAAGTACCGGTCAAGCCAGGCAACATCCCCAACGAGCCGTACTCGCCAACCCAGCCGAAGTCGGTGGGCATGCCGCAGATCGGCGCGCAGACCCTGGCCGAATCGGACATGTGGGGCGCAACCCCTTACGACCAGCTGCTGTGCCGCATCGACTTCAAGAAGATGCGCTACGACGGCCTGTACACCGCGCCGGGCACCGACCTGTCGCTGAGCTTCCCGGGTTCGCTGGGTGGCATGAACTGGGGCAGCATCTCCACCGACCCGGTGCATGGTTTCATCTTCGTCAACGACATGCGCCTGGGCCTGTGGATCCAGATGATCCCGTCGCAGAACAAGGGTAATGCCGCTTCCGGTGGCGAAGCGCTGAACACCGGCATGGGCGCAGTACCGCTCAAGGGCACCCCGTATGCGGTGAACAAGAACCGTTTCCTGTCGGTAGCCGGCATTCCGTGCCAGGCGCCGCCATTCGGCACCCTGACCGCCATCGACATGAAGACCCGCCAGGTGGCGTGGCAGGTACCGGTGGGTACCGTAGAAGACACAGGCCCGCTTGGCATCCGCATGCACCTGCCAATCAAGATCGGCCTGCCGACCCTCGGCGGCACCCTGTCGACCCAGGGCGGCCTGGTGTTCATCGCCGGCACCCAGGACTTCTACCTGCGCGCCTACGACAGCAGCAACGGCAACGAAATCTGGAAGGCTCGCCTGCCAGTGGGCAGCCAGGGCGGCCCGATGACCTACGTCTCGCCGAAGACCGGCAAGCAATACGTGGTGATCACCGCTGGCGGCGCGCGCCAGTCGACTGACCGTGGCGACTACGTGATTTCTTACGCTCTGCCGTAATACCGCGTCGCCTGCTTCGCGGGCACGCCCGCTCCCACAAGGACCGCACCGCTTCCAAGGGCAGTGGTCATCCTGTGGGAGCGGGCGTGCCCGCGAACAGGCCCCGAAAAGAATACGAGATTCAGCAATGCCATCCGCAATTCGCATCACCCCCACCCTGCTGCTGGCCCTGGCCAGCAGCACCGCCCTGGCCGACGGCGACCTGATGACCCGCAGCACCCTGACCGGTGACTGGGGCGGCCTGCGTCACCAACTGGAAGAAGACGGCGTCAGGTTCACCGGCGACTACAGCGGCGAAACCGCCTACAACGCCCACGGTGGCCTGCACCGCTCGGCGCGCTACTCGCAAAACCTGAAACTGGGCGTGCAGTTCGACCTGTCGAAACTGTATGGCCTGGACAACGGCGGCAAGGTCCAGCTGACCATCAACGACCGCCGCGGCAACAGCGCCTCGGAAGACCTGGTGGGCAACCGCCTGCCGATCCAGGAAAACTTCGGCGGCCTGTACACCCGCCTGACCGAACTGAGCTACGAGCGTACCCTGTTCACCCCGGTACTGAACGTCAAGCTCGGCTACATGGCCATGGGCAATGACCTCGGCGGCCTGGACAGTGGCATCCTGTGCAACTTCATGAACGCCGGCTTCTGCGGTCACCCGCTGAACATGTCTGGCGGCAGTGGCTGGACCAACTACCCCAATGCCCACCTTGGCGTGCGGGTGAAATACGACCTGTCGCCGTCCTGGCAACTGCGTGTGGCAGCGTTCAACGTCGACCCGCAAAGCAATGGCAACTCCAGCCGTGCCTGGCACCTGGGTCCCAAGCACACCACCGGCACCGTGGTACCGGTAGAGCTGGTGTACAAGCTGCAAGGCGAGCTGCCTGGCGAGTACAAACTGGGTTACTACTACGACAGCTCCGACGTGAAGCGCATCGGCAGCGACGAGGAAGTGTCCGGCCGTGGCGGCCACTACCTGCTGGTCGACCAGGCCGTGTGGAACGACCAGGGTTCGCCGGGCCGCAGCCTGCATGCCTTCGGCCAGTATTCGGCGTCGAGCAAGGCCGCTTCGCCGTTCACCAAGTGGTATGGCGCGGGCGTGGTGCTGTACAAGCCGTTCGCAACCCGCCCGAAGGATACCGTGGCGCTGGGCTATGGCCGAGCCGTGCCCAACCCGCGTAGCCGCGATGTACTGGAGGATGCCGCGTTCAATGCTGGTCAGCCGTTCCCCGATATCGACAGCGCCGAGCAGTTGATCGAGCTGAGCTACGGCTACCAGGCCACGCCGTGGCTGAACCTGCGCCCGGATGTGCAATACATCATCGAGCCGGGGGCGTTCTCCGGGAAGGACATCGACAACGCGCTGGTGGTTGGCCTGCAGGTCAAGGCTACCTTCTAGCCCCTTGATTGGGGCTGCTCTGCAGCCCTTCGCGGGCTCGCCCGCTCCCACAGGAAGACCGGTGATATACCTGTGGGAGCGGGCGTGCCCGCGAAGAGGCCAGCGCTATCAATCCTGCCTGAGGTAATCCACCAGCCTCAGCAACATGGCATCACACCCCCGCAATTGCTCGACACTGACGAACTCATCCGGCTTGTGCCCCTGGTCCATGCTCCCAGGCCCACACACCACGGTCGGGATGCCCGCCTGGTCGAACAGCCCTCCTTCGGTACCAAACGCCACCGTACCAAACTCATCCGAACCACTGAGCAACGCCACCAGGCCGGCCGCCTCGCTATCCGCTGGCGTGGCCAGCCCCGGGTATGCGCTCAACGGCTGCAGGCGAATGGCGCTGGCCGCATCGACCTTGCGCATGCGCGGCAGCAATTCGGCCTCGGCGTAGGTCTGCAACTGATCGGCCACTGCCTGCGCCTCGAACCCCGGCAAGGCCCGCACTTCGAAATCGAATTCGCACTCCGCCGGCACGATGTTCAGCGCCCTGCCCCCTCTGATCACACCGGTCTGCACAGTGGAGAACGGCGGGTCGAAGCGGTCGTCGTGACGCGCCGGCAACGCCAGGGCATCACCGATATCACCCAGCTTGCCGATCAGCTTCGCCGCATACTCGATGGCATTCACCCCGTATGGCGCATACGCCGAGTGGCAGGCCGCGCCCTGCACCTGGCAGCGCATCGCCAGCTTGCCTTTGTGCCCCAGCACCGGCTTGAGCTCGGTGGGCTCGCCAATCAGGCACAGCCGCGGCTTGTGCGGACGCTGTTCGAGCGCGGCCAGCATCGAGCGCACACCCAGGCAGCCGACTTCTTCGTCATAGGAGAAGGCCAGGTGCACCGGCAGGCGCAACGGCTGGGCAAGGAACGCCGGCACCGCCGCCAGTACCGAAGCAATGAAGCCCTTCATGTCGGCCGTGCCACGGCCATACAGGCGCCCGTCGTGTTCACTCAGGGCAAACGGCTCGACCGTCCAGGCCTGGCCGTCCACCGGCACCACATCGGTATGCCCGGACAGCACCACGCCGCCAACATCGCTGGGGCCGATGCTGGCGAACAGGTTGGCCTTGGTGCCTTCCGGGTTATGGAACAGTTCGCTTTCCACCCCCAGCTCGGCCAGGTAGTCACGGATAAACCCGATCAGCGCCAGGTTGGAATCCCGGCTGACCGTGGCAAAACCGATTAGCCGGGCGAGCAGCGCGCGGCTGGCAAATTCACTCATCGCCCGGCACCCCGTAGCTTGGCGCGGCAGTAGGGTTGAGGGCGCGGGTGACGTAATCCTGCATCTGCGGCCGATACGCCTGCCACAGGCCATCGAGCACGCCGATCGGGTCGGCCTCGGCCCAGTCCACGCGCAGGTCCACCAGCGGCCAGGTCAGCTCGCCGGCAATCTTCAACGCCGCCGAGTGCACAGGCCCGGCCTCGCCGCCTGCGGCCATCGCCGCGTGCATGGCCGCCAGCAGGCGCTCGGCAAGATGCCCGCCGGCCTGTTCAAAGGCCTGCACCATCGCTTCGACCACCTGGGTCGAGGCCAGCAGGTTACCTGCCGCCGCGCATTGCTCCCCGGCCACGGCATGGTGTGTGCCCAAGGCTTCCTTACCGGTGAACAGCGCCACCTGGCCATGGCTATCGATCACCGTCACCTGGCGGTACTCGCTCCAGCCATTGGCGCTCAGCACCCGATCCAGCGCCGCGGCGGGCGGCAACTGGCCCTGTTCCAGGGCATCGAGAATCTGCGGGCCCAGCGCCGGCAAGGTGATGTTCTGGGTGGCGACCGCACCCACACCGGCACGCACCCACGGGCAGCGGGCGCCCACGGCGATGCTCGAAGAGCTGATGGCGATACCGACCTGGCCGGTTTCCTGGCAACGACCGATGATGGAAAAAGTCATGTCATGGTTCCTGTAGTGCTGTGCGATACACGGCATTCTGGGTTGAACCTTTCGGCTGGCGAAACGACCTTTTTCCGAGGGTTTGCAGAGGAAAAAACTATGACCACGAAACGTGTGAACAAAACCCCGGCACAACTGCTGCCGGAACCGCTGCAGGCGGCAGGAATCAAGGCCTTCGCCGTTTTATCGGCAAGCCCCAGCTAAATACTATTTTCGCCATTTCCACGGCATCCCTAGTCTGGCTCCAGGCAACGGCGGTCCTCCAAACCGACCTGACAAAAACCGCCTGAACAAGGGCTCGGACATGACACTGAACAACCTCGAAATCGACACCCTCGTCGTCGGCGCCGGCCAGGCCGGCGTGGCCATGAGCGAACACCTGAGCAAGCTCGGCGTGCCGCACCTGGTGCTGGAGCGCAAGCGTATCGCCGAGGCCTGGCGCACCGGCCGCTGGGACTCGCTGGTGGCCAACGGCCCGGTCTGGCACGACCGCTTCCCGGGGCTGGAATTCAACCTCGACGCCGATGCCTTCGCCGGCAAGGACCAGGTAGCCGACTACTTC